>Ga0302299_10001263_pt1 | contig 15136 bp, 18 predicted proteins | sample III_Fen_N3_4_FD_198795 | JGI IMG/M metagenome (GOLD analysis project Ga0302299, IMG submission 198795) | Peat permafrost microbial communities from Stordalen Mire near Abisko, Sweden - III_Fen_N3_4 | ecosystem: Environmental > Terrestrial > Soil > Wetlands > Permafrost | place: Sweden: Abisko... | reverse complement strand
AGGCCCAGCACCCGGCCATCGGGGCTGGCGGCCTCCAGGATCCGCTCGGTGTGCCCACCGCCGCCGACCGTCGCGTCGATCTGCAGGCTGCCGGCCGCCGGGGCCAGGGTCGCGAGGACCTCGGCCGACATCACCGGCAAGTGCCCTTCCTGCATCTCTCCTCCACGGACTGGTTGCGGATCCCGGGCGGACCCTGGAAGCGCGTTTGGTGCGACGTCAGATCCCCAGGCCGGCGATGGCGGCGGCGAAGGCCGACGGATCCTCGAGACCCTGGCTGTACTCCTCCCACCGCACCGGAGCCCAGATCTCGGCGTGGTCCTGGCCACCACCGGTGACCATCGCCTCGCCCTGCAGCTCCGCGAACTCCCGCAGGCTCTGCGGGACCAGCACGCGGCCCTGCTTGTCGATCTCGGTCTCGAAGGCCCCCGCGAACAGCCGCCGCTGGAGCAGTCGTGCGTTGGGATCGGTCATCGGAAGGGCGCTCACCTTCGCGGCGAGGACCTCCCAGGCCGGCAGCGGGAAGATCGCGAGGCAGGTGTCGAGCCACCTCACGACGACGCATCCACCCTCGAGCTGCGCGCGGAAGCGAGCCGGGACGGCGAGGCGCCCCTTCTCATCGACCGCATGCCGGTACTCGCCGGTGAACACCGCGTCCCGTCTCCCTGACATCGAGCGGCGCCGGGTGGGCTGTCAACCTGGGTCACGAGGCCGGCTCAGCCGGCTGACTCCCCACTTTCCACCACTTTGCGCCACTTCCGGGCATTCTAGCGCGCCACGGGGACGAGTCAATGGGCGAATTCGCACCACGACGCGGGTGGTGTCGTCGAGTCCCCCACCCGGTGGCATCGACCAGCGCTCCTCACAGGGTCTGCGGCGCGAGGGCGCTGGCGCGGGCGTCGCGACTGCCTGCCGGGTTGGCGCAGGCATCCCCCGGGCCGCCGGGCGACCGAACCGGCGCCCGCGACCGTCGTTCCGGCCGCGCGGCGGGACAGATCGGGTCACGCGCGGGCTCCCACGGCGCTGCCCGGCTCGCCTGGCGGACGAGCCGGCGGAGAGCGGCGACGGATGGGCCGCCGGAGGGTCGGCGCGGCGCGGGACCGTGCGCGCAGCGCCAGGCCGGGGGCGTCTCCCTCCGGGTCGATGCGCCCGGCGCTACCGGGTGGGGGGCGGCATCCGGATCGGGTCGCCCACGCGCAGCCGCCTAGCCGGGTACTGCGGGTTCCAGGCGTAGATCGTCGAGAGCGGGTGGCCGAAGTACTTGGCGATGCTGAACAGGTTGTCGCCCGAGTGGACCGTGTAGATGTAGCAGCTCTTCTTGTCCGGGCACGGGACCAGGAGCTTGTAGCGCGTGCTCGTCGGCGTGGCCGTCGGCCTGGGCTTGGGACTCGCCGTCGCGGTCGGGATCGGTGACGGGGTCGGGATCGGCGTGGGCGAGGCCGTCGGCGCCGGCGACGCCTCCTGCGGCGGCGACGGGTCGAGGGACCCGGCGGCGATCGCGGACGCGGACGAGGACGGGTCGCCGCCCGGCCCGGTGGCCAACGCGGCCTCGGTCTCGACGGGCACCCCGGTGGCGTCCGGGCTCTCCTGCGCGACCACGGCGCCGGAGGCCGGCACGGGCGATCCCCCCGCGACCGGCATCGCGATGCCGCCACGCTGGACCACGAACCCGAACGAGATCCCGGCGCTCAGGACGAGGATCAGGAGCGCGGCCAGGGTGGAACGCGGAACCGCGGGCGCATGTCGGGGCGGTCCGGCCGGGGCGGCGACGAGGGCGCCGCGCTGGTACCGCGGACAGTCGCTGTGCGCCTCCCGGAGGCAGACGAGCTCCTGCTGGCGCTGCGACTGGAGGCGCGGGGCCCCAATGGCCACGCAGGTGTTGTCGTCGGCCGGCATCCCGCCCGGGGCGAGCAACGCCCCGCCGGCGTCGCGGCGCAGGAACGGGCAGATCGACGGGTCCGTCGAGCGGGCCGCGTCGTCAAGGACGGGCAGGGCGGGACGCGTGCCGGGGAGGGGCGCGTCCTCGTCGACGTGGAGCGGGTCGGCGGCGACGAAGGCCTGCGCGTCGGCGCGCGCGTACGGATCACCCGGGCCGGATACGGCCCCGGCGCGCACGGGTTCGTCGCTCAGCTCGAATCCCTCCCGGTGGAACCGACGTCTCGCCTTCGATTCGGGCCGAGTCTAGTACCTCCGGTGTCTTGCCGGGGCGGAATCCCGGGTGCTAGGCTGCGCCTCCGCCTTGCTCGCACCGGCGACGGCGGCGTTACAGTTGCCATCGGCACCATCCGCCGGAAGAGATCGAGCCCACCCCATGGCGTTGCCCCTCGCCGAACCGACGCCCCTGCCCCAGCGCGAGTCGGATGTCTCGCACCTCGCACCGCACCGGATCAAGCGCTGCACCTACCGGCGGCTGATCTCGCTGGACCGTCCGACCGAGCGCCTGTACGAGGTCGAGTGCCTCTTCCCGGACCGCAAGGTGCCGATCCCCCTGGGCGACCTGGACACCAGCCTGCCGATCTGCAACGCCTGCACCGCGTCGCACATCTTCCGCGCTGACGAGGACTAGGTCCGGACCAGCCGGGCCGGGCGATTGCAGACGCCGGACCACGAGGGCCCGGCGTTTCGATTCCCGGGATGATCTGCAGCGAGGCGGCCTGTAAGCCGAGTTGAGTCCAGACGCCCGTTTGAGCGTGGCTGAACCCCGTCCACCGTGCGTGGCGGCGTCCCTTGCGTCCAGCGCCTGCGACCCCCGAAGGAGTGCAGGAACGTGTGCAGCCCGCGTGTGGCCGACGCTGGCCCGACCATCGCGAAGATGGACGAGCAGCCCCAGGAACCCGCCCAGGAAGCCGCTGATGAGGCCGCTGATCGCACACGCGATGGCGACGCCCACCACCGTGTCGGGCATCGGGAACACGGAGTAGTTGAGCAGGAAGCTCATCACGAAGCCCATCACGGCACCGATGAGGCCGGCCCTTCAGAGCATCTGACCCGAGAACAGTCCCAGGACGAGCCGGCGAGGGGCTCGCCGTCGTCTCGAAGGTGCTCGGCCACGCCGACGACTCGACGACGCAGAAGGTCTACGCGCACCTTGACCCAACTGCGCCAAGGCGGCGGCCGGGCGGATCGACGCCGCCCTCGGGCGCCAGCCTGCGGCCGCAGAGGCAGTGGTCTGAGAGCTAACGCCTCAACCCGGTGGTGATGGCTTCGGCCGACCTTAGCCTGCGGCAATGACCTCGAGCACTACCGCGGCTGCGGCGCACCGTCGTCCTCGGCCGGGGAGCCAAGGGTTTCGACGGCCGCGATGGTTCGCCGAAACTCGCTCATCAGCAGGTACAGGTGGAGCGGGTCGGTCGGCGACTCCGCAAAGTCCGGGACGAGCCGCTGGTAGAAGTCCTTGGCCTCCGCCGTCTCGCAGTGGACCAGGAGCGCTCGCGCGCCGATCGATTGGGAGGCGGACACGGCCCGGAGGATCGCGTCCTTGACGAGCGCTCGCCCGAGTCCCCTGCCTTGCTCACCCCGGTCGACGCCGAGCCGCGTCAGGATGATGACGGGCACCGGGTACCGGGGCATCCCCTTGCGAACGCGCTCGGGTGCGTCGGCGAGCTCCACGGAGCCCGCCGACAGGGCGTAGTAGCCGACGACGCGGCGCTCGCCGCTGCGCGTGACGACGCGGACCTTGGTCGAGTCGGTGAGGTCGGCCTGGAGAGCGTGCCTGCGCAGCCAGGAGGTCTGGGCGTCCGACCCGCAGTCGAACTCGTCGGTCAGGTGGCTCTTCGAGATCGCCTCCGCCGGCGAGTAGCTCACTCCCGTTCGAGGACGGAAGTCGTGGTCAGGAACGCGGCCAGTCGCGGCAGGACGCGCGGCTCGCTGTCGATCGCGGTCGAGAACGCCTCCCACTCCTCGGGTGCGAGGACGAACCGCGTCCGGTCGGCGAGGACCTCCTGCGCCGCGACCTCGGCGGACTGGACAACAAACTCGGTCATGGTCTGGTCGGTGGCGGACGCGGCCTCCTCGAACAGGCGCTTCTGCTCGGCGCTCACGCGAAGGTCGAGCCGCGCCCTCTTAGGCGTGTGCGCCGGGACGGACGCGGCGCGCGGCACTGCGGTCATCGGGCAGGCTCCTTGGCTACCACTGTACGGACAATGTACGGATGCACGCGAAGTCCGTCAAGCTCCAAGCCTGGTCCTCGGTCCACGGAAGCGCTCCCGATCCGATCATCAGGGGCCTGTGTGTGCCAGGAGTTACGCCACACGTGACTTTGGGAACTGACGGGCCACCTCGAGACCGACACGGCGCGCGGCATTGCTGTCATCGGTAAGGCCGCTCAGGGGCGTCCTCTCGCGGCCATCGCCCGAGCCCAACTCCGCCACGAACATGCCGCGCCAGCGAGCGCCAGACGTGTGCAGAAACGTGTGCAGCCCCTCCGCCGGCGAGCGGACGAGGGGCTGATTCGTGCGTGAAATCGGGTGAGGCGCCAGCGAGGCGGCCTGTAAGCCGAGTTCTGTACCGCGGCTCGCGCCGCGGCGATGGTCATCCATCTGGGGCCGCCGGTTGCCCGGCGGCTCATGCAGCCGACCCGAGGGCTGGGCAGCGCGCCTCTCCCCCCGGCGAACCGGGGTTGCGCCCTCCTATTTGGCCTTGCTCCGGGTGGAGTTTGCCGCGTTTCACTCCGGTCCCCGAGGGGGCCGGCATCGTCACTGTGGCACTGGTCCTCGCCTCACGGCGGACGGGCGTTACCCGCCACCCTGCGCTGGGGAGCTCGGACTTTCCTCACGCCTTCCGGGTCGTCCCGGCCGACGCGCGACCATCCGGCCGCCTCGCTGGCCCGCGAAGTGTACGTGCGAAACGTCCGACGGGCCGCTAGGGCGTGACGAAGACGAGGGCGCCGGTGGCGTCGGTCAGGCGGAGGCGCCCGGAGCCCGTCTCGATCTCGAAGCGAGGTTCAGCGCCCAGGACGGCGAGGAACGCCTGCTCCTGGCTGTCAGCGGGCTCGCCGCAGGCCATCGCCGTCATCGGGCCGGGCTCGATCGAGATGGTATTCGCCCGGATCGAGTAGGCGCCGCCGCCCGTGTTGCAGCCCGGCTGGGTGGTGTACGTCCCATCGGCGGCGAACTCGATTCTGCCCGGGACGGCCGGGGCGGCTCCGTTGATCTCGCTGAGGCTCCAAGGCCGATCCGTGATGGCGTCGGAGCTGGGCATGCACGCGGCGGCGATGACGGTGGCGGCTGCCAGGGAGGCGAGGCCCCGGCCGATGACGAGCAGCTTCATGGCGACCGATGCTAGCGCGGGATCAGAGGAGCCCGCGAACCATGGCGGCGACCGCGTGGCCCAGCGACGCGTGACCCTGCGGCGTGAGGTGGACCCCGTCCTCGGGGTCGACGCCCGCGACGGTCGAGGCGTCCAGGAACGCCACGCCGGCCAGGCTCGCGACCGTCCGGTACAGGCCGGGAATGCGCTCTCCCTTGGCCTTCGCCTCGCCGAAGCCCCAGATCTCCGAGCGCGCGGTCACCTCGCCGGGGCCCGGGGGCGCGATCAGCAGCACCTTCGGGGCCCCGCCGTCGGGCCCGCAGCCCGACGCCAGCGCGATGTCGACGAGCGCCATCGCCCCGGCCGCGATCTCCGCCGCCGATCGCCCGAAGATCGTCTTGGTGTCGTTGGTCCCGAGCATGATCGCGACGATGTCGACCGGCGCGTGCGAGCGCAGGCAGGGCACCAGGTAGCTCCGGCCGTTGCGCCCGTCCAGGTAGGGGTCGTCCCAGATCGTGGTGCGCCCGTTGAGGCCCTCCTCGATCACCTCGACCGCGTCCGCCTGCAGCTCGGCGGCGAGCACGCCCGGCCAGCGCACGGATCTCGCGAAGCGCCCCGACGTCGCCTGGTCGAAGCCGTAGGTGTTCGAATCGCCGAAGCAGACGACGACGGCCATGCGTTCCTCCCTCTCCCCCGCCCTGCCCGGTCAGCCGGGCGAGATCCGCCGTGCCCTGGCCACGCGTGCGGGTCCGCCCGCGGCCACGCGATCCAGTGCCTCGTTCGCCAGCCGGTCCGCGGTGGAATTCTGCGCCCTCGGCACGTGCGTCGCGGACCAGCGCCGGAAGCCGCCCAGCATCGCCTTCGCCTCCGCGTGGAGCGGCGCGAGCTTGGCGTCCTTGACGCGCCAGCGGCCGGCGAGCTGTTCCACGATCAGCTTGGAGTCGAGCAGCATGTCGACCTGCTCCGCCCCCAGCCGCTGCGCGAGCTTGAGCGCCTCGATGACGCCCCGCCACTCGGCGACGTTGTTGGTCTGCCGGCCGAGCGCCTCGGAGATCGTGGCGTCCGGGGATGCCGTCGGACTCAGGGCGTCCGGGCGCGACCCGTCGATGAGCGCCGCGCCGAGCGACGCCGGGCCCGGGTTGCCCCGGGCTGCGCCGTCGGTGCGGATGACCAGGTGCGGGATGACCGGCAGCACGACCGCCTCGCCTCCCGTTCGGTCGGCAGGGTTGCTCAGACCCGCCGTCCCGCGATCGCCGAGGAGACCTCGAGGATCGCCTGGGTGATGTGGATCCCGCGCGGGCAGGCGTCCGTGCAGTTGAAGATCGTGCGGCAGCGCCACACGCCGTCCCTGTCGGCCAGGATCTCCAGGCGCTCCTCGGCCGCGTCGTCGCGCGAGTCGAAGATGAAGCGGTGGGCGTTCACGATCGCCGCCGGGCCCACGTACTCGGGCTTCGCCCAGAAGGACGGGCACGAGGTGGTGCAGGCGGCGCACAGGATGCACTTGGTGGTGTCGTCGAACTTCTCGCGGTCCGCGGCGGACTGCCGGCGCTCGCGCTCCGGCACGATCCCCTCGTTCTGGAGGAACGGCTGGACGCTCCGGAACTTGGCGAAGAAGTCCTCCATGTCGACCACGAGGTCCTTCATCACCGGCAGGCCGGGGAGCGGGGCCACCGTGATCTTCTTGCCGCCGAGCTGGTCCACGCGGATCTTGCAGGCGAGGCGGTTGCGGCCGTTGATCAGCATGGCGTCCGACCCGCAGACGCCGTGGGCGCAGGACCGGCGGAACGTGAGCGTCCCGTCCTGCTCGTACTTCACCTTGTGGAGGAGGTCCAGGACGCGGTCCATCGGACCGGCCTCGACCGTGTACCGCTCCTCGTGCGGCTTCGTGTCCTTCTCGGGGTCGTAGCGGAGGATCCGCAGCTCGACTGTCATCTCGTCGCTCCCCCGCCCTAGTAGATCCGCGGCTTGGGCTGGAACTTCGTGATCGTGACCGGCTTGTAGGCCAGCTCGACCGCGCCGTCCGCGCCCCGCGTCGCGAGGGAGTGGGTCAGGAAGTTCACGTCGTCCCGCTCCGGGTAGTCCTCCCGGCTGTGGGCGCCGCGGCTCTCCTTGCGGTTGATGCACGCCGCGACCATCGTCTCGGCGCAGTCGAGCAGGTAGCCCAGCTCGCGCGCTTCGAGGAGGTCCGTGTTGAAGACCGTGCCCTTGTCATCGACGCTCACGTTCGCGTAGCGAGCCTTGATCTCGGCGACCTTGGCCCGTGCGCGCTCGAGGCCCGCCGCGTCGCGGTAGACCCCGGCGTCGTCCATCATCACGTCGGCCAACTCGTGGCGGAGCGCCTCCTTGCGCTCGCCCTTCGCGCGTCCACGGATGGCCTCGAGCTCGCCGCGCGCCGGCTCGGTGACCTCCTCGGACACCTCCGGGAAGTCCTGGCCGCGGATGTCCCGCGCCATCTGGCGGCCGGCCCGCCGCCCGAACACGAGCAGGTCGACGAGCGAGTTCGTGCCGAGGCGGTTGGCCCCGTGCACGGACACGCAGGCCGTCTCGCCCGCGGCGTAGAGCCCGGGAACGACCGTGTTGGCCGCGTCGCGGGTCACCTGTGCGAGCAGGTTCGTGGGCACGCCGCCCATCGCGTAGTGCGCGGTCGGCTGGATCGGGATGGGGTCCGTGTAGGGCTCGATGCCTTGGTACACCCGGACGAAATCCGTGATGTCGGGCAGCTTCTCGTCGATCTTCTTGCGGCCGAGGTGGCGCACGTCGAGGTAGACGTAGTCCTTGCCATTGATCCCGCGCCCGGCGCGGACCTCCTGCACGATCGCCCGGCTGACCATGTCGCGCGGCGCCAGCTCCATGAGCTTGGGCGCGTAGCGCTCCATGAACCGGAAGCCGTCGTTGTCGAGGAGGTAGGCCCCCTCGCCGCGGGCCGCCTCCGACAGCAGGATCCCGATGCCAACGATGCCCGTGGGATGGAACTGGTAGAACTCCATGTCCTGCGCCGGAACGCCGTGCCGGTAGGCCAGCGACACGCCGTCGCCGGTCAGGCTGTAGGCGTTCGAGGTCACGCGGAACATCCGCCCGAACCCGCCCGTCGCGAGCATCACGGCCTTGGCGCGCAAGGTCACGAGCTCGCCGTCGGCGATCCGGTAGGCAACGACGCCCGCGGCACGCCCTCCCTGGCCGAGCTCGCCGCCCTCGGTCACGAGGTCCACGACGTGGTACTCGTCGTAGAACTTGACGCCGTGCTTGACGCACTGCTGGTACAGGGTCTGCAGGATCATGTGGCCGGTGCGGTCCGCGGCGAAGCAGGCCCGCATGACCGGACCCTCGCCGTAGTTGCGGGTATGCCCGCCGAACCGGCGTTGGTCGATCTTGCCGTCGGGCGTGCGGTTGAACGGCAGGCCCATGTGCTCGAGCTCGATGACCGTCTCGATGGCCTCGCGGGAGAGGACCTCCGCCGCGTCCTGGTCAACCAGGTAGTCGCCACCCTTGATGGTGTCGAACATGTGCCATTCCCAGTGGTCCTCCTCCTGGTTGCCCAGGGCGGCACACACGCCGCCCTGTGCGGCGCCGGTGTGGGAACGGGTGGGATACAGCTTGGTCAGGACCGCCGAGTCGATGCCGGCCTTGGCCAGCTCGAGGGCCGCCCAGAGGCCGGCGCCGCCGGCCCCGACGACGAGGGCATCGTGGTCGCGGATCATGACGCCACCTTGACGGCATCGGGGAAGGTCACGAGGCCGATGGTGCCCATCGCGAACAGGAGCAGAGCGCCGAGGTAGAGGAGGAGCGTCAGGATCATCCGGGTGCGCCCCTCCGTGTAGTCGTGGAGAACGGTACGCACACCCATGAAGGCGTGGAACACCACGAACGTGAGCATCAGCCAGTCGGCCGTCCGCCAGGCGGCGCCCGACCACCGCGCCGCGATCCAGTTCGCGTCCTGGAGGGCTGGGTCGTAGATGAAGTGGACGATGATGAAATGCGCGAGCGCGAGCACGAACAGCCCGACGCCCGTCAGCCGCATCAGGTACCAGACCGCCAGCTCCCAGCCGGAGCCACGCGGGCGTGCGCTCCCGGACCGGGTGGTTCTCGTGGCCATCCCCTACCCTCCGAAGCTGAAGGGCGGCTGCAGCCCGAAGGCCGGCGCCATGATCTGGATGAGGATCGGCAGGCCGATCACCGCGAACAGGACCCAGTTCGCATACCACAGCTGCTTGTGGTAGCGGGTCATCGCGGGCCAGAAGTCCATGATGACGATCCGGAGACCGTTGAGCGCGTGGTACAGCAGTGCCGCCCCGAGGAGCGATTCCATCACGCGACCGAGGGGGCTTCCGTAGACAACCAGCAGGTCGTCGTAGAGCTTCGGGTTGACGTTGGCCAACCAGATGTCGAAGACGTGGAGCAGGATGAACGCCCAGATGGCGACACCCGAGATGCGGTGGAACGCCCAGGCGAGCATCCCCTCGCTGCCCCGATATCGCAGGAGCATGGAGCCTCCGTGTCTCAGGCCCGCTCCTCGCGGGTCGTGCTGGTCAGGCGGTCCGGCGTCAGCCGAGCCGCGCGATGATGGCGTCGGCGAACTCCCTGGTGCCCGCGGGGCCACCCAGGTCGTAGGTCGTTGACGTGCCCTCGGCGATGACCTCGCGCAGGGCCGTCTCGACCCGGACCGCCGCGTCCTGCTCGCCGAGATGGCGGAGCATCAGCACGCCGGACAGGAGCAGGGCTGTCGGGTTCGCCTTGTTGAGGCCCGCGTACTTGGGCGCCGAGCCGTGGACCGGCTCGAAGACCGATGCCTCCGTGCCGATGTTGGCACCGGGAGCGACGCCCAGGCCGCCCACGAGCCCGGCGCACAGGTCGCTGACGATGTCGCCGTACAGGTTCGGCAGGACCATGACGTCGTACAGCTCGGGCTTCTGCACGAGCTGCATGCACATGTTGTCGACGATCCGGTCCTCGAACTCGATCTTGCCCTCGTAGTCCCTGGCGACCGTGCGGCAGCTCTCGAGGAACAGGCCGTCCGAGAGCTTCATGATGTTGGCCTTGTGGACCGCGGTGACCTTGTGGCGCCCGTTGGCGACCGCGTACTCGAAGGCGAACCGCGCAATCCGCTCGGAGGCGGCGCGGGTGATGATCTTGATGCTCTCGGCCGCGTCCGGACCGACCATGTGCTCGATGCCCGCGTAGAGGTCCTCGGTGTTCTCGCGCACGATCACGAGGTCGACGTCGTCGTAGCGCGTCTCGAGGCCCTTGATCGAGCGGGCGGGCCGGAGGTTCGCGTACAGGCCCAGGACCTGGCGCAGGGTCACGTTGACGCTGCGGAACCCGGAGCCGACGGGGGTCGTGATGGGGCCCTTGAGGGCGACCTTGTTGCGCCGGATCGACTCCAGCACGTGGTCCGGGAGCGGGGTCCCGTACTGGGCCATGACGCCTTCGCCGGCGTCCTGGACCTCCCAGTCGAAGGCGACGCCGGAGGCGTCAAGGACACGGCGGGTGGCCTCCGCCAGCTCGGGACCGATCCCGTCGCCGGGGATGAGGGTGACTCGGTGGGGCATGGGGCCATTCTAGCCACGACCTCCGGCCCGCGGGGGTCCCAGTGGGCCCCTCAATCGCGTGGGCCGGAGGTCGTCCCCCGAGGGGCCATCCGGCCATGGGCAGCGCCCGGGTGCCGGGATCAGATGCCCGTGTCGAGGCCGGGGGGCCTTCCCCGGTGATCAACGCGCCCGAGGGGACACCGTGACACGATCGAGCCGCTCACTGCCCGTGCTCGTCCTGATGCTCATCGCCGTGCTGGCCCTCGGGGCCTGCGGCGGCGGATCGACGCCCGCCTCGAGCTCCGGCTCAGGCGCGACCGCCGCGCCCGGCGCCACCACGGCACCAGCGGCCACGACCGCCCCGGCCGCCTCCGACGTCCCGGCCGCGAGCGGCGCCGTCAACCTGGGCGGCGCGGCCTCGTCGCTCGACAACCTCGACAACTACTCGTTCAAGATCGTCATGGCGTCCGAGGGCGCCTCCGAGGGCATGATGGGCCTCATCAAGGCCGGTGGCTCGATCACGATGGAGGGCACGGTCGTGATGAAGCCGGCCCAGGCCGCCGACGTCACCATGACCCTGAGCGACGGCACGACCGCGAGCAAGATCGGCTACCGGATTATCGGCAACACCGCCTACACGAGCTTCGGCGACACGTGGATGTCCACCCCGGCCTCCGACGCGGAGAACGCCATCGACGCGTTCAAGCCGGACAAGATGCTGAGCGGCTACTCCAGCCTCGCGGGCCTCACCAAGGTCGGCGACGAGCAGAAGAACGGCTTCGCGACCGAGCACTTCAGCTCGACGGCCGATCCCGGCGCCGGGGCGAGCAGCATCTTCGGCCTGCCGGATGCCACGTGGAAGACCGACATCTGGATCGCCAAGGACGGCGGGTACGTCGTCTCGGCGACCATGGTCGCCACGGGCAAGACGGCCACCGGCGAGGCCGGCTCGTTCACGATCTCGGTCGACGTCACGGCGGTCAACTCGCCCAACGTGAAGATCGAGGCGCCGGCGAACGTCGTGGAGCTCCCCAGCTGATCAGCGGTTCCACCGGTTCCCGGTCGCGCCGGCGGGTCTTCCCGCCGGCGCCTTTCCATGCCCGGCCCTGGCGGGGCACGGCTATCATCGGTCTCCGCCCAGGTCCCGCTCGCCCGGAGGTCTCGCCCGTCGCGTGAAGATCCACGAAGCCGACGCGAAGTCGCTGCTCGTCGCCCAGGGGCTCCCCGTCCCGGCATGGGAGGTGGCCCGCACCCCCTCGCAGGCCCGTGCCGCCGCCGTGCGGTTCCTCGCCGATCCCGGCAACGCGACCGGCAAGGTCGTCATCAAGGCCCAGGTCCTGGTCGGTGGCCGCGGGAAGGCCGGCGGCGTGAAGCTCGCCGCCACCGCGGACGAGGCCGAGGACGTCGCGGCGCAGATCCTCGCGCTCGAGATCAAGGGCCTGCCGGTCCGGCGGGTCCTCGTCGGGCCTGCCGCCGAGATCGTGAAGGAGTACTACCTCTCGGTCCTGCTGGACCGGGCCACCAGGCGGCTGATGTTCATCGGCTCCGCCGAGGGCGGCGTCGAGATCGAGCAGGTCGCGGTGGACAACCCGGACGCGATCGTCTACCAGCACACGGACCCGCTCCTGGGCCTGCCCGACTACGCGGCGCGCGAGCTCGCCTTCAAGATCGGTTTCGGGCCCCACTGGAAGGCCGGCGCCGCGATCGCAAAGGGCCTCCTCCGGACGATGCTGGCGTACGACGCGGACCTCGTGGAGATCAACCCGCTCGCGGTCATCCGCGAGCACAACGCGGACGGGACCCCGGTCGAGCGGCTGGTCTGCCTGGACGCGAAGATCACGCTCGACGACTCGGCGCTCGCCCGCCACCCCGGGCTCGAGGAGCTCCGGGACCTCGACGCGGAGGACCCGGCGGATGTCGAGGCCCGCCGCTACGACCTCACGTTCATCAAGCTCGAGGGCGACATCGGCTGCATGGTCAACGGGGCAGGTCTCGCCATGACGACGATGGACCTCGTCAACCGGGCGGGCGGCCAGCCGGCCAACTTCCTCGACATCGGCGGCGGCGCGAAGGCGGACCGCGTGGCGGCCGCGATGCGGCTGATCCTCGAGGACCCGAACGTCAAGGCGATCCTCGTCAACATCTTCGGCGGCATCACGCGCGGCGACGAGGTCGCCAAGGGGCTGATCGAGGCCCGCGCCCAGCAGGTGCGCGATGTCCCGATGGTGGTCCGGATCGTGGGCACCAACGCGGCCGAGGCCGCGGAGCTGCTCGAGGCGGCGCGGTTCGTGACCGCGAGCAGCCTGGACGAGGCGGCGGCGAAGGCCGTGGCGGCGGCGGCGAAGGGAGCGGCGGCGTGAGCATCCTCATCGGTCGCGACACCCGCCTCGTCGTCCAGGGCATCACCGGGCGCGAGGGCGAGTTCCACAGCCGGGCGATGCTGGAGTACGGCACCCCGCTCGTCGCCGGCGTCACGCCGGGCAAGGGCGGCCAGACGGCCCTCGACGGCGCCGTCCCGGTGTTCAACACCGTCGCCGAGGCGGTCCGCGAGACCGGCGCCAATACCTCGTGCATCTTCGTGCCGGCCGGCGGCGCCCCCGACGCGGTCCTCGAGGCGGTGGCGGCGGGCGTGAAGACCATCTTCTGCATCACGGAGGGCATCCCCGCGCTGGACATGATCCCGGTCGTCGAGGAGGTCCGCCTGGCGCGCGCCCGGCTGATCGGGCCGAACTGCCCGGGCGCGACGTCGCCCGGACGGGCCAAGGTCGGGATCATCCCGGGGTCCATCCACCGCGAGGGACGCGTCGGCGTCGTCTCGCGCTCGGGCACGCTCACCTACGAGGCCGTCCAGGCCATGACCGACGCCGGCCTCGGCCAGTCGTCGTGCATCGGCATCGGCGGCGACCCGGTCATCGGGACGCAGTTCCTCGACGTGCTCGCGCTGTTCGCCGCGGACCCCGAGACCGAGGCGCTCGTCCTGATCGGCGAGATCGGCGGGGCGGCCGAGGAGGAGGCGGCGGCCTGGGCTGCCGAGCACATGGCGGACGTGCCGAAGGTGGCGTTCATCGCCGGGCGCACCGCTCCCGAGGGCAAGCGCATGGGCCACGCCGGCGCGATCATCTCGGGCGGGAAGGGCACCGCGGCCTCCAAGGTCTCGGCACTGGAGGCCGCGGGCTTCCGGGTCGCCGGCTCCCCCACCGAGCTGCCGGCGCTCCTCCGCGAGGCCGGGTACCGCGGCTGAGATGCGCCTCGACGACGTCCGCTACCTGTTCGGCTACGACCGCTGGGCCACCCGGCGCATCCTCGCCGTGATCGACGCGGTCCCCGGGGAGACCTGGGGCGCGACCGGGGCCGTGGGCGACCGCGGCCTCGGGGCCATCCTGGTCCACCAGCTGGGTGCCCACCAGCGCTGGCGCCTGGGGCTCGGCGGCGACGACGACGCGGCGGGGCGTGCCCGGCCGGAGCGTGAGGCTCTCCCGTCTCCCTCGGCCCTCGCGGGAGCCTGGGCGGCCGAATGGGACGCCCTCGAAGCCTGGTTCGACACCCTGGACGAGGCCTGGCTCGAACGGCGGCACGAGAACGTGCCGTTCTGGCAGATGCTGGCCCACGTCGTGAACCACGGGACCCAGCACCGGGCCGAGGCCGCCGCCCTCCTGACGGCCGTCGACCGGTCGCCGGGCGAGCTCGACATGATCGCCTACGCGGAGGAGATCGCCCGCGAGGGCGAGTGACCCACGGGCTATGCTGGCGCGAACGCCGTCGCGGAGACCGTGGCGGGCAACGGAAGGAGGAGCGGCGCCCAGGCGCCTATGAGCAGTCTGATGGACCTCGTCGCGGGTGACGCGCGCGACATCGTCCTCGCGCTGTCGGTTGACGACACGGCGGCGTTCGACGATCCGGACCGGTTCGTCGCGCACCTGCCGCTCGGCGGCGGCCTCGATCCCACGTGGCTGGACCTCTTCTCCGAGGCCGTCCGCTCCGTGAGCGACAACGAGGGGTTGCTGGACTTCCTGGACGCCCGGACGGAGCTCGAGGGCGTCGCCGCGTCCACGGAGCGGATCCTGGAACGAGTGGACCCGGACTGGATCGAGGTGGTCGCCGGTCTCGGGGACGAGCAGCTGGGCGCCCTGGCGGGCCGTTGGATCGAGCTGCTCGAGGAGGAGCTGGGCCTGCTGCCACGCGAGGAGAAGCCCTGGATCCGGGACCTCGCCGGGCGCATCGTGGCGTTCTCGCGCGCCTCGAGAGGAGCCCGCGACGTCGTCTTCGCCTGGGCGTTCTAGGGGTCCATTCCGCCCCGGTCCATCCGTCGGGGGTCCATCCCTCCTGTCGCTCGACGCGGTCCGGCCCTCGCGGGGAGCTCCACCGGC
>Ga0302299_10001262_pt1 | contig 15141 bp, 14 predicted proteins | sample III_Fen_N3_4_FD_198795 | JGI IMG/M metagenome (GOLD analysis project Ga0302299, IMG submission 198795) | Peat permafrost microbial communities from Stordalen Mire near Abisko, Sweden - III_Fen_N3_4 | ecosystem: Environmental > Terrestrial > Soil > Wetlands > Permafrost | place: Sweden: Abisko... | reverse complement strand
CGTCGATCGCTCGACCAGGTAGCGCAGCACGACGACCTCGCGCTGGCGCCCGGGCAGGGTCCGGATGGCGTCGACCACCGCCTGGCGCTCGTTCGCCCCGGCGGCGAGCGCCGCGGCGTCCCCGTCAGCCGGCGAACCCGATCGCCACGGTTCCGGATGGCCGACGGACCGGATCACCCTCCTCCGGCGGAGCCCGTCGCGGCAGACGTTGACGACCGCACGCTGCACGTAGGCCGTCGCCTCTCGCGGGCTCGTTGCCCGCGGCGGCTTGGCCAGCACTCGGGCGAAGGCTTCCTGGACGACCTCCTCCGCCTCGACCCGGCGATCGAGCAGCAGCCGGGCCAGGGCCACCAGCCGCCCGTAGTCCGACCGGAACACCGCCTCGATCGCGGCGGACCGGTTCCGGTCGTCGACCGTGCTCATGTCGGCCGCGATCGGTTGGGTCCGGGAATCCACCACACCCGTCTAGACGATCGACCGCCGAATCGGTTGACCGATGTCGGGAGAACGCAGGGCGGTTCGGTCAGTGACCGACGTAGGCGCCGTCGCCGGAGAGGATGGAGCGGGTCCAGCGGCGAGGGGTGAGGACCGTGGCGCGGGGGTAGTCCTCGAACAGCCAGCGGGCGAAGTTGCGGCGGGTCCAGGGGGTGAGGCCGCCGAGGGCGATGGCGGTCGACGCGCCGACCCGGGAGCCGAGGGCATCGCCGAGCAGCCGACCGAAGCGGTGGTCGGCGACCAGCTCGCGGCGCACGGTGGACTCGTAGCGGCGGGCCACGGCGAGGGGATCGCCGGCGCCGGACGCGACGATGGCTTCGGCCGCCCACATGCCGGTGGCCAGGGCCTGGCCGATGCCCTCGCCGGTCATGGGATCGGCCGCGGCGGCCGCGTCCCCGACGAACAGGACTCGGCCGTCGGCCAGCACGACGTCGTCGATGCGGGTGGGGATGGGCCAGGCCCGGTGGGAGTCCTCGAGCTCGGCGTCGGGCCCGAGCAGCGCCCGGATGTGCGGGCGGGCCAGCAGGTCGGGCCACCGCTGCCGCATGTCGTGAGGGGTCACCCGGCCGCCCCGCACGATGCCGAAGCCGATGTTGGCGTCGCCGTCACCCACGGGGAACGACCAGAAGTAGCCGGGCACCAGATCACGTTCGAACAGCACCCACAGGTCGCGGGCCGCGGCCGGCGATACGTTGCGCACGTACTGGCGGAAGGCGTGCCACTCGCCCCGATAGCCGGGCGTGTCCAGTCCGAGCTGCCGCCGCAGGGGCGACCACATGCCGTCGGCGCCGATGACGAATCGGGCCTCGACCGACGAGCGGCCCGGTGAGCCCGGCGAGGAGCCGGTCTCGAGCTCGAGGGTCACGCCATCGGACCGCGGCTCGGCGCCGGTGAGCTTGTGGCCCTCGAGCACGGTGACCCCCGCCTGGCGGGTGAGGTCGACCAGTGCGGCGTCGAGCTCGCGCCGGCGGGCCACCACCGCGAACAGGCCCGGCCCGCTCGGCAGGGGGAACCGCACGTTGCGACCTCCGGGCGATCGCACCCAGGCGTCGGTCACCGGGTGCCAGGACGGTACGGCGGCCGGATCGAGCCCCAGGTCCTCGAGCAGCCGGAGCGCCCCGACGGTGAGGCCGTCGCCACAGAACTTGTCACGCGGAAAGGTGGCCTTGTCGTACATCGTGACATCGAGCCCCCGGCGGGCCAGCGTGATCGCCGCCGCGCACCCGGCCGGGCCCGCTCCGATGATGGCCACGTCGATCGTCACGCCCACATCTTGGCTCCCGCGGCCGGGCCCGCTGATCAGTGGGACTCCGGAGGGACCTTCCGGTCGTGCCAGGGGTCCTCGGCCACCGCGTTGACCGCGTGGCCGTCGAGGTCGTGGTCGACGCCGGGCGTGGGATCCCACGAGTCGTCTCGGTCGAGCAGCGATCGATCCTGGTCGCCCGAGCCCATCCAGCTCCCCGGCCCGGGCGGCACCGACCCACCACCGCCGGCCAACGGGAACACGTCGGTGCCGGCGCCGTCGGGGAACGTCTCGTAGAGCTCGCGGACCGCGGGCGGCACCCGTCGCACGAACTCGTCGGCCAGGTTCAGCAGCGCCGGCATCTCGACCGGATCGACCCGGCGGGTGGACAGCAGCAGGAACCGACCTTTGGTCTCGAACGTGATCTCGGCCTTCGTGCTCAGCAGGAAGTCCATCATCAGCGGATCGATCAGGGCCGAGGCGAACCGGCGGTCGGCGCACTGCACGACGAACATCCGGTTGAACTCCTCGGATTCGAAGTCGATGTCGGGCAGCCCGATCATCTGGAACGCCTTGTCGACCATGCCCTCCTTGGCGATCCGGATCGCCGGCCAGGCGCCGTTGTGCTGGGCCAGGGCGCAGCTGAAGGCGTGCCAGGTGCGGGTCTCGCCGATCGAAGAGAAGGCGTCGGAGTCGGATCCGATCTCGACATCGGTGACCAGGCCGAAACCCAGGTTCAGACCCAGACCTCGGTTCCGGCGGTGCGACGAGTAGTAGCTGTAGTCGAACACGCGGGTGGGCGAGGACGAGCCGTCGTCGTGCCACATGAGGTTCTCGACGACGCGCCCGTCGCCTTCACGGAACAGGGGGAACGCGACCGCGGTGGTGTTGAACGCGTCGACGTCGGAGTACGCCATGCCGAACCGCTTGGCTGCACGCGGCATGGCCCGGCTGCGGCGACTGCGGCGGTTGGCCTCGACCGTCAGCAGGGTCACCACCACGACCATCATCGCCCCGAGCCCGAGCAGGACGAGCGGTGACACTCAGTCCTCGGGCGGCGGGAGGTCGACCGCCGCTCCGGCGAGGGCCCTCCCGGCGTCGGGCCACTGGCCCGGGCTCGACTCTGGATCGGACTCCGGCGCGGGATCCGGCGGGACGGCGGGCGCTCCCTGCGGGGCGGGCCAGTCGGCCGCGGGAGCGGCAGGGAGCTCGGGTGGGGGGAAGACGGGCGGCGGGAAGACCGAGGTGTCGTCGGCTGCTCCCGAGAACGGGGCGTCGGGGTCGGGCGGATCGAGCCGGGCGTCGATGTGGTCGGCCGACTCGGGCCGGCCGTAGAGGAAGCCCTGAGCGAGGTCGACGCCGAGGGTGCTGAGCAGCGCGGCCTGCTCCTCGCTCTCGATGCCCTCGGCCACGGTCACCATGTGCAGTTCGTGGGCCAGGTTGGAGACGTGGCGGACGATGGCCTGGTTCTCGGCGCTGTCGGCCAGGTCGGTGATGAAGCTGCGGTCGATGCGCAAGATGTCGACGTTCAGCTCCCGCAGGGCGGTGAGCGATGCCGCACCGGTGCCGAAGTCGTCGAGACCGAGCTTCACCCCGGCCGCCTTGAGCCGGCGGAGGGCCGACCAGGTGCCGTCGCCGTTGTAGCGCAGGGTCTGCTCGGTGATGTCGAGGCAGAGCTGGCGGGCCGGGACGCCGGTGACGGCGATGGCCTCGAGCACGGTGTCGGCGAAGTCGGGCATGGCCAGCTGGCGAGCGCCGATGTTGCAGGTGACGAAGAGCGGGGGGAGCGTGGGGTGGGCGAGCGACCAGGCGACGGCCTGGCGGCAGGTCTCCTCCAGCACCCAGCGCCCGACCGGGACGATGAGGCCGGACTTCTCGAGCAGCGGCAGGAAGTCGTGCGGGAAGAGCATGCCGGTGTTGGTGGCGCCCGGCTCCTGCCAACGGAGGAGGGCCTCGACCCCGATCAGCTCGCCGCTGTCGACCCGCAGGATCGGTTGGTAGTGCAGCAGGAACTCGTCGTTGTCGAGGGCCGACATCAGGCGGGCCTCGTCGATGCGGGTGCTGTAGCGACCCCGGCGGGACTCGTCGTGCACGACGTAGCTGGCCGGGCCGAGGTCTCGGGCGTGCACGAGCGCCTGGTGGGCGTCGCGGACGATGTCGGTGACGTCGCCCGCCGCGTCACCCCCGACGGCGAGGCCCAGGTGGCACGCCACGGTGACCGCGGCGTGGCCGTCGACGACGTCGTAGGGCGCGGTGACCCGATCGAGGATCGCATGGGCGATCTCGTCGGACGCCGTCATGGTGTCGACGCCCTGGTACACGAGCGCGAACTCGGCCCCGCCGTAGCGCAGCACCCGCGCCCCCAGCTCACCGAGGCGGAGCGCCACCTGGGCCAGCACCGCATCACCGGCGTCGGGGCCGAAGCTGTCGTTGACGTCGCGAAGCGAGTCGAGGTCGACGAAGGCCAGGACGCTGTGGCTGCTCGTCGGCCGGCTGGCCATGATCGCCGCGTTCAGCCAGCTGTGCAGGTGCTCCCGCCCGGGGAGGCCGGTGATCGGATCCGTTCCGCCGGAGGGCTTGGTCGTGCCGGGTGCCGGTGGCGTCCCCTTCGACCGGAACCGACCGAGGCGTCCGCCCCGCTCGCCGGCCGATGCGGCACCTGCTGATGTGGCCTGCTCGCTCATCCCGCCACCTCTCTGCCCCGTGCGGGGCCGGCGCGCAGACTACGAATCACTCGTAGGCGCTGAGACGGATCTGGACCTTGGCGAGAAGCTTCTGCAACTCGGTCTGCTCATCGCTGCTCGCGAGGTTCAGCTCGGTGGCCTGGCTCGCCGCCATGATGTCGTCGGCCGTGCTGACCTGCTCGTTGATGATGGCGTTGCCGTGGATGTCGATGTCGTCGAAGCCCGGAGCCGACTGCTGGAAGTCGGGAGGGGCGTCGAACATCGAGCCGCGACTCTCGATGCGCTCGACCTCGGCGATCGGGTCGAGGGAGTCGAGGCCGACCAGGTCGTCGAGCGGGTTCGACTCGGGCTGGAAGGTGTCGGGCTGGTACGACTCGGGCTGGTAGGTGTCGGCCGTGTGCGCCGACGGGCTCTCGACGGTGGGCTCGGCCTCAGGGGCCCAGCTGACGGTGGAGTCCCAGCCCTCGTCCCAGGAGCTGGCGGGCTCGGCCTCGACGACCGGCTCGGGCTCGAAGGCGACGGGCTCGTAGGCCGGGGCCTCGGGCTCGGCGGTCGGGGCCTCGTAGGCCGGCAACTCGTAGGTCGGGGCCTCGGGCGACGCCAGGTCGGTCGGGGGTGTCCAGGCGTTGAGACCGCCTTCGGGAGCCCACGGGGCGAGCGAATCATCCGACGTGATCGTGCCGGTGTTGTGGAGGTCGGCTTCGGTGCGGGCCTCGGCGAACGGATCGGTCGCGTCGGGTTTGGTGACCCGGAGGGCGACGACGCCGACGACCAGGCCGATCAGTACGGCGATGACGCCGATGGTGGTCTGCCCCATCAGGGCGAGGATCAGGCCGATGACGACAAGCGCACCGACACCGATCAGGACCTTGGACTCTCTACTCACAGTTGATGACCTCCGCCTGCGTCCTCGGAGTGGACTGGGTGGGTCGGCGCGCAGCCGGGGTGTGTGCAAGGGCACCTGTCTGGCGTATCTATCGGCACGACGCCAGGGATCGGTAGGAGAAACTTCCGGTGGACCGGGGGGTTCACCATCCGTACTCCTCCCGGACCTCTCCAGGTTCGAGTGGACGGAACTGTAGATCGATCGTGAGCCAGATGGTCTTGGAGAACGGCCAGAACAGGATCGGGGTCAGCACGGCGACGAGGACGGCGGCGATGAGCAGGGCCGGCCCGTTGATGTCGGGGTAGCTCAGGAAGAACCCGCCGAGGAGGGTGAGGAGCAGGGCACCGAAGCTCACGACGGTGTTGATGCCGAGGTCTCCGGTCCAGTGGCCCTCGATGCGCTCGAACACGAGACCGCACCGCGGGCAGCTGTCGACCATCGTGAACCACCGGTCGAAGAGGTGACCCTGACCGCACACGGGACACCGGCGGGTGAGACCGCGCCACCACAGCACCTTGTTGCTCGGTCGGGTCGATGCGGGAAGCGCCACCCGCCAATCGTGCCGGGCGGCCCGGCGTTCTGCCACATCGACATCGGCGCCCCGCGCCCGCCGCCTCGGCGGGGGTCGCAGAACTAGAACGCGTTATCGTGCCGCCGTGGACATCGACGACTCTGCCGAAGAGGCTGCGTTCCGGGTCGAGGCCCGGACCTGGCTCGAGGCCAACGCCATCCCGAGAGGCGCGCCCGACGACTTCGCCGACGGCTTCTTCGAGGGGATGGACGACGAGGAGCTGATGAAGCGCAGCGCGGTGTGGCAGCGCACGCTGTGGGAGGGCGGCTGGGCCGGCATCAGCTATCCCCGCGAGTGGTACGGCCGAGGCGGCAACGTCATGCAGGAGGTGATCTTCGCCGAGGAGATGGCGGCCTTCGGCGTCACCACCGGCGCCTTCATGGTGGCCCACACCATGGTCGGCCCGGCGATCCTCGACCTCGGCACCGACGAGCAGCGCCACCGGTACCTGCCGGCGATGCTGCGCGGCGACGAGATGTGGTGCCAGCTGTTCAGCGAACCCGAGGCCGGAAGCGATCTCGCCGGACTGGCCACCCGCGCCCGGCGTGATGGTGACCTGTTCATCGTCAACGGCCAGAAGGTGTGGACGTCGAACGCCGACACGGCCGACTTCGGGATACTCCTGGCCCGCACCGACCCCGATGCCTCGAAGCACCGGGGCATCACCTACTTCCTGCTCGACATGACCACGCCGGGGATCGAGATCCGCCCCCTGCGGCAGATGACCGGCGACGCCCACTTCAGCGAGGTCTTCCTCACCGACGTGGCCATCCCAGCTTCGTGCGTGCTCGGCGGCGAGGCCGGCATCGGACAGGGTTGGCCGGCCGCGATCCACACTCTCGCCAACGAGCGGGCCATGATCGGCGGCAATTCGCTGATGGTCGACCTCGACGACCTCGTCACCCTGGCTCGCGAGCGCGGCCTGATCGACGACCCGAGGGTTCGCCAGGAGCTGGCGGCCACCCACATCCGGGGCGAGCTGCTCCGCTACCTCGGCTACCGAGCGCGCACCGCGCTGGCCAACGGGCGCCCACCCGGACCCGAGACCTCGGTGATGAAGCTGTTCATGGCCGATCATCTGGCCCGATCCGGCTCCCTGGCCATGGCCCTCGAAGGGGCAGACGGCATGCTCGACGGCGGTGTCCTCGCCGGCCCCGGCACCGCGCCGGCCGGTGACCCGAGGGCCCAGCAGGCCCGCCTGCGCACCTGGCGTTTCCTGCATGCCCCGTCCATCGGCATCGCCGGGGGCACCAACGAGGTGCAGCGCGGCATCATCGGCGAGCGCGTGCTCGGCCTGCCCCGTGACCCGAAGCCCGTCGCCGATGCACCTCGGCCCGACCTCGGGTCCGGCTCTGGCCCCGGTGCCCGCAACTAGGCTCCGCGAACAATGGCCGAGACCCCCGATCCCGAGCACCACGTGGCATCGGACCCGTCCGAGGAAGCCTCCGACGACGAGGGGTCGGGCCGCGGCGATCAGCTCACCCGCAGCCAGGCGGCCCGTCGCGAGCGCGTGATCCGCGCCGCCATCGACCTGGCGGCCACCGGCGGGTACGACGCGGTGCAGATGCGAGACGTCGCCTCGCACGGCAACGTGGCCCTCGGCACGATCTACCGGTACTTCACCTCGAAGGACCACCTCCTCGCCGCGGCCCAGGTCGAGTGGGTCACCGACCTCGAGCGGCGGGTCGGCCAGCGGCCGCCGCGCCACGGCACCACCGCCGAGCGCATGGTCGACATCCTCAAGCGGGCCACCCGCGCCATGGAGCGCGAACCCACGCTCACCGCGGCGCTGGTGACGGCCATGTCCTCGAACGACCCGGCGGTGGCCGAGTGCCAGAGCGAGCTCGGCTCGATCATGGCCCGCATCCAGGCCCAGGCGTTCCCCGAGGACTTCGATCCCGATGTGCAGCGCCGGGTGATCCGCGCCCTCGAGTTCATCTGGTTCACATCACTGCTGGCCTGGGTCAACGGCTGGGCCGGAATCGGCGAGACCAGCGACGAGCTCGCGTCCGCCACCCATCTCCTGCTCGATCAATTCGATTAGGTCTCGCCCGCCAGCTCTCGCTCGCAGGCTCGCTGCGAGTGGGCCCCGACGAGCGCCATCCGGCGTAGATCCAGGTCGGAAGCCGACCCCGATCTACGCAACCCGGCCGGCGGATTGAGGCGAGAGGGCGAGCCGAGAGCCTAGAGAGTCGGCTTGTGCGTGATGTCGATGGGGTCGGTGGGGAGCTCGTCGGCGACGAGGGCGGGCAGGAACTCCCGCAGGCGGTGGGGGAGCACCGGCTCGCTGCTGGCCAGCAGGGTGTCGAGGTCCCACCAGCGGTGGCCGGTGAAGGCTGCGGCCTCGAGCATCTCGAGCCCGGCCGGGCGCACGTCGTGGGCCTCCTCGCACCAGGCGACGTGGACCTCCTCGTGCTGGTCGAAGTGCAGGCCGGCGAAGTCGAACACCGAGTGCTGGGTCCAGACGCAGGGGCCGATCTCGACCTCGGTGATGCCGGTCTCCTCGTAGAGCTCGCGGCGGGCGGCGTCGTGGCTCGACTCGTCACCGTCGATGCCGCCACCGGGGATCTCCCACCAGGGCGGTTTCTGCCGGTCGGCCGGATCGGACGCCGACAGCAGCAGCACATGGCGGTCACGGTTGAGGAGCACGACGCGCGCAGCTCGCCGGCGAAGGGTGTATGGGCTCACGGGGAGTGAGCCTACGACGTGAGCCCTAGCGGGCGTCGGTGCCGTCGGGATCGTGCCCGTCGGCGGGCGACCAGGTCGCCACGAGTCCCTCGAAGGAGGGAGTCGGCCCGCTCAGCCAGCGAGGCGAGTAGGCGCAGACCAGGTGGCCGGCGGGGGCCTCGGTCGGACGGGTGGCCGTCGACCGAGCGGACGTAGACGCGGGTTCGTCGGGGCTGTTCGGCATGGGAACCATCTCCTCGTTGAGCGGGTATCTGCCGGATTCGGTTGTGGTGTTCCGCCCACCGTAGGTGAACAGACAGGACAACTGTAGGGAGATTCCGGATTCGATACCGATCACCCCCCACAGGTGCTTCGCCCTCGTGCCCCGAAGCAGCCGGAACAGTAGGTGCAGATTTTCCATCGGCCGCGGATGGTGGGGACTGGAGCGATGGGGCCGAGCAGGGCCGTTCGGCTCAGGTGGCGGTGCTGGGATCCAGCCAGTCGATCCATTGACCGTGCGGGGGCATCCAGCCCAGCACCCGGTGGTCGGTGCGCCCGTGGTCCCACAACCCGAGGCCGAGCAGGGTCGGCATCTTGTGCTCGACGACCAGCGTCGGCCGCGGCGGCGGGGGTACCCACGGGGCACCGTCCACGGCGTATTCGGCGGTGACGTAGGCGATGGCGCGGTCGGTGCCGAGCTCGTCGAGCTGGCGGTGCAGCTCGTGGCGCTCCTCGTCGGAGAAGTAGGCCAGCACCCAGGTCGAGTCGAGGCACGCGACGGCGTCGGCCGGCACCGATCGGATGGCTTCGGCCACCAGCTCGACGGCGTTGCCGGCGCGAAGCTCGGGTGGGTCGAGCCGGGCGAGATCGATGGCGGCCCGCAGGCGGGCGAACCGGTGCGGGACATCGGGCCAGACGCAGGCCTCGAGCCAGCGCGTGGCGACCGGGTCGGTGACGTCGATGGGGTTGAGATCGAGGCCGAGACGCGACACGACCCGCGGGGCCTCGGTGGGGATCGGTGGTCGCAGTTCGCCCCGCACCTCACACGCGAGCCGCACGGTGGAGCTCGCCGGACCGGACTCCCCGGCGTCGCCGTAGTCGATGTGGAAGCGGTCGAAGAAGAGGTTGAGCCCGGCGCTGCACCCGATCTCGATCAGGGCCAACGGACGGTCGAAGTGCTCGGCCACGACGGTGAACGCGGGCAGCAGGGCGGCGGATCGGCCGACCTCGTTGGTCTGGATGGCGCGGGTCTCGAGCAGGGTGGCGAGCTCGTCGCGCCGGGCGGCGACGAGCTCGCGGAACAGCGGCCAGGGATCGGGATCGAGCGGATCGGCACCAGCGACGATGTCGGCGTAGCGGCGGGCCAGCGGCAGATCGGGGTCGTCGAGCGTGAGCTCGCGGACGCAGTCGAGGAACAGCACCGCAGCGAACGACGAGCGGTTGTGCTGCGAGATGTGGGCCGGGATCCAGGGCTCGGCGGCGATGCGCGTGGCCAGGTGCTCGTAGAGCGGGCTGTAGCCGGGGAACTCGACCTCGGCGAGGAAGGTGAAGATGTCGGCCAGCTTGGCCGCGTCGGCCGCGACGTCGGGGGACAGCACCTCATCGGCGGGGTCGATCACATCGAGAAGCTACCCGGCCGGTTCGCTCAGGCCCGCCGGGCTCGCGGGCCGTACCGCACGCGGTTCGTCTCGACCAGGTGGGTCGCGATCATGATCGATCCGAGGGCGAGGCCCGAGAGGGCGATGCGGGCGCCGACCGCTCGATCGGCGTCCGAGGCGACGATGGCGGTCACGGCGAGGACCGTGACCAGATGAACCACACACCCATCGCCGCGGCCCCGGCCGGTCGAGCAGCACGCCGACGATCTCGTCACCGCGCTCGGCCCGGTAGTCGGCCGGATGGGCGTGCAGCAGCCGCCGGTAGCGGCGCTCGAGGCGGTCAGGGTTCGCGGCTGCGGTCATGCGGGGAGACCGCCGACCTTGAGGCGGCGGACGGCGAGGGTGGCGTTGGCCCGGAGGCGGGCGGCATCGGCGGCCAAGGCCGTGGCCCCCGCGCCGGTGATGCGGAAGCAGCGGCGGAGATCGGACTATGGCAAGGAACGTTTGCGATCGCTGTCCGGATCGCGCTCGGGCTCGTCGGATCCGGGCTGGACCTGCGGGATGCGGCCGGTGAAGAAGAGCGAGATCATGGCCAACACGGCCAGCACCCCGAGCGCCGCGTCGAGGGCGTCGATGCGCGCCTGCTGGTTCTCTTCGACGACCGCGTTCGTGGTGGCCTCATCGGCTCCGGCGTCGTCCATGGATTGCCGTAGTGCGGTGTCGGACACGAAGGGGACGCCCGATGCCAGCTCGACGCTCGCCTTCGACTTCACGTCCGCTGGCACCTGCGGGTTCTCCTGGATGCCGGCGATGAGCGAGCTGGTGAGCACGGCGATCAGCACCGAACCGGCCAGGGCCGTGCCGAGCGAGGCCCCCAGGTTCGTGGCCGTGTTCTGCACCCCACCGACCTCGCCGCTCTCCTCGGCGGGCACGGCCGACACCGTCACGCTGCCGAGCTGCGAGGCCAGCGCGCCGATGCCGAGGCCGATGAGGAGCATCGGGATGGCGACCACCGATGCGGTGGCGTCGATGTCGATCCCCCCGAGCAGCACGACGATGCCGGCGAGCATCGACAGCAACCCGAGCCGGACGACGCGCCGGGGCGAGGCGTCGGGCCAGATCTTCGGGACGCCGGCCGCGGCCACGAGCAGGGCCACCGACAGCGGCATGATCCGGATGCCGGTGTCGATCGCCGAGAGCTCGAGCACCACCGAGAGGAAGAGCGGGATGATGAAGAACACCCCCGCCTGCAGCAGGAACTGGAAGAAGAACATGATGAGCCCGCCGGTGAGCTGCGCGTTGGCGAACATCTTCGGGCGCACGAGCGGTTCGCGGCCCTGGCGGACGAGCCGCCCCTCCCACTCGAAGAAGAGCCACACCACGAAGAGCCCGAAGATGATCATCCAGAACGTCGGTGAGATGCCCAGCAGCGATGGTCCACCTGCCTTGGGGATGACCCACCCCCACTCGCTCGATCGCAGCACGCCGTAGACCGCGGTGCCGAGCCCGATGACCGAGAGCAGCGTGCCGACGAGATCGAGGTGCGCCTTGGACTCGGCAGGTGCATCGGCGATGCGGCGGGACAGCGCGAGGATCCCGGCGACGACGATGACCTCGCCGAAGAACACCCAGCGCCACGAGCCGTAGGTCGTCGCCGCGCCGCCGATGAGCGGACCGGCCGCCACCGCGATGGCCCCGGCGGCGGCGATCAGCCCGTAGGCCTTGGGGCGCTCGGAGGGCTCGAAGTTGCCGGCGACCAGGGCGACGATGGCCGGCATGATCAGCGCCGCGCCCATGCCCTCGAGCAACGACCAGCCGATGATCAGCACGGTGAGGTTCGGGGCCAGCCCGGTCGTGAACGACCCGATGCCGTAGATCACGCAGCCGATCGAGAAGGCCCGCCGGCGGCCGATGATCGAGCCGATCTTCCCTCCGGTGATCATGAGGGTGGCCATCACGAGCGTGTAGAGGGTGATCGCGGTCTGGATGCCGGTGATGGTCGTGCCGAGATCGTTGGCCACGGTGGCCATCGACACGTTCATCACCGAGCTGTCGAGCGTCATCAGGAACTGGGCCGCGGCCAACGTGATCAGCACGCCGCCCGCGGCGGCCTTGGCCCCGCTCTCCGATGTCGCCTGCTCGCTCACGTGGGCTCCTCCTGATCGGCCACGATCCTCCTACAGATCGGCGAAGCGATCGTCGATCCGTGGGTCGCGGGCTCGACTACCGCCGCCGCGGACCTCAGACCTAACATGCCGTCAGATTTGGCGCGTCAGCAGGCATCAGCCATGAGGGGAAGCACGTGGATCTTCGCTATTCGGAGTCGGACGAGGCGTTCCGCAAGGAGCTGCGCGAGTGGCTCGCCGACGTCCTGCCGACCTTGCCGGCCGAGCCGCACGTCGACGACTGGCCTGCTCGTCGGACCTACGACACCGACTGGCAGCGTCGCCTGTTCGACGCCGGGTACGCCGGCATCAGCTGGCCGGTCGAGTACGGCGGCCGGGGCGCCACCCTCGTCGAGCAGCTGATCTACCTCGAGGAGACCACCCGCGCCGGCGCCCCCTATGTCGGTGCCAACTTCGTGGGCACGCTCCACGCCGGGCCGACGATCATGACCGAGGCGACCCCCGAGCAGAAGGCCGAGCACCTGCCCCGCATCCTCCGCGGCGACGAGGTCTGGTGCCAGGGGTTCAGCGAGCCCAACGCGGGCAGCGACCTGGCGTCGCTCAGCTGCCGGGCCGTTCGCGACGGCGACGAGTACGTCATCACGGGGCAGAAGACGTGGACGAGCTTCGCCCAGATCGCCGACTGGTGCGAGATGCTCATCCGCACCGAACCCGATGCGCCCAAGCACAAGGGCATCACCTGGGTGATGTTCCCGATGGACACGCCGGGCATCGAGATCCGGCCGATCCACACCATCGCCGGCACCACCGAGTTCAGCGAGGTCTTCTTCGACGAGGCCCGGGTGCCGGTCGCCAACCGGGTCGGGCTCGAGAACGACGGCTGGCGCGTGGCCATGGTGACCTTCGGGTTCGAGCGTGGCACGGGCTTCGTGTCCGACCTCGTCGAGACCGACAAGATGATCTCCGACCTCGTGCGCCTGGCCCGGCTGGTCACCCGCCGAGGCGCGACCGCCTGGGACGACATCGCCCTGCGTCGTGAGGTCGGCCACCTGCAGGCCGAGATGGACGCGCTGTGGGCCATGACCAAGCGCAACCTCTCGCAGGCCGCCCGCACCGGCGTGCCCGGTCCGGCCGGCTCGGTGATGAAGGTCATGTACTCCGAGCTGTTCCAGCGCATCACCGACCTGGCCATGCGGGTGCTCGAACGGGGCAGCCTGACGTTCGACGACGTGGGTGACTGGCCGTCGGGCATCTTCGTGCACGAGCGGGTGCGGAGCACGTCGTTCTCGATCGCCGCCGGGACGAGCCAGATCCAGCGCAACATCATCGCCGAGCGCATCCTCGGCCTTCCGAGGGAGTAGCGGTGGACTTCGAACTGAGTGACGAGCAGGTCGCCCTGACCGACGGGGTGCAGTCCTTCCTCGAGGGTCGGTTCCCGATCGCCACCGTGCGATCGCTGGCCGACGACGGAGGCGCCCGGCGCGACCTGTGGCGCGAGTTGGGTGATCTCGGGCTGTTCTCGCTGCGCCTGTCGGGCGCCGAGGGCGGTGCCGAGCTGGGGTGGGCCGACGCGGTGCTGGCCTTCGAGCAGCTCGGCCGGGCGCTCGTGCCGGGTCCCCTCGTGTGGACCCACCTGCTGGCCGGCATCGTCCCCGGCGCCGCCACCGGCGAGACCATCGTCTCGGGCATCGACCGGGACGACCCGAGCGGGATCGTCGAGTTCCCGCACGTCATCGATGTGCTCGTGGTGGCCGACGACGCCGGGCTCTGGTCGGTCGACGCCGCGGCCCTCGACGTGGCCGACCTGTCCCCCCTCGACCCGCTGACCCCGGTCGGTCGGCTCGCAGGCCCGCTGCCCCAGGGCGACCAGCTCGTCGACGCCGAGGCGGCGCGGGTCCTGCGCACGCAGGGGGCGGCGCTCACCGCCGGCCTGCTGCTCGGCCTGGCCGAGGCCTCCACCGACCTGGCCGTCGCCTACGCCAAGGATCGCCACCAGTTCGGCCGGCCGATCGGGTCGTTCCAGAGCCTGAAGCACCTGATGGCCGACATGTTCGCCCGGGCCGAGGTCGCCCGGGGCGCGGTGTACGCCGCGGGCGTCACGCTCGACGATCCCGCGGTGGGCTCGGTCGAGCGGGCCGTCGCCGCGGCCAAGCTCACCTCGGCCGAGGCGGCCCTGGCCAACGGCAAGACGTGCATCCAGGTGCACGGCGGCATGGGCTACACGTCGGAGATCGACGCCCACCTGTTCCTCAAGCGGGCCTACGCCCTCGAGCCGGCCTTCGGCACCCGCGACGACTGGGCCGACGCCATGGCCGAGCTGCTCGACGCCTCGGTGTAGCCCGGGACGCGTGGTGCTGCCACACTGACCAGGTGGCGCTGTCGACCTCGGTGATGATCCGACGGGGAGCGTTCCGGCACTGTCCCGTCTGCAACCAGGGTCACCTCTTCCGGAGGTGGGTCTCGATGGTCGACGCCTGCCCCCGCTGTGGCCTGGTCTTCCGCCGGATCGAGGGCCAGTGGCTCGGCTCGTGGTTCCTGAACATCTGCCTCGCCCAGGGGGTGGTGGCGCTCGTGCTGATCGTCGGGGTGGCCATCACCTACCCGGACCCGCCGATGGGGGCGATCGGCACGGTCACGGTGCTGGCCGCGCTGGCCGTGCCGTTCCTGTTCTTCCCGTTCTCCCGCACCATCTGGACGGCCATCGACCTGGCCATGCGCCTGCTGGAGTTCGACGAGGGCGTCGCGCCCGGGTTCGAGCTCGACGACACCGAGGAGCACAAGCCCGCCGCCTGAGCGCTCGGCCTGATCCGTCGGCCTGCCCGGTGAGTCTGAAGGACGGGCCTGGCGCGGAGCGCCAGCTCGAGCCTTCAG
>Ga0302299_10001261_pt1 | contig 15141 bp, 13 predicted proteins | sample III_Fen_N3_4_FD_198795 | JGI IMG/M metagenome (GOLD analysis project Ga0302299, IMG submission 198795) | Peat permafrost microbial communities from Stordalen Mire near Abisko, Sweden - III_Fen_N3_4 | ecosystem: Environmental > Terrestrial > Soil > Wetlands > Permafrost | place: Sweden: Abisko... | reverse complement strand
CCACCTCCGCGGGAGAGGCGCCGGGGGTGAGCTCCGAGATCGACATACGAATATCGAATCAGCCACCACCGACACCCAGACCGATATCCACAGGGTTTATCCCACCATCCGAGATCATCCACAGAAAGAACTCCTGGGGCCACTTATCGTCCACAAGAGAAAAGGACCGCAACCGAAGCGAGCATCTCGAGCAACGGCATACCCGCAAGCCGACGTCCGGAGGGACCGCAACCCACCACCCACCGCGACCACCCTCGCCGTTCGTCGCCCACCGCCACCAGCGGCACGCCGTACCGACGAAAGCCTCCCGGGCTGGTGTCGAGACAGTCGCATAGCGACTTCCCCCACCAGCAGCCCCTCGCCCCCTCGCCCAGCGGCAGGGCCCGGGCTGCTGGCGTCCGGAACTAGACTCTCGGCGGCCCGCTCGGGCCGTGACCAGAGAGGTACGTCGCCGCCACATGTCAGCCAGCCAGGACGCCCCGCGGGGGTGGATCCGCAGGCTGAGCGGCCAGGTCTGGAAGCACAAGCGCGACGTCCAGATCTCGTTCGTCGCCGCGGTCCTCGGCAGCGCGGGCCAGGCGATGGTGCCCCTGATCGCCCGCACCATCGTCGACGACGTGATCGGCGACTCGTCCAAGCCGCTGTGGCCGTGGCTCGTGCTGCTCGTGCTCATCGCGATCGCGGTCTTCGGTCTGGCGTACCTCCGTCGCTTCCACAACGGCCGGTCGTCGCTGGCGGTCCAGTACGACCTCCGCAACCAGCTCCACGACCACCTGCTCACCCTCGACCAGCGCACCCTGTCCAACCTCTCGACCGGACAGCTGGTCGCCCGCGCCAGCAGCGACACCACCCTCATCCTGGGTCTGCTCAACTTCCTGCCACTGATGTTCGGCAACCTCCTGCTGATGCTGATGTCGCTGGCCATCATGTTCTGGCTCTCGCCGCTCCTGGCCTGCATCGGCCTGGTGATCGCGCCGGCACTCTTCGTCGTCTCCTACCGCCTGCGGATGAAGGTGTTCCCGGCCAGCTGGGACGGCCAGCAGCGCGAGGGCGAGGTCGCCGAGATCGTCGACGAGGACGTCGGCGGCGTCCGCGTGGTGAAGGCCTTCGGGCAGGAGGAACGCGAGCTCCACCGGATGGTCGCCGTCGTCCAGCGGCTCTACGGCAGCCGGATGCGCGCCACCCGGCTGCAGGCGCGCTACCAGCCGCTGCTCGAGGCGATCCCCACGCTCGCCCAGGTTGCCGTGCTCGCGCTCGGCGGCTGGCTGGTGATGGAGGGCGACATCACGCTCGGCACGTTCCTGGCGTTCTCGACGTACGTCACCCAGTTCGTCGCCCCTGCTCGACAGCTCGCGGGCGTCCTCACCATCGGGCAGCAGGCCCGCGCCGGCGTCGAGCGGATCTTCCAGGTGCTCGACCTCGAGACCGGGATCGAGGACGGGCCCGATGCGCTCGAGCTCCCGGAGCTCACCGGCGACATCGAGCTCCGCGACGTGCACTTCGGGTACGACGAGGAGGAGGTCCTGCGTGGGCTCGACCTCCACGTGCGGGCGGGCGAGCGGGTCGCTCTCGTCGGCTCCTCCGGAAGCGGCAAGTCGACGGTGGTCGGCCTGGTCCAGCGGCTGCTCGACCCCGACCGCGGCCAGATCCTGGTCGACGGTTACGACGTACGGGGCGTCACGCTGCGCTCGCTCCGCAGCCAGATCGGTGCTGCGTTCGGCGAGAGCTTCCTCTTCTCCGACACGATCGCGGCCAACATCGCCTACGGCCGCCCCGGGGCGAGCCGCGAGGAGGTCGAGGCGGCGGCTGGCGTCGCGTGCGCCGACGACTTCGTCCGCGAGCTCCCCGACGGCTACGACACCAAGGTCGGGGAGCGCGGGCTCAGCCTCTCCGGTGGCCAGCGTCAGCGCATCGCCCTGGCCCGGGCCGTGCTGATGGATCCGCGGGTGCTGCTCCTCGACGACGCCACGAGCGCGGTCGACTCCACCACGGAGGAGACGATCTTCACCGGTCTACGCCGCGTCCTCGCCGGGCGTACGTCGCTGATCGTCGCCCACCGGGTCTCCACACTCCACCTCGCGGACCGGGTGGTCCTCCTCGAGGACGGCCGGGTGGCCGACGACGGCACGCATGACGAGCTGATGGCGCGCAACGCGGCGTACCGAGAGCTGCTGACCGGCATCGACGCCGCCGCCGCCGCGTCGGTCGGCGACTCGATCGAGACCCTCACCGAGCTGGAGGTGACGCCGGAGGCCTGGCAGAGCGGGAGCCGTGCGGACGCCGTCCGCGCGGCCGATGAGCGCCGGGCGTCGAAGGTCCCACAGACCGTGAGCCTCGGGCCCGGAATGCGTGGCAGCGGATGGCAGCTGGCTCTCGCGCCGACCCCCGAGCTGCTCGCCCGCGTCGAGGCGCTCCCGCCGATCCGCGACCGGATCGTCCTCGACCTCGAGCAGGAGACCCGACCGGATCCGGGCTTCTCGATGCGGGGACTCGTCTCGGAGTTCCGCTGGCCGTTCGCGCTCGGACTGCTGCTCGTCGTACTCGACGCGGTCGCCGCGCTGCTGGGCCCCTGGCTGGTGCACACGGGCATCGACGACGGCGTCTCGGCCGGGGCCGCGCAGGTGCTGTGGTGGACCTCGGCCGCCTTCCTCGTGGTCGTCCTCGTCGACTTCCTCGACCAGGTCGCCGAGACCTTCGTGACCGGCCGCACCAGCGAGCGGGTCATGGCGGGGCTACGGATCCGGATCTGGGCCCAGCTGCAGCGACTCTCGCTCGACTACTACGAGCGCGAGATGGCCGGCCGCATCATGACGCGGATGACCACCGACGTCGACCAGTTCGAGACGTTGATCGAGAACGGCCTGCTCGCCGCCCTGGTCTCGCTGGTCACCTTCGTCGGCGTGGGGGTCGCGCTGCTGCTGCTCGACGTCGAGCTGGCGCTGTGGACCCTGCTGGTCGTGATCCCGCTCGTCGCCGCGACGGTCGTCTTCCGGCGGATCACCAACCGCCTGTACGACGCGGTGCGCGAGTCGCTCGCCGTCGTCAACGCCGACTTCCAGGAGTCGCTGTCCGGCATCCGCGAGGCGCAGGCGTTCGCGCACGAGATCCCCACGGTCGCCCGCTTCCACGCCCTGGGGCTGCGCTACTTCGAGGAGCGGCTGAAGGCGCAGCGGCTGATCGCGACGTACTTCCCGTTCGTGCTCTTCCTGTCCGCGATCGCGGACGTGATCGTGCTCGGGGTCGGGGCACACCTGATCGAGCAGGGCGAGCTGACGTCCGGCGTCCTGATCGCCTTCATCCTCTACCTGACGATGTTCTTCTCCCCGATCCAGCAGCTCTCGCAGGTCTTCGACTCCTGGCAGCAGACCCGGGTCTCGGTCAACCGCATCTCCGACCTGATGCAGCTCGAGACGCTGACGCCCGAGCCCGAGCACCCGGTCGCCCTGGGCGACGTCCGCGGCGACCTGGCGCTGGTCGACGTGCACTTCCGCTATCCGTCCTCGGACGCGGTCACCTCCTCCGAGGTCCGCGGGCCCGCGGACTCGGCGCTGCCCGAGGACGTCGTACGTCGGCGGCCGCCGGAGGCGATGCGCGGGCTCGACCTGCAGGTCAGAGCCCACGAGACGGTGGCCCTCGTCGGCGAGACCGGCGCCGGGAAGTCGACCGTACTCAAGCTGCTGGCTCGCTTCTACGACCCCGACTCCGGCTCGGTGACCATCGACGGCCAGGACCTGCGCACGCTCGGCCTCGACGACTTCCGGAGCCGGCTCGGCTACGTGCCGCAGGAGTCGTTCCTGTTCACCGGCACGATTCGCGGCAACATCGCCTACGGCCGCCCCGAGGCGACCGACGCCGAGGTCGAGGCAGCCGCCCGGGCCGTCGGCGCCCATGACTTCATCGCGTCGTTGCACGACGGCTATCACCACCCGGTGACCGAGCGCGGCGCCTCGCTGTCCTCGGGTCAGCGGCAGCTGATCGCCCTGGCCCGGGCCGAGCTGGTCGACCCGGTGGTGCTGCTCCTCGACGAGGCGACCGCCAACCTCGACCTGGCGACCGAGGCCAAGGTGTCAGCCGCGATGGCGGCCGTTGCCGGTCGGCGTACGACGATCCTGATCGCCCACCGCCTCCAGACCGCGCGCACGGCGGACCGGATCGTGGTCCTCGCCCAGGGTCGCGTGGTGGAGCAGGGCACTCATCAGGAGCTGGTGGCCCGCGACGGCCGGTACGCCGCGATGTGGCGCGCGTTCGCGCTCGTCTCCGCGTCCTGACGTCGCCCCGACGGTAAAACCTTCGTCGTCGCCCAGATCCACGGATCACTCTGCCGTCCGGGCCGCCGGCTTCGGATACCGCAGGTATCCGGGCGCTGCAGGGGTGATCGGGACGCGGCCGGACCGAATCGCGACGGACCCCGCGGACGACACCGACCCCGCGCGCCGAGAAACCGCGTCACCCGGCCCGGGATTGACCGTCATCTGAGTCAAAAGGAGGCAACAGCGATGAGCATCACCACCCCCCATGGTGCCCACGGATGTCCTTGTGAGGACTGCCTGGGAACTCGGATCACCCTGACGGCCGCGATGGCTCAAGACGGACGCAAGATCGCCCCCCTCTGGGCACGCAAGCGTCGATTCCGCGTACGGCTCGCCAGCACCGAGATGCACCGCAGCGTGCAGCTGACCGCCTAGGTCTCCTTCGGGCTGGGCCCCGGTCGTGCACAACCCCCCCGTTCGCGACCGGGCTCCAGCCCTCTCCCCCGCCCACCGGCGATGCGGGTCCGGAGCGGTGCGGCCGATACGATCAGGGGTCAATCCCCGCCTGCGAAAGCGACGTCGTACCGCCATGCCTTCCACCCGTTCGGACCTCAGGAACGTCGCGATCGTCGCGCACGTCGACCACGGCAAGACCACGCTGGTCGACGCGATGCTCCACCAGGCGGGCGCCTTCACCGCACACCAGGAGGAGGCGGGCGTCGCCGAGCGGATCATGGACTCCGGCGACCTCGAGCGCGAGAAGGGGATCACGATCCTCGCGAAGAACACCGCCGTCCACTACACCGGCGCGAGCGCGCCGCAGGGCATGACCATCAACATCATCGACACCCCCGGGCACGCCGACTTCGGCGGCGAGGTGGAGCGAGGACTGTCGATGGTCGACGGCATCGTGCTGCTCGTCGACGCCAGTGAGGGCCCGCTGCCCCAGACCCGGTTCGTGCTGCGCAAGGCTCTGAACGCCGACCTCCCCGTGGTCCTGGTCGTGAACAAGGTCGACCGCTCCGACGCCCGGATCGCCGAGGTCGTCGACGAGACCTACGAGCTCTTCCTCGACCTGCTCGACGAGCACCACAGCCAGGACGCGCTCGACTTCCCGGTCGTCTACGCGTCGGCCAAGGCCGGCCGTGCGTCGCTCGAGCAGCCCGAGAACGGCGGCTTCCCCGACTCCCCCGACCTCGAGCCGCTCTTCCGCACCATCCTCGACACCATCCCCGCGCCGGAGTACGACGAGGGCGCACCGCTGCAGGCCCACGTGACCAACCTCGACGCGTCGCCGTTCCTCGGCCGGCTGGCGCTCGTCCGCGTCCACCAGGGTCACCTCAAGAAGGGCCAGAACGTGGCCTGGATCAAGCGCGACGGCACGGTCAAGACGGTGAAGATCACCGAGCTGCTGATCACCGAGGGGCTGGAGCGCAAGCCCGGCGACCAGGCCGGACCCGGAGACATCTGCGCGGTCGCCGGCATCCCCGAGATCACCATCGGTGAGACCCTCGCCGACCCTGAGAACCCCGTCGCCCTGCCGCTGATCCATGTCGACGAGCCGGCGATCTCGATGACGATCGGCACCAACACCTCCCCGCTCGTCGGCCGCGAGAAGGGCTCGAAGGTCACCGCCCGGTTGGTCAAGGACCGCCTCGACAGCGAGCTGGTCGGCAACGTGTCGCTCCGCATCCTGCCCACCGCGCGTCCCGACGCGTGGGAGGTGCAGGGCCGCGGCGAGCTGGCCTTGGCCATCCTGGTCGAGCAGATGCGGCGCGAGGGGTTCGAGCTCACGGTCGGCAAGCCGCAGGTGGTCACGCGCGAGGTCGACGGCAAGGTCCACGAGCCCGTCGAGAGGCTGACCATCGACGCGCCGGAGGAGTACCTCGGCACCATCACCGAGCTGCTGGCTTCCCGGAAGGGCCGTATGGAGCAGATGACCAACCACGGCACGGGCTGGGTGCGGATGGAGTTCCTGGTACCGGCCCGCGGCCTGATCGGCTTCCGCACCGAGTTCCTCACCGACACCCGCGGTACCGGGATCGCCCACCACATCTCGGAGGGCTACGAGCCGTGGGCCGGCGAGATCCGCTCGCGCAACAACGGCTCTCTCGTGGCCGACCGGTCGGGTGCCGCGACGGCGTACGCGATGACGAACCTGCAGGAGCGCGGCGTGATGTTCGTCGAGCCCACCACCGAGGTCTACGAAGGCATGATCGTCGGCGAGAACTCCCGCGCCGAGGACATGGACGTGAACATCACCAAGGAGAAGCAGCAGACCAACATCCGCTCCGCCACCTCCGACAACTTCGAGAAGCTGATCCCGCCGCGCAGGCTGTCGCTGGAGCAGTGCCTGGAGTTCTGTCGGGAGGACGAGTGCGTCGAGGTCACTCCGCTGACCGTCCGGATCCGCAAGGTGGTGCTCGACCAGCACGAGCGGGCGAAGACCGCCGCCCGGGTCCGCAAGGGAGCGCGCTGACCCGCTGAGCCCGCGCCCGGAGCGGCCATGGATCACCCCCCACGGGTGAGTCGCGCACGCTCGGCGGCCGAGCACACTGCCTGCAGGTGTGTCGTACGGCTGGAAGGGGCGGTGCTATGAGGATCCCGGGCGTTGACACCCTGTCGCGGGTTCCCGTGCCACGGATCGTGCGTGCGGCCCTGGCCCCGGTCGTCCAGCAGTCCACGACGTACGCCGTGGCGTTCGCGGGGAAGCTCGACCACCTCGCCACCGAGGCGATCGCCGAGGTCGTCCGGCGCGTCGACGTCGAGCCGGTCCTGGACAGCCTGGACCTGACCGAGATCGTGCTGCAGCGGGTGGACCTCGACGCCGTCGTCCGCCAGGTGATCGTGCACGTGGACGAGGACGAGATCGCCGCTCTCGTCGCCAAGGTCGACATCGACGGGATCGCGAGCAGTCTCGACATCGACACGATCCTCGACCAGATGGACCTCACCGAGATCGTCCTGAAGCGCGTGGACCTGGTGAAGGTGGTCGACGCGGTCCTCGACCAGATGGACCTCACCGAGATCGTGCTCAAGCGCGTCGACCTGGTCCGGGTGGTCGACGCCGTCCTCGACCAGATGGACCTGATCGCCCTCGCCAACGAGATCATCGACGGCGTGGACCTTCCGGAGATCATCCGCGACTCGACCGGCTCGATGGCCTCCGAGACCGTGAAGGGCGTGCGGATGCAGGGCATCGGCGCCGACCAGGCCGTCGACCGTGCCATCGACCGCCTCCTGCTGCGCCGCGCCCGCACCTCCGGCCCCGGGGGCTCGTGAGCCGCGATGGACGACGAGGAACCCACGGACGCGACCGCTGCCCGGATCTCCCCGGTCCCGCGTGAGGCGCGCGCGTTCCAGGGGCAGCGCGCCGGCATCGTGACCCGCCTGATCGCCGCCGTCCTCGACGGGCTCGTGATCGGCGCCGTCCTGTTGGGCGGCTACCTCGGTCTGGTCGGCCTGTTGTTCCTGATCGACCCGCGCAGCTTCGAGGTCCCGAACCTGAACCCGTTCTTCAGCCTCACGGCGGCCTTCTGCGTGGCCGTCGTCTACTTCACCGCGTTCTGGACCCTGAGCGGCCGCACCTACGGCTACCTCGTGATGGGACTACGCGTCCTCGGCTTCGGCGGTCGGCGGCTCCGCTTCGTCGGCTCCGTACTGCGCGCCCTGTTCGTCGTGGTCTTTCCGATCGGGATCGCGTGGGTGCCGTTCAGCCGCAACAACAAGTCGCTGCAGGACCTCGTCCTCGGCACGCGGGTGGTCTACGACTGGGAGCCGCGCGCCGTACGCGTGAAGTCGTCGCCGTCGGACTGACTCCGGCTCCCCCGTAACCTCCCCCGCCCGCGGTCGTTGAGCCTCCAGCGACGGGGGTCGGGGCTTCCACTCCTGTCGTCCGCAACGACACAAGGAGTGGCTCACTCGTGAATTTCCCCCAGGCGTTCCGATCTCGGACTGCAGCCGTGGTGACCGGTGCGGCAGCGCTCGTGCTGGCCGCCACCGGCGGTGGCGCGGTCGCCGCAGGCATGGTCACCTCGCAGGACATCCAGGACGGCACCATCCGCGCCGTCGACATCTCCGACAACGGCGTGAACAGCCGCGCCATCAAGGACGGCACCGTCCACTCGGAGGACCTCACTCCCCGGATCAACGGGATGCTGAACAAGGCCGGGGCCCTCGACGGCAGCATCTACCGGGTGGCGCACTACACCGGTGGCGCCAACGGCGGCGCGATCGCCACGGTCGCCTGTGGCGACACCGACGCGGTCTCGCAGAAGTACATCGCCGTCTCCGGTGGTGTCCAGGTCATCAATGCCGACGGTGACCACACGTTCGCCAACGACAAGAACCCCGCCGTGGCCGACTCGTTCCCGGGTCGGATGGACTACTCCGACAACACCCCGAAGCCGGACCGGCTCGACGGCTGGATCGTGCGCCTCGGCGACACGACCAACCAGGGCGCCGACCAGATCAACGTCTGGGCCGTCTGTGTCCCCCGTCCGGCCGACGTCCAGGTCCAGACGAACAACTACTGACCGGCGTAACGGCGGGCGCACCTTCTCGGGGTGCGCCGCCGTCGTGCGTCCGTGGCTACTGGTGCACGTGGTCCTGCCAGTCGTCGGGTACAGCGCCGGCCGGTCCGGGCACCGGTTGGTCAGTCGGGTGGCTCTGGGGCTCGGCCAGCGTCGGCCCTTCGAACCCCTCCTCGCGGTCGAAGTCCCAGCACCAGTCCTCGCCCGGCTCGAAGCTGGCGATCACCCGGTGGCCGGACTCCCGCCAGTGCGCGGTGGCGTGCTGGCTCGGTGAGGTGTCACAGCAACCGATGTGACCGCACGCCGTACAACGCCTCAGGTGGAACCACCACCCGCCGGAGGCAAGGCACTCCACGCAGCCGGTGCCGGAGGGTGGGACGGTCGGGTCGATGGCATCGGTGGTCACCCGTCCACCCTGACATCTCGACCACCCCCACGAAACCCACCGCCCACCGCCCACCGCCGGGATAGTTCCCGATCAGATGGCTGCGGAATCCGCGATCTCACGACCATCTGATCGGGGACTATCCCCTCGACGCCACGAACCAGCGGGCGAGGAGAGTGCTGTCGGACTCGAGGAGGGCGTGGAGCTCGAGGGGTACGCCGTGGGGTACGTCGAGCGGGGCGCCCTCGGCGATCCGGGCGTGGGACCCACCGACCAGCATCGGCACCACCGTGCTGCAGAGCTCGTCGACCAGACCGGCCGCCAGGAGGTCGGCGGCGAGATGGGGGCCGCCCTCGCACAGGAGGCTGACGAAGCCCGCGTCCTCGAGAGCCCGCCGGAGCGCCACCGGGTCCGGCCCCTCCGACCCGAGCACGAGCACCCGGTCGCCCAGTACCGACCGCGCCTTCTCCAGTCCCGGCGCCTGCGAGCCCGTCGCGAGGTAGAGCTGGCTGGTGTCGCCCTCGAGCAGAGTCGGCGGCAGTTCGCCGGACCGGGTGACCACGACCAGCGGCTTGGCGTTGGGGCGGTACCCCTCGGCCCGCACCGTGCCGGCCCCCACGACGACGATGTCGGCGAGATCGCGCAGCAGGTGGAAGACGCGGTTGTCCGCGGCGTTGTTGATGCTGTCGCTGGTGCCGTCGCCACCCTCCGCCGCGCCGTCGACGGTCGCCACGAAGTTCAGCCTCAGCCACGGCAGCCGCGGTGGGGTGTACGCCGCACGCAGCGCGTCGTCGTCGAGGTCTGACAGCCGTCCGAAGGTGGTCACGCAGCCATCCTGCCCCGCGGCACGGCCCGCCGATGCACCCACGAGCGACCTAGACTGCCCGCGATGATCTCGCTCGATGACCTGGCTGCGCTGCGGGATACCTATCGCACCGAGCTCGCCGCGCCCGTAGCGGCCGTGCGAGTCGGCGCCCTGGTCATCGGGGACGACGCACCTACCCTGATGGGGACGGTCAACCTGTCCCGGGGCTCGACGTACCGCGAGAGCGTCGCGGTCTCACCCTCGTCGGCGATCCGCAAGGCACGGGTCCAGGTCGCTCAGGGCGCCCACGTGGTCGACGTCGGTGCCGAGTCGAGCACCGCCCGCGCCGAGCGCATCGACGCGGCCGACCAGATCGCGGCCCTGGTTCCCGTGGTGGAGGCCCTGGCCGACGAGACCGTGGTGTCCGTGGAGACCTACGAGCCCGCCGTCGTCCGGGCCGGCCTCGCCGCCGGAGCCCGGATCCTCAACATGACGGGCCGCGAGCACGAGGACGAGATGTTCACCCTCGCCGCGGAGCACGACGCCGCGGTCGTCCTGTGCTTCGTCGAGCTGGCCAACGTGCGGGACGTCGGGTCCGTGCCGCTCGAGCCAGACCCGCTCCCCCGGCTGCTCGACCACTTCGGGGCCCGGCTCGAGCGGGCGCGTGCTCTCGGCGTCGACCGGGTGCTGCTCGACCCCGGCATGGGGTTCTACTACGCCAACCTCACCGACCCGACGACCCGCGTACGTCACCAGACCCGGGTCCTGGCGCAGTCCTTCCGGCTCCGGCCACTCGGCGTACCGGTCTGCAACGCACTCCCCCACGCCTTCGACCTGTTCGAGGACGAGTTCCGCAAGGCCGAGGGGTTCTTCGCCGTGCTGGCCGCCCTCGGGGGGACGCAGCTCTTCCGCACCCACGAGGTCGCCCACGTGAGGGCCGTGCTCGCGGCGATGGGCGCCCTCGCGGTCGACTGATCGTCGACGGCCGGCGTCAGCCGAGGTGGCCGCGCACCGACACGTGGCCCGACAGCAGGTTGCGGGCGATCGTGCGTCGCTGGATCTCGTCGGTCCCCTCGTAGATCCGCAGCAGTCGCAGCTCGCGGTACCACCGCTCGACCGGCAGCTCGCGGGTGTAGCCCATGCCGCCATGGATCTGCAGGACCCGGTCGACGATCTGGTTGGCCTGCACACCGCCGTACAGCTTGGCCATCGACTGCGACTGGCGCGAGTCGATGCCGTGGTCGACCTGCCAGGCCGCGGTGAGCACCAGCCACCGCAGCGCCTCGATCTCGACGGCGGAGTCGGCGATCATCCACTGGATGGCCTGCCGGTTGGCGATCGGCTCCCCGAAGGTGACGCGGTTCTTGGCCTGCTCCATCGCCATCTCGACCAGGCGCTCGCAGGCACCCAGAGCCCTCGCGGGGAGCATGAAACGGCCCTTGCCGATCCACTTCATCGCGAGCGCGAAGCCGCGGCCCTCCTCCCCGAGGATCGCGGAGTGCGGCACGCGGACGTCCTGGAACGACAAGGACGCCGGACCCCACTCGCCCATCGTCGGGATCGAGGCGGAGGTCCAGCCCGCCTCGCGGTCGACGAGGAAGCAGGTGACACCGCCGTCGGCGCCCTTCTCCTTGTCGGTGACCGCGAACACCATCGTGAAGTCGGCGATGTCGCCGCCGGTGATGAACGTCTTCTCGCCGTTGATGACCCACTCGTCCCCGTCGCGTACGGCGGACGTTCGGATGTTGCGCGCATCGGAGCCGGCCCCGGGCTCGGTGATCGCGAAGCAGCTGTAGCGCTCGCCGCTGATCGTCGGCTCCAGGTAGCGCTTCTTCTGCTCGTCGTTGGCGTGGAACAGGATGTTGTCGGCGTCGCCGCCGAACTTGAACTGCACGAAGGTGCGACCGAGCTCGATCTCGATCAGGGCGGCCATCAGCGAGCCGAGCCCCATCCCGCCGTACTCCTCGGGGGTCAGGACGCCGAAGAAGCCGGACTGCTTGGCCTTCTCCTGGAGCTCCCTCAGCTCCTCGAGCGAGAAGCCGCGCTCGCCGTTGCGCTCGCGCTCGAGCACCTGCGGCTCCAACGGCATGAGCTCCTTGGTGACGAACGTGCGCACCCAGTCACGGATCTCGCGCTCTTCGTCGGTGAGGGTCAGGTCCATGGCTGCGACATTACCCACGTGGGCGAGGGCCGACGCCGACCGGTCAGCCGAGGTACGTGCGTACGGCGTCAGCCAGTCCGCGTGCGTATGTCGCCCGGCCCTTCGCCGAGGTCATCCGCTTCGCGTCGGTCGGGTTGCGCATGTTGCCGAGCTCGACCATCACGGTGGGGATGTCGGAGAGGTTCAGCGTGCCGAGGTCGGAGCGGAAGTCGAGCCCGTCGCCCCCGGCGATGTAGGTGGCGACGGACAGCCCGGCCCGGCGCAGGGCGGCGCGGGTGTCGAGGGCCAACCGGCGTGAGGGCTTGAAGATGTCGTGGGTCCACGGCTTGCGGTCGGTCGGCGCGATCACGTGGAAACCGTGCGCGCCTGCGGCGTACGACCCGTCGCCGTGGATGCTGATCTTGAGGTCGGCGGGGAGCGCGTTGCCCGCCCGGCCGCGGGCGTCGACGCAGGGACCCCATCGATGCTGGCTGTTGGAGTGCCGGGTCAGCACGACGGTGGCGCCCAGGGCCTCGAGCCGGTGCTTCAGCACCTGCGACACCTGCCAGGTGAAGGTCGCCTCGGGGTAGCCGCCGTCGGTCGCGGTGCCGGTGGTGTTGCACGGCTTCTTGAACCCGCCGGCCGGCACCATCCGGTTGATCTGGGCGAGGTGGTTGTGGTTGCCGAGCTGGTGGCCAGGGTCGATCACGACGGTCCGACCGCTGAGCGGGAGAGACGACCCCGTCTCGTCCGACGGCGCCGTGACCCGGAAGTCGTGGGTGGCGGACGCCGGGGTGGCCAGTCCCACCGACGCGGCGACGACCACGGCGGCCAGCGAGACGGCGTACGGGCGGGTCACTCGTAGCCCAGGACTTCCTGGCGACGATCGGCCCAGGCGAGGGCGGAGGCGATCGCGTCGTCGATCGAGAGCTCCGTCCGCCAGTCGAGCAGCTCGGTCGCCCGGTCCACGTTCGCGAACGCGCCCACGGCATCGCCGGGACGTGGCGGCGCCTCGCTGAGCGGTACGGCGTGCCCGAAGACGCGCTCGAAGGCAGCGACCAGCTCACGCACCGTGACCCCGTCGCCATGGCCGACGTTGATGACGACGCTGGGGCCACCGGCCTCGGCAAGCACCTGGTCGAAGCGCTCGACCGCGCGGACGTGCGCCCGCGCGAGGTCCCACACATGGATGTAGTCGCGCAGGCCGGTGCCGTCGCGGGTCGGAAGGTCGGTCCCGGTGATCGTGAAGGAGTCCTTCTGCCCGCGGGCCGCCATCACGAGCTGCCCGAGGACGTGCGACGGCTCCTTGGCGTAGACCCCGGACTCCAGATCGGGATCGGCGCCGATCGGGTTGAAGTAGCGCAGGATGACGGCCCGCAGGTCGGTGGCGACGGCCATGTCCTCGAGCACCTGCTCGATCATCAGCTTGGTCCGGGCGTACGGCGAGTGGGGGGCCAGCGGGTCGTCCTCGGTGACCTCGAAGTCGTCCTTGATCGCGTAGAGCGAGGCCGACGAGGAGAACAGCACCCGCGGCTTGCCCAGCGTCACCAGCTGGTCGAACAGCTCCAAGGACTTCGAGACGTTGTCGCGGTAGTACTCGTACGGCTTCTCCACGGACTCGGGGACGATGATCCGCGCGGCCATGTGGATCGTGGCGTCGATGTCGGGGTGCTCGTCGACGATGCGCCGGAGCAGGTCGCGGTCGCCGATGTCCCCCTCGTAGAAGATCCGGTCACGGACGAAGGCGAGCGGTCCGGTGAGCAGCGAGTCGAGGATCACCGGCACGTGGCCGGCGTCCTCCAGTGCCTTCGCCGTCGTCGACCCGATGTAGCCGGCGCCTCCCGTGACCAAGATCTTCATCCCAGCAGCGTATCGGGCAGCGACGCAGCCACCCGGGACCCCATCGGGGGCGCAGCAGTGAGAGACTCCACTCCATACCGAGCGCACTCATCACCGGGATCACCGGACAGGACGGGCTGTACCTTGCCCAGGCCTTGCTGGCCAAAGGGTACGACGTGCACGGACTCGTCCGTGGGCAGCACAACCCCAAGCTCGAGCTCGTCCGCTCCCTGATCCCCGACGTCACGCTGCACAACGGCGACCTGACCGACCTCTCGAGCCTGATCCGCGCCCTGCGGGCGTCGGACCCGCAGGAGGTCTACAACCTCGGCGCCGTCTCGAACGTCGCGTACTCGTGGGCGAACGTCAGCCACACCACCGACGTGACTGCCAAGGGCACTCTCACCATCCTGGAGGCGATCCGGCTGCATGCCGAGGACGACCTCGGCGCGATCCGCTTCTACCAGGCGTCGAGCTCGGAGATGTTCGGCAAGGTCCGCGAGGTGCCCCAGACCGAGCGCACCCAGTTCTGGCCGCGCTCGCCCTATGGCGTGAGCAAGGTCTTCGGGCACTACATGACCATCAACTACCGCGAGTCGTACGGCATGCACGCCTCCTGCGGCATCCTCTTCAACCACGAGTCGCCACTGCGAGGCGTCGACTTCGTGACCCGCAAGATCAGCCGCGGCGTGGCCCGGATCTCCCGGGGACTGCAGGACGAGCTGGTCCTGGGCAACCTCGAGGCCGAGCGCGACTGGGGCTACGCCGGGGACTACGTCGAGGCCATGTGGCTCATGCTCCAGCAGCCCCGGGCCGACGACTACGTGATCGCCACGGGCGAGACGCACTCCATCCGCGACTTCCTCGACGCCGCGTTCGCGCACGTGGGGGTGAGCGACTGGAGCCGCTACGTCCGGCAGGACCCGACCCTGATGCGACCCGCCGACATCGACCGGGTGGTGGGCGACGCGACCAAGGCGCGCACGGTGCTCGGATGGGCTCCGAAGGTGAGCTTTCACGAGCTCGTGCAGATGATGGTCGACGCCGACCTGCGGGACTCGACGGCCCGGTGAAGATCCCCGAATCACGGACAGCGCCCGGCCCCGCGGTCTAGAATCGGGTCCGCAGCCAGGGGTGGAACGCGTGGGGTGTTCCAAGGCTGCGTCTTGGGGGAAAGTTCATGGTGTCAC
>Ga0302299_10001260_pt1 | contig 15145 bp, 13 predicted proteins | sample III_Fen_N3_4_FD_198795 | JGI IMG/M metagenome (GOLD analysis project Ga0302299, IMG submission 198795) | Peat permafrost microbial communities from Stordalen Mire near Abisko, Sweden - III_Fen_N3_4 | ecosystem: Environmental > Terrestrial > Soil > Wetlands > Permafrost | place: Sweden: Abisko... | reverse complement strand
GTTCTCGAGCACGATGTCGAGCGCCGAGGTGGCCGTGGACCCCACCGCGATGGCATTGACCCGCACCTTGGGGGCGAGGTCGGCGGCCAGTAGCCGGGTCATGTGGGTGAGGGCGGCCTTCGCCGTACCGTAGGCGACGAAGCCCCGGTCGCGCAGACGGCCGATCGCCGAGGAGATGTTGACCACCGAGCCGCCTCGCTCGAGCAGCTGGGGTGTGGCGGCCTTGGTGAGGGCGAAGGCGGTGGTGACGTTGAAGTGGAACGCCCGCTCGAGGAAGCCGGGTGACGTGTCGAGGAACGGCCGAGGCATCGAGCCACCGGCGTTGTTCACGACGATGTCGATGCCCCCGAGCTCGGCGACCGTGGCCTCGACGAACGCGTCGAGCTGGTCGAGCTCGTTGGCGTCGGCGGGGAAGATGAAGGCGCGACGCCCCGCCGCTCGCACCTCGTCGGCCACCGCTTCGAGCTGCTCGGGGGTGCGGGCCGAGATGGCGATGTCGGCCCCGGCCGCCGCGAAGGTGCGGGCGCACGCCGCGCCGATGCCGCGGCCCCCGCCGGTGATGATCGCGACCTTGCCGTCGAGCGAGAAGGCGTCGAGCACGGTCAGCCCACGCCGAGGAGATCGACGACGAAGACCAGGGTCTCGCCACCCTTGATGACGCCACCCGCGCCGGCCTTGCCGTAGCCGAGGTGCGGCGGGATGGTGATCTTGCGGCGACCGCCGACCTTCATGCCGGCCACGCCCTCGTCCCAACCCTTGATGACCTGGCCCGCGCCGAGGCCGAAGACGAAGGTGTCGTTGCGGTCCCATGAGGCGTCGAACTGCTTGCGGGTGCTCCAGGCGACACCGACGTAGTGCACGTCGACGTTGTGGCCGGGCGTGGCCTCGGCTCCGTCGCCCACCACGAGGTCCTCGATGACGAGGTCGGCCGGAGGGGCCTCCCCGGGTGGGACGTAGACGGACGGCTTCTCGGTTTCGGTCATGGGGCGAGACGCTATCGGACGGTCCCGGGCCCTGGCTCAGCCGGTGGTGAGGCCGCTGTCGGTGGACAGGATGGCGCCGTGGATGTTGCCGCCCTCATCGGAGGCGACGAACGCGAACAGGCCAGCGACGTCATCGGGCCGGGCCATCTTGCGCAGGCCGGTGTAGCGACCCATGAGGTCGAAGTCGACGTCGGCGGGGATCTGGAAGCCCCGGGCCAGGCTGGTGTCGACGCCGCCGGGAGCGATGGCGTTCACTCGCAGTGGGGTCTTGATGTACTCCATGGCGAGGGCGCGGGTGAGCTGGATGATCGCGCCCTTCGTCATGCAGTAGACGACCGTGTAGGCCTGCCCCATGAGCCCGGCGTTCGAGGCGATGTTGACGATGTTGCCGCTCGACTCGAGCAGGTGCGGGATGGCGGCCTGGGCCAGGAAGAAGGGGCCGTCGACGTTCACCGCCATCATCTGGCGGTACGGCGCCTCTTCGACGTCGACCATGTGCTCGGCCCGGGCCATGCCGGCGATGTTGCCCAGCACGTCGAGTCGGCCGAAGGTGTCGATGCACGCGGCCACGGTGGCGCGGCACTCGTCGCGGCTGGTGATGTCGGCCTGGCGAGCGGTCATGGTGCCGCCCGCGGCCGCCACCTCCTGCGCGGTCTCGTCGAGCCCCTCGGCGTTGATGTCGACGCCGAGCACCGCGGCACCCTCGGCGGCGAGGCGCAGCGCGACGCTTCGCCCGATACCCGACGCCGCCCCCGTGAGCAGGGCGACCCGACCCTCGAAGCGCGACGGTAGATCGGACGTGGTCATGGTTCCCCCTGAGGTGCGTGCGTGAGGACGGCGACGCTAGCCGTCACCTGATCCTCGTCACCCGATCCCCTCAGCCGATCCCCTCAGCCGATCCACTGGCCGGCGTTGACGTCGAGCTGGATGCCGGTGATGCATCGGGCCGCCGGTGAGGACAGGAAGAGCACCGCCGCCGCGATGTCGTCGGGGTCGGGCAGCAGCCCGAGCGCGCTCTCACGCAGGAGGCCGGCCTCGATCGTCGCCCGGTCGGTGCCCCTGCGGGCGGCAACGCCGTCCAGGTAGTCGTCGAGGTCGGGCCCGCGGACGAACCCGGGGACCACCACGTTGACGCGGATGGCGTCGCGCCCGACCTCGCGGGCCATCGTCTGGGCGGCGGAGACCATGGCCTGCTTGGTGGACGTGTAGGCGCCGAGCCGAGGCAGCAACGTGCGGGTGGACAGGGTCGAGGTCAGGGTGATCGAGCCCCCACCGCTGTCGCGCAGCAGCGGCAGCGCGGCGCGGCTGACATCGAGCGGGCCGAGCACGTTGACCGCGAAGGTGGCGCGCATGGTGTCGTCGTCGAGGTCCTCGACCGTGGCCGGGTCGCCGGCGAACGCGGCCACGTTGACGACCGCGTCGAGTCGGCCGAAGTGCGTGGCCGCGGCGCCGACGAGTCGGCGCACCTGATCCGGGTCGGTGATGTCGGTCGGCACCGCGACGGCGCTGCGTCCGAGCGCCTCGACCTCGGCGACGAGGGCGTCCAGGCGGCCGGAGGTGCGAGCCCCGAGCACGACATCGGAACCCCCTCGGGCGAAGGCCAGCGCGCAGGATCGGCCGATGCCTGGGCCCGCGCCGGAGATCAGGGCGACCGTCATGGGTGGGCCGGCGCCTGGAAGTCGCCGACCATCCGCTCGAGGAGCCGGGCCAGCAGGTTTCGATCGTCGGCGTCCCAGCCCGCCAGCGCGCCGCGGACCTCACGGCGGATCACGGTGCGGAACCGGCGTTGAGCACCTCGTCCGGCGGCCGTGGTGGCGTAGCTGACCACTCGACCGTCGGACGGATCGTGGCGTCGGGCCACGAACCCCAGGCGCTCGAGTTGCTGGAGCTGGCGGCTGGCGGTGGGCAGGGTGAGCTGCAGCGCCGAGGCCAGCTGCGAGACCGACGCCGGGCCTCGCTCGGTGAGCTGGTCGAGCAGGCGGTGGCCCGTGCCGGAGACCGCCAGACCCGTCTCCTCGACCCGGCGCTCGTGCAGCCGAGGGTTGGCCGCCAGTCGGAACAGGGCGGCCAGCGCATCGTCGATCCGATCCTCGTCGTTCGCCGACACGGGTGAGCTCCTGACGGTGGTCGTGGCCGAGGTGGCCGTGGCCGAACTAGTCTCGCACTGCAAGTAGGTACTTGCGTCATGAGAGTACCTGACGAAGGGGATGGCTGATGTCCAGGCTCGAAGGACAGGTCGCGTTGGTCACTGGCGCAGGGGAGGGCATCGGCCTCGGCATCGCCCGTCGACTCGCGGGGGAAGGCGCGGCGATCGTGGTGGCCGAGCGGGACGCCAACACCGGAGCAGCGGCGGCTGACCAGTTGCAGCAGGACTTCGGCGTCGGCGCGTTGTTCGTGGCCACCGACGTCACCGACAAGGGGCAGGTCGAGGGGGCGGTCGCCGCGGCCCTCGCCACGTTCGGCCGGCTGGACACCGTGGTGAACAACGCCTGGGGCGGCGGGACGATGTCACGCCTCGAGCACAAGACCGACGCCCAGATGGAGCACGGCCTGCTGATGGCCTTCTGGCCGGCGTACTGGTCGATGCAGGCCGCGTTCCCCACCATGCGGGAACAGGGTCGCGGCCGCTTCATCAACATCTGCTCGCTCAACGGGGTCAACGCGCACCCCTTCACCGCCGAGTACAACACCGGCAAGGAGGCCGTCCGGGCGATCACCCGCACCGCGGCGCGAGAGTGGGCTCGGCACGGCATCACGGCCAACATCATCTGCCCGGCGGCGGCCACCGCGGCCTATCGGGCGGTGGCGGCCGCCGATCCCGCCCTGATCGCCGAGACCCTGCGCAACAACCCGATGGGCCGCATGGGTGACCCAGAGGCCGACATCGGAGGGGTGGCGGCCTTCCTGGCCAGCGACGACGCCCGCTACCTCACCGGCAACACCCTGATGGTCGATGGTGGATCGCACATCAACGGGGTGACCTGGGCGCCGGACCTGCCCGACTGATGACCGAACCGACGATGACCGGCGGTCCGGTCCCACTGGACCGGTTGGTGGCCCACGAGGAGATCCGCCAGCTCGCCGCGCACTACGCGGTAGCGCTCGACTCGCGGGATCTCGACGGGCTCGTGGCGCTGTTCGCGCCTGACGTGCAGGTCGGCCGATCGAGGAGCGGTCGAGATGCGCTGCGCCGCGACTTCGAGAACTCGCTGGCCCAGGTGGGGGTCACGATCCTCACGGTCGGCACCCACGCCATCGACCTGATCGACGGCGATCGGGCCACCGGCGTCGTGTACTGCCACGGCGAGATCGAGGTCGGCGACCAGTGGGTCCACCAGGCGATCCTCTACCGCGACACCTATCGCCGGGTGCCCGAGGAGGGATGGCGGTTCGTCCGACGGGTGCACGAGCTCTGGTACGGCGTGGTGGTGACGCCGAACCCGCTCGATCAGCCCCCGGCGGAGTGGCCGGCCCGATCGGTGGGTCGCGGCACCGTCCCCCAGAGCTGGCCGACGTGGGGATCGTTCTGGGCCGCTCGGCAAGGGGACGCTCGCCCCGAGTAGTGCCGTAGCGGATGGCGCCCTCGCGAGTAGTGCTGTTGCGGCCAGGGCACTAGACCGACCGGATGACCAGGACCCCGCCGAGCACCGCGCCGACGACTCTGCCCACGAACGGGTCGTCGGACCCGTCGTCGGAACCCTCGCCCGGCGCCACCGCACCGCCATTGGGTTCCGAGCTGTTGCGGGCCCGCCAGCTGCGGCTCATGAAGCGGCGGGCCACGGTGCTGCTGGGGGCCGTCACCGTGGCGTTCCTGGCCCTGACCCGATTCGGGGGATCGGCGACCTGGGCGGGCTATGCGCAGGCCGCGGCCGAGGGGGCCATGGTCGGCGGCCTGGCGGACTGGTTCGCGGTGACCGCGCTGTTCCGCCACCCGCTCGGCATCCCGATCCCGCACACGGCCATCGTGGTCGAGCGCAAGGAGCAGTTCGCCGCCACCCTCGGCGAGTTCGTGCAGGAGAGCTTCCTGACGCCGGACGTGATCGTCGAGCGGTTCCGCACCGCCGCGGTGGTGCCCCGGGTCGCGGCGTGGATGACCGACCCCGACAACGCGTCGGTCGCGGCGGGTGAGATCGCTCGCAACCTCGTGTCATTGGTGGACTTCGCCCCCGACGAGGACGTCCATCGGGGCATCGAGAGCCTGCTGGTCGAGGGGATCGAGGCGGTGCCGCTGGCCCCGTTGGCGGGTCGGGCCCTTCGCTTCGCCACGCTCGACGGCCGCCATGACGAGGTGCTCGACGCCGCGCTCATCGGGCTCGACCACTACCTCGCCGATCACGGCAACGACCTGCGGGTGCGCCTCGGGGCCGAGGCCCCCTGGTGGCTGCCCGGAGCCGTCGAGGATCGGATCTTCGAGCGGCTGCTCGACGGTGCCCGCGCCGTGCTGCGCGACATGGCGACCGACCCCGAGCACCACCTCCGCCGAGCCTTCGACGCCCGGCTCGCCCAGTTGGCCAACGATCTGGAGCACTCGACCGAGCTGCGGGCGCGCGGCGAGCAGCTCAAGCACGATCTGCTGACCCGGGCCGAGGTGCGGGTCTGGGTGGCCACGGTCTGGCTCGATGCCAAGGCCCGTTTGCGGACGGAGGCCGCTGACGAGTCGTCGGCTCTGCGCACCCGGTTGGCTGCGGCGCTGGTGGCGGCCGGACATCGACTCCAGGACGATGCCGTGGTCCGCTCGACGGTGGAGACGGCACTCGAGGACGCCGTGCGCTACGTGGCCGAGCACTTCCACGGGGAGATCGCGGAGCTGATCACCGGCACCATCGAGCGATGGGACGCGGAGGAGACGTCACGCCGACTCGAGCTGCTGCTCGGCCCCGACCTGCAGTACATCCGGATCAACGGCACGGTGGTGGGCGCGGCCGCGGGGATGGCGCTGCACGGCATCACCCTGTTGATCGCCTGACCACGAGATCGTGGTGACGCCGATCGAACCAGCGCCACGGGAGTGGGTTCAGACGACGCCGGAGCTGGGATCGAGCACGTAGCCGACGCTGCGAACCGTCTGGATGACCCGGGGCCCGCACTCCTCGAGCTTGGCTCGGAGGTGGCTGACGTGGACCTCGACGAGGTTGACGTCGGAGAGGGCGAAGCCCCACACCGCGTCGAGCAGCTGGGCCTTCGACAGCACCTGGCCGCTGTGGCGGCAGAAGGTGCGGAGGAGCTTGTACTCGAGGTTGCGCAGCGGCAGCACCTTGCCGGCGCGGGTGGCCACGTGGGCCCGGTCGTCGATGCGGATGTCGCCGACCTCGATCACCGAGCTGGTGCCGTGGTTGGCCCTCCGGAGGAGGGCCTCGACCCGCATCAGCATCTCGGCCATGGAGAACGGCTTCACCAGGAAGTCGTCCCCGCCGACGCTGAAGCCCGAGAGGCGGTCCTCGACCGCAGTCGACGCGCTGACCAGGATGACCGGCAGGTCGCTCATGGCCCGCAGCCGGCGGGTGACGCTGAACCCGTCGGGTCCGTCGCCGAGGTTCACATCGACCACTGCGACGGCGGGTCGGAACTCGCTGAAGCTCTGGTTGATGGTGGTGCCGTCGGTCTCGGTGCGGACGTTGTACCCCTCGGATCCAAGTGCGATGGCCAGGGCCTCGCACATGAAGGGATCATCGTCCAACACGAGCACTCGTGTGTCTGCGGTGTTCATTTCGCCCGTTGCTCCCTCAGTCGGCCACCCTCCGCGGCCATCTCCAGGTGAATTGATACATCCTGGCGACGGTTTCTGGAAGGGTCCTGAACCCTAATTCAGGAAAATGCTGGGTTTCGAGTCGCTTTCAGCGACCTGATTCGCGCACAGAGTGAGAAATCGACCTCACTCCGGAGTTGCACTGCTGTCATTTGCGATTTTCGACCGCCGAGCGCGCGCGAGCCGGACGACGAACCGGGCGTGGGCGCTCTCGTCGGGTTGGTACGCGATATCGCCACCAAGAGTGATGGTCATCTGCCGAACCAGGGCGAGACCGAGCCCGGCGTGCTCGACGGTGGCCAGCGAGCTGCGCATCGGGGCGAACAGGTGTGGCACCAGGTTGGGTGGGACACCAGGACCGTCGTCGGCCACGACGACCTCGACCAGATCGCCGGCGATCGACGCGTGCACCCGGACGTGGCGGCCGCCGTAGCGGCGGGCGTTGGCCAGCAGGTTGGTGAAGATCTGGCTCAGGAGGAGCGAGTCGGCGTGCACCTCGATCGACGGATCGACGTCGATCTCGATCGGGAGGTTGCCGTCGGTACCGGGCCCGATGGCGGCAACGGCCTCGTCGACCGCGTCGGCCAGCACCAGGTCCTGCATCTCGACCTCGAAGCGGTCGTCCTCGAGCTGGCTGAGCTCGAGCAGTCGGCTGGCCATGAGCTGCAGCCGGTCGGCCTGGGTGGCGAGTCGGCTCAGTCGGGCCGACAGGGTCGGTGCGTCGGACCGCTCGGCCTCGAGGGCCAGCGCCGATGCCATCAGGGAGATCGAGCCCACGGGCCCGCGGAGCTCGTGCGCGGCGCGGGACACGAAGTCGGTGCGGGCCTTGTCCGTGCGTCGGAGGGCGGTGACGAAGTGGCTGCGCTTCAGGGCGTGGCCGATCTCCACCGCCGTGTCCTTCAGCGCGGTGAGCAGGCTCTGGGGAGGGGGTGCGGCGTCCTCGGTGAGGAACTCGAGGGCGGCCGCGATGGTGCCGTCGACGGGGATCGGCACGGCGATGGCGATGCGCAGGCCGTAGGCGGCCGCCAGCTTCGATCGCTCGGTGTCGTGGCGATCGGGGAGAACGGTCCACATCGGCTCGGCCAGCAGCGCGGCGTCGTCGGTGAGGCTGGGCTCGGTGTGCCAACGACCCTGGTCGGTGGCCGCCTGCAGGGGTCGGAGGCGAGGGTCGTCGATGTGCCACTCGGCGAGCTCGGGCAGCGCGGCCGGGTCGGCGTCGATCAGCACGGCGTGCCCGAGGGACCAGCCGGTGTGGGCGCAGATCGCCGCGAGGGCGGCCTTGAGCACGTCGGAGGGCTGCACCGATTCGAGGTCGTCGGTGCCGAGGTGGGCATCGAAGAGCTGGTGCAGTCGGACGATGGCCGACAGTTCGGCCGCGGCCTCCTCACGTTCGGTGACATCGCGACCGATGGCCTCGATCGCCAGGATCCGGCGCTCACCGTCGAGGATCGGGCTGGTGCGCTGCTCGAACGAGCGGATCCGGCCGTCGCGGTGGCGCAGGCGCAGGGTGGTGAGCTCGTGGGGGTCGAAGCGGTTCTCGTAGAGGTGGAACAACTGCTCGCGATCCTCCGGCGTGGCCGCCAGCAGGTGCATGAGGTCGGCGTCGAGGTAGAACGCGCTGGGCGGATAGCCGAGCAGCGTCGAGGTCGAGGGGCTGACGTACTCGAAGCCCCGCTCGGGCCAGAGCCGGTAGCGCCAGATGAAGTCGGGGGCCCGGTCGGCGATCGACGCCGGCCCGCCTCGGCCGGGGGCCGGTTCACCATCGCTCGGCGCGACCATGATGACGAACTCGCCGCGGTGCAACGGGTCGGTGTCGGGCGGGGCGCTGAGCTGCGGTAGCCAGGCGAAGGTCAGCGTGACGACGCGGACCTCGCCGCTGCGACCCCGGCACCGGACGTCGACCGCGTCGACCTTGACACCGCGGGCGCTGAGCCGGCCGCGGGCCCGCTCGACCTCGACGCTGTCCCGGTCGTCGAGCAGCCGGAACAGGGAGTGGCCGACGAGCTCCTCACGGCGGCGGGACAGCACCTGGCCGGCCGCCGGGTTCATGTCGATGACCAGCAGGTCGGCATCGCACCGGAGCACGGCCGCGCTGCGCCGGGTGGCGTCGGCGGCCGGGGGGCCGTTGCTGGCGGCGCCCGCCGGGCGCGACCGCTCCCGCTCGGGGTATGCATCTCTCCCGGTCACGTCGACCGGAGCAACTTCGGGACTCACCTGCAAGCCCTTCCCTTCCGATGCCCATGCCGGCGAAGCCCGCACGTCGCTCGGCGCCGGACAGGAACCGTAGCAAAGGACGAGCACGGAGAGTGCTGGATTCTGAACTCAGCTTGAAGCGCTGGCGGCTGAGCGAGCGGCTCGGGGCTCAGATCGGCGCTGCTACCGTGACGCCGTGGCTCTCGACCCCTCGGTGATGGTGCATCCTGCGGCGCTCTGCGAGACCGATGCGATCGGCCCTCGCACCCGCATCTGGGCGTTCGCCCACGTGCTGCCCGGCGCCGAGATCGGCGAGGACTGCAACATCTGCGACCACGTCTTCGTGGAGGGCGGTGCCCGTCTGGGTGATCGAGTCACGGTCAAGAACGCGAGCCTGATCTGGGACGGCGTCGAGATCGGTGATGACGTGTTCGTGGGGCCCAGGGTCACCTTCACCAACGACCTCCGACCGCGGATCGGCTTCTCGGTGCCGGCAGGTGAGTTCGTCCGCACCACGGTGCGCTCGGGGGCGACGCTGGGTGCCAACGTCACCATCGTCTGTGGGGTCACGGTCGGGCACTACGCCATGGCTGGTGCCGGCACGGTGATCAACCGGGACGTCCCCGATCACGTGCTGGTCGTCGGTGTCCCCGGTCGGCCGATCGGGTGGGTCTGCGTGTGCGGGCTCTCGGTGGGCGAGGACCTCGGGTGCACCTGCGGCCGAAGGTTCGAGCCGTTGCCCGATGGCGGGCTCCGCCAGCTCTAGTCCGGACCGGCCAGCTCTCGGCCGGACAGCCTTGGGGGGTCAGTTCCGGGGCTGGCCCTCGTCGGGGATGTTCAGGTCCTGCTGGACCGTCTGGATCGTGTTCGACCGGACCGCGAGGTCCTTCAGCAGCGACCGTTGAGCGGCGAGGAGTCGGCTGGTGTCGGTGTCGCCGCTGTGCTCGGTGAGGGTGACGATGTCGGCCTGGATCCGACGGTTGACGTCGATCATCGCCTGGAGGTGCTCGGCGACGTCAGCCGATGCGGCCCGGCTCAGCTCGACGAGCTGCTCCTCCTGGGCCTTCTGGGAAGGGAGGAGGGCGGCCGCGTCGCGGGCGAACCCCTGGGGGTCGGTCTCGCCGGACGGGCAACCGCAGGCCGCGCTGGCCGCCGCCTGGGCCTGGTGGAAGGTCTCCTCGGCGTCGGTGGTGGTGGCCACCGCGGCGTTGAACCGCACCGCGAGCTCGCTGGGACCGAGTTGGGGGGTGGTGTCGACCGTCGGGGCCAGCACCGTGTCCGGCCCGTTGCGCACGACCACCCAGAGCACGACGCCGACGGCGACGAGCGCGGTGACCAGCACCACGATCAGGCCGCCGAGCCGGCGACGCGGCCGAGGGGGGCGAGCTGGCTTGGCGGCCAGCACGGTGGGGTCGGGACGCCGGCGGTCGGGGTCGTAGCCACAGGCCTGGCACCACTGCCAGTCGGCGCTCATCGGCATGCCGCAGCGGGCACACGGCGTCTTGGCGGTCGTCTCTGCCATAGCGCCGCGGATGGTAGTCGGCGCCCGCCGAGGAACGGTTCAGCCCTCCGGGCGCTCGGGCCCGGCCCCGGGCGCGTCTGGACTATCGCTGCCCGACGCTCGGGGACCATGCCCCGGGGAGCAGGAGCACCGGGGCACCGCTGCCATCGGCCGGGACCGACCACACGTCGTTGGTCGGGCTCGACACGTCGCCGCGCGGCAGGCCGTAGAGCACGGTGTCGTCGTCGAGCCACTCGGCCTGGTCGTCGACGCTCGTGGTCTCGGCCAGTGGATGGACCTCGAGGGTCTTCAGGTCGAGCACCGACAGCTGCCACTCGATCTGGCCGAGCGGACCGGTGTGGCGCTTCTTGAAGGCGATCCGGGTGCCGTCGGGCGACAGCGACGGGCATTCGACGTCGTCGGTGACCACCTCGACGGTGCGGGTCTCGAGATCACCCTTCACCAGGTAGCGGTGGCCACCGGTGGAGAGCGTGGCGTAGAAGAGCTCGCCGGGGCCGAAGGTGACGCCCCAGTAGTTGCGGTCGACCGAGTCGATGGTCTCGCCGTCCTTGCTGGCCGTGAACTGCTCGAGGTCGCCCAACGAGGCCCCGGTGGCGAGGTCGAGCAGCTGCGTGCGGGTCGAGAAGGTGGTGGCTGCGTAGGAGTCGCCGAAGACGAAGGTGGTCATCGCCGCGTGCTTGCCGTCGGCGGAGACCCGGGTGCGGCTGGGCAGCCCGGGCAGGTCCATCGTGGTGACGGTGTGCATGTCCTGATCGAAGATGGTGGCGCCGTAGGTCGTGACCGCGCCTCGATCGGCGGTGAGGCAGATGCCGCGGCCGGCCGAGTAGTCCACCCGCTCGCACGAGAGGTCGGTGATGGCCGGCGAGCCCAGGTCGTCGAGGCCGACGATCGCGACCTTGCCGAACGCCGACCCGACATCGGTGTCGCGGTAGACGACGTGCGGGGCCGTCAGCATGGTGCGCACCTGCTCGTCGGACGCCACCACGGTGGGCGAATCGTTGCCGGTGGACACGCCGGCGGCCTTGTCGGATGGGTCGCTGGCCGTCGCCACGTAGGCCAGTGCCCCGCCGATGCACACCACGCAGAGCAGGGCGAAGCCGATGATCCGCCATCGGCTCACGGACGGCCTGCCGATGCGGGCTCGGCCGACGACGTCGTGTGGCCACCCGGTCGGAGCAGGACGATGCCCACCACGATGGACACCAGCAGCCCCGCCATGAAGGCCCGAGTGGCGGCGTCGATGCCCCACACCTGCCAGATCGCGCCCCAGCCGATGGCCGAGAGCAGGTGGGCCACCGCGACCGAGGTGCCGAGGATGGCCAGGCCCGTCGTGCGGAGGTGGCGGGGGAGGACCGAGCTGGCCATCGCCGCGATGATGCCGTCAGTGGCCGCGTAGAAGCCGCCGTAGAGCAGCAGCATCAGGAGGAGGGGGGCGAGGCCGCCGAGGCCGGCACCGAGCAGGGCGAACACGCCGAACAGCATGACCTGGCCGGCGACGAAGACGCGCGCGCGGCCGACGCGATCGGCCAGCCGACCCAGCGGCACGGCCAGCAGCAGGAATCCGATCGAGGCGCCGGCGAACAGCAACGGGAAGAAGCCGGGGGCGAGGTCGGTCTGCTTGGCGTAGGTCAGGTAGATGAGCGAGTCGCCCGGCACGACGAGGCCGAGCACCACGGCGACGGCCAGGACCGCGGTGAAGCGCCGGTCGGCGAGCAGGGCGAGGGCGGTCCGGATCGAGACGCGGGTCGACGACTCGGCGCCCGGGTCGGGCTCCCCCCTGCGGTTCTGGACGAAGAACACCAGCACCCCGAGCCCGATGCACGATGCGAAGAAGCTGCAGACGAACACCGAGCGGTAGCCGGTCGGGTTCTGGCTGAGCAGAAGCGAGGCCACGATGGGTCCGGCGACCGCGCCCGCGGTGTCCATGGCGCGATGCAGGCCGAAGGACTCGGCCAGTCGGGCCCGGGTGCTGCTCAGCGAGATCAGCGCGTCGCGGGGTGCGGTGCGGACGCCCTTGCCCAGGCGGTCGACGTAGAGGAGGCCGACCACCGGTGCCCACGAGCGGGCGAGGATCAGGCCGAGTCGAGACACCGCCGACAGCCCATATCCGGCGACGGCGACCTCCTTGTACCGACGGCGGCGGTCCGCGAACAGCGCGGCCCACAGCCCGGTGAGGGCGGCCATGCCCTGGTAGAGGCCGTCGAAGGCGCCGAACTGCACCAGCGAGAAGCCGAAGGTCAGCGTGAGGTAGAGGGGCAGGATCGACGTGACCATCTCCGACGCGAGGTCGGTGAACATGCTCGTCAGTCCGAGCATGGTCACGTTCGGGTCGATGCGTCGCCATCCCGTGAGCTCGAGAGGCTTGCCGCCCAGGTCTCCGGGCCGGTTGCGGACCGGGGTGTACATCACCCGCATGATCCGTCGCGTTCCTGAAGCAGCGCTGAACTGGCCCTGAAAGCTGACCGAAGTCCTCTCCGGTTCACCTCGCGTTCGCAGTCCCGTCGGATGTTCAGCAACACCTCAGCGGGGCTTCAGCGCTACTTCAGCTCACCCTCACAGTGTTGGAAACACCTTCTTCGGTGGGCAGTGGAGTGCAGTCGGCACCTGTCCATCGCATCGAGCGGAGCCCTCCCATGTTTGCAAGATTCCACAGCCGCACCGCGGCACTCGTCACCACGATGGCCCTCATCGCCGTCTTGTGCGTCGCCGGTGCGACGTCGAAGCCATCGGCGGCAGCCACCGTCGACGTGTGTGGGGTCGGTGGCAATCCCGTGGCCTGTGAGAACAGCAAGCCCGGGTCGCCCGCGTCGGTGTGGGACACACCGAACCCGAGCTCGACCATCGAGGGGTACACCACCGACACCAGCGTGAACGTCGGAGGGACGGTCAACTTCAAGATCAAGACGCCCTCCACCGGGTACCGCCTCGACATCTATCGGATCGGCTACTACGCCGGCAACGGGGCCCGCCTGATCGCCAGCGTGAACCCGTCGGCGTCGCTGCCCCAGACCCAGCCGGCGTGTCTGACCAACGTCACCACCGGCCTGATCGATTGTGGCAACTGGGGCGTCTCGGCCTCGTGGGCCGTCCCCGCCACCGCCGTGTCCGGCGTGTACGAGGCCAAGCTCGTGCGCACCGACAGCCCGGGCCTGAACAACCAGATCATGTTCGTGGTGCGCAACGACGCGAGCCACTCCGACCTCACCTATCAGACCTCGGACACCACGTGGCAGGCCTACAACTCGTGGGGCGGCAACAGCCTCTACGTCGGCAACCCCGCAGGGCGGGCCTACAAGGTCAGCTTCAACCGCCCGTACAACACCCGTACGGCCACCCCCGCCGGTCAGGACTTCTTCTTCTCCACCGAATACCCGATGGTGCGGTTCCTCGAGGCGAACGGCTACGACGTGAGCTACCAGTCGGGTCTCGACACGGATCGGGCCGGTTCGCGCCTGTTGAACCACAAGACCTTCCTCTCCGTCGGGCACGACGAGTACTGGTCCGGTCCCCAACGCGCCAACGTCGAAGCTGCCCGCGATGCCGGCGTCAACCTGGCCTTCTTCTCCGGCAACATCGCCCTCTGGAAGACGCGGTACGAGGCCTCGACCGACGGATCCAACACCCCCTACCGCACCCTCGTCAGCTACAAGGAGACGAAGGCCGCCGCCAAGATCGACCCGAGCGCGCAGTGGACCGGGTCGTGGCGCGACACGCGGTTCAGCCCGCCCTCCGACGGCGGCCGGCCCGAGAACGCCATGACCGGCACCCTGTGGCTGGCGCAGTCGGCCAACGACACCATGAACGTCCCGGCCGAGGCCGGCAAGCTCCGCCTGTGGCGCAACACGTCGATGGCGACCCTCGCCGCCGGCACCAACGGCACCCTGCCTCGCGGCGTCCTGGGCTACGAGTACGACGTCGATGTCGACAACGGCTTCCGGCCGGCGGGCCTGTTCGACCTCTCGTCCTCGACGAACACCGAGACCGAGGTCGCGCAGAACTTCGGTGCCACGGTCGCTCCCGGCACGGTGACGCACAGCCTCACCGAGTACCGGGCGAGCAGCGGCGCCATCGTGTTCTCCGCCGGCACGGTGCAGTGGACCTACGGTCTCGACGCGAACCACGACCTCAACTGGCTCGGCGTGGTGGACGGCACCGGTGACCCCACGCCGTCGACGGACATGAAGCAGGCGACGGTGAACATCCTCGCCGACCAGGGCGCGCAGCCTGTGACCCTCGACGCCACGTTGACCGTGGCCGCCAAGTCCACCGACACCACCGCGCCGACGTCGACGATCACCTCGCCGACGTCGGGGGCGACGTTCACCAACGGCGCCATCGTCACCGTCACCGGCACCGCGGCCGATGTCGGTGGCAAGGTCGCCGGCGTCGAGGTCTCCCTCGACGGGGGCACCAGCTGGCACCCGGCCACCGGTCGGGGCTCGTGGAGCTACACCGGCTCGTTCAGCGGCAACAGCGCCACCTCCGTGCGAGTCCGGGCCACCGATGACAGCGGCAACATCCAGTCCGCGACCACCCAGGTGCCCGTGACGGTCTCGTGCCCGTGCTCGATCTTCGGCCTCTCACAGAGCCCCACGATGCCGGCCGACACCGACACCAGCTCGGTGTCGCTCGGCGTGAAGTTCCAGTCGTCGGCCGCCGGTTGGATCACCGGCGTCCGCTTCTACAAGGTCGCCGGCAACA
>Ga0302299_10001257_pt1 | contig 15164 bp, 10 predicted proteins | sample III_Fen_N3_4_FD_198795 | JGI IMG/M metagenome (GOLD analysis project Ga0302299, IMG submission 198795) | Peat permafrost microbial communities from Stordalen Mire near Abisko, Sweden - III_Fen_N3_4 | ecosystem: Environmental > Terrestrial > Soil > Wetlands > Permafrost | place: Sweden: Abisko... | reverse complement strand
GACCGTGCCGCTGTACCGGTTCGTCGACCACCCGACCGGCGGGTTCCACTACGAGACCATCGCCGGTTCGGCGGACCAGGTCCGGGCGCGCCTCGCCCGCCTCGGGGCGACGGGGTTCCGCCATCCCCTCCGGCTGGGCTACGTGTTCACCACCGCCCGCCGCGCCGATGCCACCGACCAGGCACACGCCCTGCGGAGCTTCGTCGACCCCGCCACCCACGAGTCCTACGCGTCGGTCGATCCCCGCCCCCGGCCGGGGTTCCGGCAGGACGCGGTCATCGCCTACGTGACCACCGGAGCGACCCTGCGGCGACGCACCGGCAACGCCCCGCAGGGCACCGAGCTGTGTCCCCTCACCCTGCTGACCAAGGGGTCGGGAGCCGGCGCCCTGCAGTACGCGACCACCGACCTGGCCGACCGCACCCGGCACCTCGCCACGGGCTGGTCGCTCGACGACGGCGCCGTCGGCGGCGGGGCCGACGGCATCGCCGGCTACCTCTGGTCGAAGCGCGTGCCCGGCACCGGCGCCACCGTGCGCTCCTACGACTCCGGGCCGCCGACCTTCAGGATCGACACCGTGCAGGCGCACGAGGCGACGACTCCTGCGAGCGGCCGGACCGTGCTCGGCTACGGGTTCGCGGTCCACGAGCCGGGCACCGCGGCGCTCGCCGCGTTCACGAACGAGCGCGGTGCGTGGCGCTACGCGACCACGGCGGCCGGCGCGCGGGAGGCCACCGCCCACGGCTTCCGCGCCGCCGCCGCGCCCGTGCAGCTGCTGCCCGACCCCGACGCGGGCGTGCCCTACTTCGAGGTCCACGGCCCCGCGCTGGCCACGTCGAACCGGGCGGTCATCGCCATCCACGGCGGCGCCTGGATGGGTGGGGTGTACACGACCTTCCCCATCGCGCAGCTGCCCCCGCACCTCGGCCCACCGCAGACCAGCGCCGGCGACTCGATCGACGACATGACGCGTCGCTACACCGCACTCGGCTGGACCGTGTACGACGTCGACTACCACTCGGGCGGCGTCCGGGGCCTGCGAGAGCTGCAGGCGTTCTACGACTCCCTGCGGCAGTCGGCTCCCTCGGCCAAGGTCTGCACCGCCGGCGCCTCGGCCGGGGCCCACCTCGCCCTCATGCTCGCCGCGCACAACCCCGCCATCGTCTGCGTGGTGGCGCTCGCCGCCCCCACCGACCTGCACTCGCTCGTCCGCAACGGGCCCATCGACGGGGCGATGGTGCGCAACGGCATCGGTCCCGACTCGGGCGACCTGTGGCGCGCCAACAGCCCGGTCGCCCTGCTCGGCCGCTCGCGGGCCGCCACGCTGCTCGTCACCGCTGCCGACGACCACGTGGTGCCCTGGTCGCAGGCGGCCGAGCTCGAGGCCGTCATGCGGGCCCAGGGCGCGCGCTGGGTGCAGGCGCTGCAGATGTCGCCGGGCCCGCTCGAGTTCGTGCACGGAACCACCAACGCCGGGGCGGTGGAGCTGTACCTCCTCACGGAGCGCTGCCTGCTGCTCCAGACGGCCACACCGGGCGCGTCGTGCTCCTCCGGACCGGCGGGCCGTCACGCACCTTCTTGACACGGGTCGTGCTTTCGTCCATACCCTTTCGCCGTGCCCAAGCCACTCGTGATCGTGGAGTCCCCTGCCAAGGCCCGCACGATCGCGGGGTTCCTGGGCGGCGAGTACACGGTGCTGTCGTCGGTCGGGCACATCCGCGACCTGGTCGCCAAGGGCCTCAGCGTCGACGTCGACAACGGCTTCAAGCCCACCTACGAGGTGTACGGGAACAAGAAGGACGTCCTCCGCGACCTCCGCTCGGCGCTGAAGGACGCGTCCGAGCTCTACCTCGCGACAGATGAGGATCGCGAAGGTGAGGCCATCTCGTGGCACCTGCTCGAGGAGCTCAAGCCCAAGGTGCCCGTGAAGCGCATGGTCTTCCACGAGATCACGCCACAGGCCATCGAACGGGCCGTGGCGGAGTGGCGCGACATCGACTACGGCCTCGTCGACGCCCAGGAGACCCGGCGCATCGTCGACCGCCTGTTCGGCTACCCGGTGTCGGGGGTGCTGTGGCGCAAGGTCAACGCCGGGCTGTCGGCCGGCCGGGTGCAGAGCCCCGCCGTCCGCCTCATCGTGCAGCGCGAGCGCGAGCGCATGGCGTTCGTGTCGGCGGGCTACTGGGACCTCGACGCGGCGTTCCCCACCGACCCCGCCTTCTCGGCCACCCTCGTGGCCCTCGGCGATCGACGGGTGGCCGCCGGACGCGACTTCGACGCCTCGGGCCGGCTCGCCAACCCCGACGTGGAGGTGCTCGACGAGGCTGCCGCCGGTGCCCTGGCCACGGCCCTCCGCGGTCCCGACGCGGCGTTCACCGTGCGCAGCGTCGACGAGAAGCCGTTCTCGTCGCGCCCCAAGGCGCCGTTCATGACCTCCACGCTCCAGCAGGAGGGCGGGCGCAAGCTGCGCCTCAGCGCCAAGCAGGTCATGAGCGTGGCGCAGGGCCTCTACGAGCGTGGCTACATCACCTACATGCGCACCGACTCCACCAACCTCTCCGAGACCGCGCTCAACGCGGCCCGGTCGCAGGCGCGCGAGCTGTACGGCGCGGCCTACGTGCCCGACAGCCCCCGCGTCTACGCCCGCAAGGTGAAGAACGCGCAGGAGGCGCACGAGGCGATCCGTCCGGCCGGTGACTCGTTCCGCACGCCCGACTCGCTCAGCCGCGAGCTGTCCGGCAACGACCTGCGCCTCTACGACCTCATCTGGAAGCGCACCGTCGCCTCCCAGATGGCCGACGCCACCGGTCGCAGCGTCTCGGTGCGCATCGCCGCCACCGCGCCCGACGTCGACGCCACCTTCGCGGCCTCCGGTCGCACCATCACCTTCCCCGGCTACCTGCGGGCGTACGTCGAGGGCGCCGACGACCCCGAAGCCGACCTCGACGACCGCGAGAGCCTGCTGCCCGCGCTCACCGAGGGCCAGCAGCTGCCGGCCCCGGAGCTCGAGGCGAAGGGCCACACCACCAGCCCGCCGGCGCGCTACACCGAGGCCTCGCTGGTGAAGCGGCTCGAGGAGCTGGGCATCGGCCGGCCGTCCACCTACGCCTCGATCATGCAGACCATCCAGGACCGCGGCTACGTCTGGAAGAAGGGCACCGCCCTGGTGCCGACGTGGACCGCGTTCGCCGTCATCAACGTGCTCGAGCAGCACTTCGGCGAGCTGGTCGACTACGCCTTCACGGCCCGCATGGAGGACGACCTCGACGAGATCGCGGCCCGCCACCTCGAGCGTGAGCCGTGGCTGCGCGACTTCTGGTTCGGCGGCCCCGCGGTCATGGACGGCGCGCCCGACAGCCGCCACATCGGGCTCAAGGAGCTGGTCGACACCGCCCCGGAGTCGGTCGACGCCGCCGCCGTCAACAGCATCCACATCGGCATCGACGCCGACGGGCAGGAAGTCGTGGTCAAGCCCGGCCGGTACGGGCCCTACGTCAAGCGTGGCGACGACACCGCCTCGGTTCCCGACAACCTGGCGCCCGACGAGCTCACCGTCGACCGGGCCATCGAGCTGCTCAACGCCCCCCAGGGCGATGTCGAGCTCGGCACCGACCCGGTCTCCGGCCTGCCCGTCTTCGCCAAGGCGGGGCGGTTCGGCCCCTACGTCCAGCTCGGCGAGATGGTCGACGGGGCCAAGGAGAAGCCCCGCACGTCGTCGCTGTTCAAGGACATGTCGCTCGACACCCTCACCATCGACGACGCGCTGCGCCTGCTGTCGCTGCCCCGCGTGGTGGGCGTCGACCCGGCCGACGACGCCGAGATCACCGCGCAGAACGGCCGCTACGGGCCGTACCTGAAGAAGGGCACCGACAGCCGCAGCCTCACCACCGAGGACCAGCTGTTCACCTGCACGCTCGACGAGGCGCTGCGGATCTTCGCCGAGCCCAAGCGGCGGCGCGGCCAGGCCTCGGCGGCGCCGCTGCGCGAGCTGGGACCCGATCCCGCGTCGGGGGAGCCGGTCGTGGTGAAGGACGGGCGCTTCGGGCCCTACGTCACCGACGGCACCACCAACGCCTCGCTCCGCAAGGGCGACAGCGTCGAGGACATCACCATCGAGCGGGCCGCCGAGCTGCTCGCCGACCGGCGTGCGGCCGGTCCGGCCAAGAAGCGGGCCCCGAAGAAGGCCGCGGCGAAGAAGAAGGCGCCCGCCAAGAAGGCCGCGGCGAAGAAGGCCGCCGCCAAGAAGGCCCCGGCGAAGGCGAGCGCCGCGAAGAAGGCAGCGGCGAAGAAGGCGGCGCCCCCCTCCGCTGACCGTGCCTGACCGCCTGCGCCACCGTCGTTCGGGTCACCGGGTCAGCCGCACCCCATCCCGTATCGTCGCGGTGTGCAGGCTCCCGCAGACGGTTCGCCGGTGACGGTGATGGCGTCGCCTGTCGAGGAACCGTCACCCCCGACCCCGGCTCCCGGCATCTCCGTCGAGCCCACCGCCGCCGGCGCGGACGCGGTTCCCGAGGTCGTCGGTCCGCACGACATCGCCGGGCAACCCGCGTGGGTGGGGCGCATCTTCGGGTCGCGCGACTTCTTCCGGCTGTGGCTCGCCCAGGTCGCCTCCGCCACCGGCGACTGGATCGGCTTCCTCGCCATCGCGGCCTTCGCCACCCGCGTGGGCGCAGGGTCGCCCGACGTCGCGGTGAGCGTGGTCATGGCGGCGCGCATCGCGCCCGGCTTCTTCCTCGCCCCGGTCGGCGGTGTGCTGGTCGACCGGTGGGACCGCAAGAAGGTGATGGTGGTCTGCGACCTCGGCCGCGCCGCCACCTTGGCCATGCTGCCGTTCCTCGACACCGTGTGGGGCCTGGTGCTCGCCTCGCTGGTGCTCGAGGTGTTCACCCTCATGTGGTCACCCGCCAAGGAGGCGTCGGTGCCCAACCTCGTGCCCGAGGACAAGCTCACCAGCGTCAACTCGCTCTCCCTGGTGGCGGCCTACGGCACGTTCCCGATCGCGTCGCTGCTGTTCGCGTTCCTGGCCACCGTCGCGGTGTGGCTGGGCAACATCCCGGTCCTGCACTTCCTCAGCCTCAACCAGGAGGCCGTGGGCTTCTACTTCGACGTGCTCACGTTCCTCACGTCGGCCTTCATCATCTCCCGGCTGGCGCTGCCGCACCTCACGCGGCGCGAGCGCGAGGCCTCGCACCCCGAGGGCCAGGACCTGGGCGTCACGTGGGGTCAGGCGTTCCGTGAGCTGAAGGAGGGCTGGCACTTCATCTTCATCGACCCGGTGGTGCGGGCGGTGATGATCGGGCTCGGCACCGGCCTCATCGGCGGCGGCATGCTCGTGCCGCTCGGCCCGGTCTTCGCGCGCGTGGTGCTCAAGTCGGGCACGGCCGGGTTCGGGCTGCTGGTCACCGGTCTCGGGGTGGGCGTGGCGGTCGGCGTCGGCACGCTGTCGATCCTGCAGAACCGGATCCCGCGCACCAAGGTGTTCAGTGGCGCGGTGCTGCTGGCCGGGTTCGCGCTGATGGGTGCGGCGTCGATGTCGACGCTGTGGCTGGCGATGCTGTTCGTGGGCGTGGTGGGGGTCTGTGCGGGCGGCGTCTACGTGGTGGGCTTCACGCTGCTGCACGAGAACGTCAGCAACGACCTGCGCGGCCGCATCTTCTCGGCGCTCTACACGCTGGTGCGGCTGTGCATCCTGATCGCCTTCGCGCTCGGGCCGCTGCTGTCGGGGCTGCTCGACAACCTCTCGGAGCGCTACCTGCACTCGCACGTGGGCGTCGCCGGCCTCGAGGTCTCGGTCCCGGGTGTGCGCCTCACGCTGTGGCTCGCCGGCCTCATCATCGTGGGCGCCGGGCTGCTCTCGGTGAAGTCGCTGCGCGCGGGGCTGCGGCGCACCGCGGCGCAGCACGCTCCCGCCGACGAGGGCGCCGACGCCGGGATCCGCGCGTGAGCCCGTCCCGGGGGCACCTCATCGCGTTCGAGGGGGGCGAGGCGTGCGGCAAGAGCACCCAGGCCCGCCTGCTGGCCGAACGGCTCGACGCCGTGCTCACCCGCGAGCCCGGCGGCACGCCCACCGGCGAGCAGATCCGCACGATCCTGCTCGACCACGACACCGGCGACCTCGATCCGCGCACCGAGACGCTGCTCGTCGCCGCCGCGCGGGCCGAGCACGTGGCCACGGTGATCCGCCCCGCGCTCGAGGCCGGCCGCTGGGTGGTCACCGACCGGTTCTCCGGCTCGTCCCTCGCCTACCAGGGCGCCGGCCGGGGGCTGCCCGTCGAGGAGGTGGCCGGGATCTCGCGCTGGGCCACCGCGGGCCTCGAGCCCGACCTGGTGGTCTTCCTCGACGTGGCGCCCGAGGTCAGCGCGTCGCGCCAGGGCGGCGGGCGCGACCGCCTCGAGGAGGCCGGCGACGACTTCCACCTCGCGGTCGCCGAGGGCTTCCGCAAGCAGGCCGCCGAGCACGCCGAACGCTGGGTCACCTTCGACGGTGCCCGCCCCATCGACGAGCTGGCGGCCGAGATCGCCGCCGAGGTCAGCCGCCGCTTCGCTGGCTGAGCGACCGCCGCCGCGACGCCAGCAGGGCGACCGCGGCACTCAGCACGAGGAGGGCGCACATTTCCGTCCCCAGAAGTCGGTCCGGGAGGGAGAGGCCGGTGCCCGCCGTACAGTTCTCCGCCGACAGATCGAGAGGCACCAATGGGAATGCACATGGGTGGGCCACCGGGCATGCGGAGCTTCTTCCGCGACAGCTCGGTCACCAAGCACAAGGTGGTGAAGGGCACCGGACGCCGCATGATGCGGTTCGCCGCGCCCTACAAGCGGCTGCTCACCGTGTTCCTGGTGATGATCGTGCTCGACGCGTTCCTCGGCGCCCTGAACCCGCTGATCTTCCGCTCGATCATCAACAACGGCATCATCGGCAAGGACTCGCAGCTCGTCGTGAAGCTGGCCCTGCTGGTGGCGGTGCTCGCCATCGTCGACACCGCGCTGTCGCTCGCCGAGCGCTGGGTGTCGGCCACCGTCGGCGAGGGGCTCATCTTCGACATGCGCTCGCTGGTGTTCCGCCACGTGCAGCGCATGCCGCTGGCGTTCTTCACCCGCACCCAGACCGGCGCCCTGGTCACGCGCCTCAACAACGACGTGCTCGGGGCGCAGCAGGCCTTCACCGACACGCTCTCCAACGTGGTGAGCAACTTCATCAGCGTGGTGATCGTGCTCGGGGCGATGTTCTTCCTGTCGTGGCAGATCACCCTGGTGGCCCTCATCATGCTGCCCGTCTTCGTGCTGCCGGCGCGCTGGGTCGGTCGCAAGCTGTCGTCGATCACGCGTGAGGGCTACGCGCTGAACGCCGAGATGAACACCACCATGACCGAGCGCTTCAACGTGTCGGGCGCGCTGCTGGTGAAGCTCTTCGGCCGGCCCGAGGACGAGGCCGCCACCTTCGAGGGCCGGGCGGGCCGGGTGCGCGACATCGGCATCATGTCGGCGATGTACAGCCGGGTGTTCTTCGCCTCGCTGATGCTCACCGCGTCACTCGCCACGGCCATCGTCTACGGCTGGGGCGGCGTCATGGCCGTCAACGGCGAGCTGAGCGTGGGCACGGTCGTGGCGCTCACCGCCTACCTCACCCGCCTCTACGGGCCGCTCACCGCGCTCTCGAACGTGAACGTCGACATCATGACGGCGCTGGTGTCGTTCGAGCGCGTCTTCGAGGTCATCGACCTGGCCCCGATGATCGACGAGAAGCCCGACGCGGTGGCCATCCCGCGGGGCGTCGCCCGTGTCGAGTTCGACCACGTCGACTTCAGCTACCCCACGGCCGAGGAGGTCTCGCTCGCCTCCCTCGAGTCGGTGGCGGTGCTCGACCAGGCGCCCAGCCAGCAGGTCCTGTTCGACGTCGACTTCGTTGCCGAGCCCGGCCAGCTGGTGGCGCTGGTCGGACCGTCGGGCGCGGGCAAGACCACCATCAGCCAGCTCGTGGCGCGGCTCTACGACGTGCGCAACGGCGCGGTGCGCATCAACGGCGTCGACGTGCGCGACGCCACGCTCGACTCGCTGCGCGACACCATCGGCGTGGTCACCCAGGACGCGCACCTCTTCCACGAGACCATCCGCTCGAACCTGCGCTACGCCAAGCCCGACGCCACCGACGACGAGATCCACGACGCGCTGCGCGGCGCGCAGATCCTGCCGTTGGTCGCGTCGCTCACCGACGGGCTCGACACCCTCGTGGGCGACCGGGGCTACCGGCTGTCGGGCGGCGAGAAGCAGCGCATCGCCATCGCCCGGCTGCTGCTGAAGGCACCCGACGTGGTGGTCCTCGACGAGGCCACCGCGCACCTCGACTCCGAGTCCGAGGCGGCCGTGCAGAAGGCGCTCGAGACGGCGCTCGCCGGGCGCACCTCCATCGTCATCGCCCACCGGCTCTCGACGGTGCGCAACGCCGACCAGATCCTGGTCGTCGACGCAGGCCGCATCGTGCAGCGCGGCACCCATGCCGAGCTGATGGACGCCGGAGGTGTCTACCGCGAGCTCTACGCCACCCAGTTCGAGCGCCAGGAAGAGGTGGCGGGGCCGGCGCCTGCGTCGTAGCGACGGGCGGTCCGGCGGGCCAACGGGGTCGTCGTCCGGCCGCAGGTCACTGGGAGGGAGGATGTGCGGGTGCGGTCGGACGACGTGACCCGTGGCACATCAATGTTGCGCAGATCGATGTCACGTTGTCAAGCGTCACGCCCGTGAACGGCAGTCGACCTGCCCTCGCGCTCCACCAGGTCGACCAGCATCTCCCGGAGCGCCCGGGACAGGGTGAGCTCGATGGCGCGCCCCGCGATGCTGCCCGGGAGGGGCCGCAACGCCTCGACCGCGGCCACCGTGGCCGCCTTCGAGCCGGGCGAGGCGGGGTCGATGCTGCTCATCACGTGGTCCTCGAAGAGCTGCCGGAAGTCGGCGGCGATCTGCTGGGCGTGGTCGAGCAGCTGCTCGGCCACGTCGAGGATGGTGCCGATCGGCACCCCCAGCCCGAGCAGCTGCACGCCGGCGTCGAACACCCGCTGGCTCGAGACCACGTAGCCGCCACCCTCGGCCGGGCGCAGCAGGCCCAGCTCGACGGCCCGCTTTCGGGGCGCGGGGTCGTCGCCGAACACCGCGTCGAGCTCGGCGTCGGTGACGAAGCCCTCGTCGACGTCCCAGTCGGTGGTGAGCGCCTGCTCGACGCCGATCACGTCGGCGATGCTGTAGCCCGACTCCCACCCCACCAGCAGGTCGCGGATGGCGGCGCGCGAGAAGCCGCGGTCCTGGAGGCTGCGGATGAGGGCGAGGCGCGCCATGTGGCCGTCGTCGTAGTAGCCGACGCGTCCGGTGATGGTGGGCGACCGCAGCAACCCGTGCTCCTGGTAGGTGCGGATGTTGCGAGAGGTGACGCCACTGCGCTGCGCCAGCTCGTCGATCGTGTACCCCGTCATGCGCGCATGGTACGGCGGATGACCGGGAACGTCGGTGCCGAACGGTCGTGTGCCAGGCTGACGCTGTGCGACTGGTGCCACGGCGGTGGAGCTCCGAGACCTGGATCTGCTCCGTGCGCGGCCACGTCACGCCTGCCGCCGACGTGCAGGTCGTGCGCCCCTCCGAGAGCGAGATCGGCATCGACCTGCCCGACGGCCGCCGGCTCGCCCGGTGCCTGCGCTGCGACATGTGGCTGCCGGTCGCGAAGCCGGGGCCCGAGGCGCCCGAGCACCTGCCACCGATCGAGGAGCTGCCCCGCCCCCGGCGCGGCCGGGCGCTCGACGACGCGGTCCTGCTGCGCCTGATCGCCATCGAACGGGCGATCCACAGCGTGGCCTTCACCTTGCTGGCCATCGGCCTGGTGCTGCTCGAGTCGAACTTGACCCACGTGCAGGCGGCCGGCCGCAAGCTGGCGGGCAGGCTGAACATCGTCGTGTCCGACACCGGGCAGCAGGCGAGCCGCTCGTTCGTGTCCCGCGGCTTCGGCGACCTCCTGCGGATCGACCACACGGAGCTGCGGGTGCTGCTGGTCACCGCGGTGATCTACGCGGTGGTCGAAGGTGTCGAGGCGGTCGGCCTGTGGCGCGAGCGCCGCTGGGCGGAGTACCTCACCGCCGCGGCCACGGTGGGCTTCCTGCCGTTCGAGATCATCGAGCTGTCGAAGCGGGTGACCGCGTTCCGCATCGGTGCGCTGGCCCTCAACCTCGCGGTGCTGGCGTGGCTGCTCTGGAACAAGCGCCTGTTCGGCATCCGCGGCGGCGCGGCTGCGCTCGAGGAGGCCTCGCGGCGCCAGTCCGCCGAGACGCTCGGGGCCATCGAGCACCCCGTCGCCACCACCTGACGCGGGCGGGTCAGTGGCCCAGCCGGTGGCGGGCGAAGAAGGCCAGGATCTGGTCGGTGGCGCTGACCTGCTGGGTGGTGAGCCCGATGGCCTTGCGCGGGTCGGCCCCGGGCCAGGTGTGGCCGCCACCGTCGATGCGGTAGAGCCCGACCTCGGTCGCGCCCGTGCAGCCCGTCCAGGTGAGGTGCGTGACCTGGCTGCCGACGTGCCGCCTGGCGGGGGTGGGGAGGCAGCGTCCGAGGCGTGCCCACGCCGCCATGTCGGCGGGCGTCCCGGCCACCTTCACGCCGGGCAGCGACCGGCCCTCACCCCCGGCCGGGTAGGCGACCATGGGGTCCGCGGTGCCGTGGAACACCAGGATCGACGTGGGCCGGGTGCAGCCGAGCACGAAGTCGACGGCCACCGGTGCGAGGGCCGCGATCTCGTCGGGGTGCCGGCAGCCGTAGCTGATGGTGAACGCGGCGCCTGCGGAGAAGCCGGTGAGGAACACCCGGTGGAGGTCGATGCACGAGGACTGCTCGACGTGGTGGAGGAGGGCGGTGACGAACGCCGGGTCGGGCGCGCCCCACGTGCGCCCGGTGCCGTCGGGAGCCACCGTGACCATGCCGCGGGCCGCGGCGCGCTGCGGCAGCCGGGTGAGGTCGCTGATCTGCTGCCCGCCGCCGGCGAACCCGTGGAACAGCAGCACGAGCGGCGCAGGCGTGGTCGCCTTCGGGGCGGTGACGAGGTAGCTGCGCCGGTGACCGTCGACCGTGATGGTGCCGCGGATCGTCCCCGGCGGGAGCGCCGCGCTGTGGCAGCCCGTTGACGGCGCCACGCCGACCGGTGCGGCGAGTGTCGTGGGCGGTGCCGTCGTGGTGCCGGCGCGGCTCGCCGCGCTGCTGCACCCGGCCACGGCTGCGGTCAGGGCCAGCGCAGCGGCCATGGCGGCGGCTGCGGAGGCCCGGCCGGCCCGTGTGGTCATGGCGCTAGCGTCGCGCGGCCGAGGAGGAGTGCCATGACCGCTGCCACGTTCGTGCTCGACCCACTGCTGCCCTCTGCCGACGCCGACGCGGTCGTCGACATCGTCGAGCAGTTCCCGGGCTACGGGCTGTACGCCGTCGAGAAGAGCGCGTCGACCTTCGCCGCCGACGTGCCCCAGCGCATCGACGCGGTGATGAACCACGTGCGGTCCGGCCAGCGCGCGGGCCGCGCCGAGTCGCCCGACCTGCTGGTGGCGCGCACCAACTACCTGCGCGAGACGTTCGCCTACGGCGACGAGGTCCGCGCGCCGGGCATCGAGCGGCTGTGGCGCCACGAGGGCCTCACCGAGGCGGCCCGGGAGCTGTTCGGGCGGCCGGTCATCGAGCCGGCGATCGTCTACGCCAACATCCTGCTGCCGGGGCAGGAGCTGGCCGTGCACACCGACGTCCCCGAGTTCCGTGGCGCCAACCGCAAGGTCACCCCGCAGTGGCTGATCGTGGTGATGCACCAGTCGGGGCTCTTCGAGCCGTGGCGCATGCCCATCGCCACGGCCGTCACCTACTTCGGCCGCGACGACGCCGGCCGGCCCGACGGCGGGGCGCTGGCCTACTGGCCCGACGGGCCCGACGGGGCGGTCCGACGGCTCGCCACCGGGCACAACACGGGCATCCTGCTCGACACCGACACCGTGTACCACGGGGTCGAGCGGCTCGGTCCGCCCGACGCCGTGCCGCCCTCGCTACGGGCCGCCAACGTGCTCGAGCACGACGGCGCGGCGTGGCAGCTACGACCCGAGCGTGGGAGCACCGAGACGCTGGCCACGTGGGGCTGGGACGAGATCCGGGTGTCGCTCTCGTGGAAGGCCTACTGCTTCGCCGACGAGGCCGAGCGCACCGCGTGGCGCACCAACGCCGACGACCTCACCGTCGACGTCATCCTCGACCGCCTCCGGGCGGATCTGGCCGAGCGCGGCGTCGGCCCCGTCGACGACCTGGCCGACGCCGACCTGGCCCGGCTCCTCATCGACACCTACCAGCGCTACCCCCAGCCCGTCTCCTGAGGTCACGCGGCAGCGCCCCGGCTCAGCCGACCTGGGCGAGGAAGAAGTCGCGGTCGTAGCCGGTGACATAGGGGCTCGTGCCGGAGTGGTTCGGGTTGTTGTAGAGCGCGGTGTCGTGGCCCGCGGCGAAGCTGTAGAGCAGGGGCCACCACGGGTTGATGTCGAGCTCCATCGCCCGCACCGCGCCGGCCGCGACCATGGCGTGGGCGAGCGACCACGAGTGCGTGCTCGTGGCGACCCCGAAGAGCCAGTTGCCCGACGCGTCGACGCCGAGGGCGGTCCGTGCGGTGTTGTACCCGATCGAGCTGAGCGGTGTGCCCCAGTTCCCGTCGTTGCCCGCTTGCGGGGTGGGCGCGCCGCCGTCGACGAGCAGCGTGAGGTTGCTGCGAGCCCAGGACACGGTGCGCCCGCCAGCCGGGACGTCGCGGCCCCACTGGCCGAGCGCGGTGCCGCCGTCGGTGTAGCCGACGATGGCCGCCATGCCGTTGTTGAACACGCCGAGCTGGGTGCTGGGATCGCGGTAGCCGCTCTGGCCGGTGTCGTACGAGAAGCCGCCGTTGAAGGCCGCCACCGTGGTGGGGAGGGCGTAGCCGGGGATGGCACCGCCGGCGTGCACGCTCAGGTGCACCCGCCTGCCGTCGAGCTTGGCAACGGTGAACGGCACGCCGTCGGCAGAGATGGTGGTGAGCCACATGACGGTGCCGGAGCCCGACGTGTGCACGGGCGACCACGTCCCCGGGGTGGTGACCGGGGCCGGTGCGGCCGTGCCGGGCGGCGCGGTGGCCGGCGGGGGCGGCGCGGTGGCGGGTGGGGCGGACGACGTGGGCGGGACGGTGGTGGGCGGTGCCGCCGTGGTGGTGGTGACGGTGGGACGGCGCCTGGTGGACGTGGGGCGGGGCGTGGTCGACGGGGTCGTGGTCGAGACGTGGCGGCCCGTGGTGGTGGACGCCCGGTGGCCGCCCGAGGAGCACGCCGCGACCAGCACGAGGCAGCCGACGGCCAGGGCGACGCTGTGCTTCGTTGCCCGTGTCGGTGTCATGCGTCGTCGCTCCTCGTCTCCCGTGCGGAGCCGTGGAGGCTAATCCCGCCGGGGCTCAACCGAGCAGCGCCCCCACGTGGCGCGCCATGACCAGGTCCTCGTCGGTCGGGACGACCCGGACGGTGACGGCGCTGCTCGAGTCGGAGATGACGGGTGCCGCGGCGTCGTTGGCCGCGGGGTCGAGTTGCAGGCCGAGGAAGCCGAGGCGCGAGGCGATGTCGGCGCGCACGGCCGGTGCGTGCTCGCCGATGCCGGCGGTGAACACCAGCGTGTCGATGCCCCCCATGACCGTCACGAGGGCCGCGACCTGCTTGGCCGCGGTCCGGCAGAAGACCTCGATGGCCAGCGCGGCCGAAGCGTCGCCCGCCCCACGGGCCGACAGCAGCGCCTCCATGTCGGCCGAGCCGCCGGACAGGCCGCGCAGCCCTGAGTCGTGGTCGAGGAGGCGGGCCACGGTGTCGAGCTCGAGCGGGCCGCCGTCGGGGGCGCCGTGCCGCAGCAGGTGCAGCACCACACCGGGGTCGAGGTCGCCGCTGCGCGTGGCCATCACGAGGCCGCCGGTGGGGGTGAGGCCCATGGTGGTGTCGACCGATGCGCCGTCGACGACCGCGCACAGGCTCGCGCCCGCGCCGAGGTGCGCCAGCACGGCCCGGCCCAGCTCGCGGGCGCCGACGTGGCCGACCACGTACTCGTAGGAGAGCCCCTGGAAGCCGTAGCGCCGGACCCCGCGCTCCCAGGCGTCGCGGGCCAGGCCGAAGTGGGTCGCCTCGGGCGGCATGGTCTGGTGGAAGGCGGTGTCGAAGCAGGCCACGTGCACCGCGTCGGGGAGCGCAGCCCGCGCCGACTCGATGCCGGCGAGGCAGCCCGGTTGGTGCAGCGGTGCCAGGGAGGTCAGCGCGCGCAGCTCGGCGAGGAGCGCGTCGTCGACGCGTGCCGCCACCTCGTGCCGGTCGCCGCCGTGAACCACGCGGTGGCCCACGGCGGTGGGCAACGGGAAGCCTTGGGTCACGAGCTCGTCGAGGGCCGGCTGCAGGTCGACGGACCGGCCCGGCACGGCGGAGCCCGACCAGCGCCACTGCTCTACGGGGCCCTCGCCACCCGGTTCGAACAGCGCCAGCTTCAACGACGAGGAGCCGACGTTCACGCACAGCACGTGGTCGGGGCTCACCCGGTCAACCCTGCCACGTCCAGTCGCGGACCTGCGGCAGGTCCTCGAGGTGCTCGCGGATGTAGCTGTGGTGCTCGGCGAGCTGGTCGGTGGCGAGGTTGGCCAGCTCGGCGGACCCGGCGGGCAGCCGGCGGGACCGCCGCAGCGCCTCGGCGACGAGGTGGTAGCGGCTCATCTCGTTGAGCACCACCATGTCGAAGGGCGTGGTGGTGGTGCCCTGCTCGCGGTAGCCGCGCACGTGGAAGCGGTCGGCGTCGGGCTGCCCGTGGAGCAGCCCGTGCACCGCGCCCGCGTAGCCGTGGAAGGCGAACACCACGTCGACGGTCTCGGTGAACAGCTCGATGAACTCGTCGCGCGTGGAGCCGTGGGGGTGGTTGTTCGACGGTGCCAGCCGCATGAGGTCGACCACGTTCACGACCCGCACCCGCAGGTCGGGCACGTGCTCGCGCAGCAGCGCCACGGCGGCCAGGGTCTCCATGGTGGGGATGTCGCCGGCGCACGCCAGCACGACGTCGGGGTCGGCCCCGGGCTCCTCGGTGCCCGCCCAGGCCCAGGTCCCGGCACCTGCGGCGCAGTGCTCGGCGGCCGCGTCGGC
>Ga0302299_10001256_pt1 | contig 15174 bp, 15 predicted proteins | sample III_Fen_N3_4_FD_198795 | JGI IMG/M metagenome (GOLD analysis project Ga0302299, IMG submission 198795) | Peat permafrost microbial communities from Stordalen Mire near Abisko, Sweden - III_Fen_N3_4 | ecosystem: Environmental > Terrestrial > Soil > Wetlands > Permafrost | place: Sweden: Abisko... | reverse complement strand
CGCGGCCGCCTCCGGCGGCCGCGTCGTCTTCCGCGGCCGCGTCGGCTCGTTCACGTGGGAGGAGCGCGACGGCTTCACCTGGGGCGAGCTCGAGCTGGCCGGAGAGGCTGCGGACGCCGGCTCGTCCTGCCGCATCTGGTCCAAGAACGAGAACCTGCTGTCGTGGCGCGACGGCCAGCCCGACGTGACCGCTCCCGACCTCATCTGCTGTTTCTCGGGCGAGACCGGGGAGCCGATCACCAACCCGCATCACGTGCCCGGCGCGCTCGTCGACGTGGTCGGGGTGCCCGCGGCCCCGCAGTGGCGGACGGCCGCGGGCATCGCGACGCTCGGCCCGCGGCACTTCGGCTTCGACCTCGACTTCGTGCCTCTGGAGGAGCGTCACGCCGGACCCTGAAGGGGAGGGCGGCGCGCGCTCTGACCGAGCCGCGCGCGCCGCCCTTGCGCGCGCTCGCGGACCCAACCCGACGAGGCGCGCGCCCGGCGGGTACAATCGAGCGATGGAGGACGCGTTGTGACCGCTTGGATCATCGCGATCGGGCGGATGCTGGGGCTCGGGTCCATCGCCGGCATCCGGCCATCGCTGACGCTCGCCGTCATCGGCGTCGTCAGTTACTTCGACTGGGGCGTCGAGACCAACTCCACCTTCCACTTCCTCACCTTCTGGCTGGCGATCGGTGTCTTCGTGGTGCTGGCCATCCTCGAATCCACCTTCGACAAGATCTCCAAGATGGACCGGCTGCAGGACCGGTTGATCATGCCGTACCGCCTCGTGATCGGCGGCGTGGCCGGCGCGGCCACCGCGCCGTTCGGCTGGAAGGGCATCGCCGTCGGCGCCGCACTCGGAGCAGGGGCGGCGTGGTTCTCCCAGTACACCAAGCACCTTTCGCGCCCCAAGAGCGTACCGAGCGAGGCCGTCGTGGCGCTCATCAGCGCGGCCGAGGACCTCGGCGCGTTCCTCGGCAGCGTCCTCGTGCTCGCCGTGCCCTACGTCGGGTATGCCTATGTCGGCGTCACCGGGTTCGTCTACTGGCGCGTGGGGGACCGGCGGCGCTCCAAGTACAAGCAGATGCGGCGGACGGCTGGGGCGGTGCGGCGCGCCGCCGCCGCGTCCGCCTCGGCCGAGGCGGCGGATCCGCCGCCGGCTCCGCCACCTGCGCCGCCGGTCGCCGTCTCGTCACCCGACTTCCCGGAACTCTCGGCTCTGGAGGCCGGCGCGCCGCCCGCCGCAACGCCCACGGACGGGCCGGCCGCCGGCCGCCAGGGTGCGGCCGGCGGAGGCCCCGATGAGCGCTGACGCCGCCGACATCGGGGTGCGCCGCCTGCAGATGGTTGAGGACCAACTCGTGCGGCGCGGCCTGCGCGACGAGGACGTCCTGGCGGCGATGCGCTCGGTGCCGCGCCACCTCTTCGTCCCTGGAGAGGCGACGACCGAGGCTTACGCCGACACACCGCTGCCCATCGGCCTCGGCCAGACGATCTCGCAGCCCTACATGGTCGCGCTCATGACGTCACTGCTCGAGGTGGACGTCCGCTCCCGGGTGCTGGAGATCGGCGCGGGCAGCGGCTATCAGACGGCGGTGCTCGCCGAGGTCGCGGGCGAGGTCTTCGCGGTCGAGCGGCTCGCTCCGCTCGCGGAGCGCGCCCGCGCGACGCTCGCTCGCCTCGGCTACGACAACATCCGGCTGGCGATCGGTGACGGCGCCAGGGGCTGGCACGAGCAGGCGCCGTTCCAGGGCATCCTGGTGGCGGCCGCCGCCGACGAGGTGCCGCCGGAGCTGCTCGGCCAGCTCGCCGACGGCGGCCGGCTGATCGTCCCCGTCGGCAAGAGCCGCGTCGAGCAGGTGCTGACCATCGTCGAGCGCACCGGCGACACGTTCCACGAGTCCTACGACACCCGCTGCCGCTTCGTGCCGCTCGTGCGCGACGTCAGCCCGGATGAGCGCCGCAGAGCCGCCATGAGCGGCGGCGCCGAAGGGGACGCGAGCTGGTCCAGTCTCGGCGGCGAGGACGCCCGCGGCGACAGCACGTATCCCGAGGAGGCTGCAACCATGAAGTCCGTCGACGTCAGGGTCAGCGGGGCGGTGCAGGGCGTGTACTATCGCGCCAGCGCACGCCGCGAGGGCTCGCTCCGCGGCCTGCGCGGCTGGGTGCGTAACGAGAGCGACGGCTCCGTGGGCCTGCACCTGCAGGGCGACGTCGCAGCCGTCGACGCCATGCTCGACTGGTGCCGCGTTGGACCGCCGGCGGCGCGGGTGTCGCGGCTCACGGTCGCCGACGCTCCTGCCGATGAGACTCTGCACGACTTCGAGGTGAGGTAGATGCGAGAGAGCGACGAGACCCACGTGCGGCCGCTGGTCACGCTGGACGTCGTGCGCCGTGACGACGAGGTCCAGGTGTTCGTGCGCAAGGCGAACGAGAACCTGGGCGTGCTCGGCTACACTGAGCACGGGCCGCGGCACTGCGGCCTCGTCGCCGACATCGCCGAGAACGTGCTGCTCAGGCTCGGCTACCCGCAGCGGATGGCCGAGCTGGCCGCCATCGCCGGCTACCTGCACGACATCGGCAACGGCATCAACCGCCTCGACCACGGCATAGGTGCGGCGCTGCTCAGCCGGCACATCCTGGAGCGCCTCGGCATGAGTGCGGAGGAGTACGCCGAGGTCATGTGCGCCATCGGCAACCACGAAGAGGAGTACGGGCAGGCGGTGAGCGCCCTCGCGGCCGCGGTCATCCTCGGGGACAAGAGCGACGTGCACCGCAGCCGGGTGCGCGTCATCGACCCGGACACCGACGACATCCACGACCGCGTCAACATGGCGACCACGCGGTCGTTCCTCGCGGTCGACGCCGAGCAGCGCACCATCACGCTGGAGCTGGAGATCGACACCGACATCATCCAGGTGATGCACTACTTCGAGATCTTCATGGAGCGGATGAAGATGTGCCGGCGGGCGGCGGAGTTCCTCGGCTGCCGCTTCAGCATCGTGAGCAACGGGACGCGCCTGCTGTAGGGCCGCGGCATGTGGCGGCGGGCGGTCCTGTGCTATACCAGAGACAACTGAGCGACCGGAGGTGGACGGTGGGAGCCGAGAAGAAGAGCAAGAAACGCGGCGGGTTCCTCGTGGGGACGCTCGCCGGAGTCGTGGCCGGCCTGCTGCTGGCGCCGAAGAGCGGCCGCGAGACGCGCGAGCAGCTGTTCGGACAGGGCGGGATCGGCGGCCAGGTCGACCGGATCAAGGGCGCCATCGGCGCGGGCAAGGACTCCGCGGCCGACCAGAACGAGGCGCTGCGGCGCAAGATCGAGGAGACGCGCGAGCGTCTGCGCGGCCAGGTGGACGCCGGCGGCAACGGCGTCGGCGGTGAGGACGCGTTCGGCGGCCCCGCCGGCACGTCTCCCGGCGACGTGAGCTGAGCCGGCTCGCGCGCAATTGGCTGGCGGCGGCGGCCGCGGCCACGGGGGCCGCCGCCGTCAGCCTCGCGTACTTGCTGCATGAGGCGCAGTGGGTGCGCCGCGTGGACCGGCGCCTCGCGGCGCCGGACGTGGACGCGGCGCTCGACGGCCTCACCATCGTGCAGCTCTCGGACTTCCACGTCGGCTTCACGCCGAGCCTCAACCTGCGCGCCACGCGCAAGGCTGTGGACCTGGCGCTGGCGGCGGAGCCGGACCTCGTCGTCATCACCGGCGACTTTGCCGGCGGCGCGCACGGCCTTGCGCGGCTGCGGCGCCAGCTGCTGCGCCTGGCGCCGCCGCTCGGCGTCTTCGGCGTGTTCGGCAACCACGACCATGGCGACAGCAAGGCACCCTTCGTCACGCCCACCGACCCCGGCTTCATCGAGAGCTGCGCCGTGCGCCTCCTGGCCAACGAGACGGTGACCGTGGAGCGCGCCGGCGCCGAGGTGCAGCTCGCCGGCGTCGACGACACCGACGGCGGCCACGACGACCTGCAAGGGGTGCTCGCCGCGCTCGACCGCCGGCCGGGCGTGCTGCGGCTGCTGCTCACGCACCATGCCGGTGTGATCAAGGGCACGCGGCCCGGCGACTTCCACTTGACGCTCGCCGGCGACACCCACGGCGGCCAGATCTGCCTGCCGGTCCCCGGCCGCCGCATCATGCTGAGCGACCTGCATGCCGAGTTCGCCGAGGGCGCCTACGACGTCGGCGGTCGCGCTCTCTACGTCACCCGCGGCGTCGGCACCAGCATGCTGCCGTTCCGAGCCTTCTGCCGGCCGGAGATCGTCGTCTTCCACGTGGAGGCCGGCGGGTGAGGCGCGCCGCCGCCGGCCAACTCGTGAGGCGCGCCGTCGCCGCCGGCCTGCTCACCCTGCTGCTCGCGGGTCTCGCGGCCGCGCTCGCCCTGACGGGGTGCGGCGGTAACGCCGACCCGTTCACGGGTCTCTACTGGGAGCCATCGTCGGGACGCCGCGTGGAGATCCGCAAAGACGGCGACGCCTACCGGCTCTACTACGGCGTCGCCAAGGAGGCGTACCAGGCGACGCGGAGCGGGGACGAGCTCCGCATCGCCGAGCCGATGGGCGGTCAGACGATCGTGCGGCTGAGCAAGGCCGAGGGCACGCTCGAGCTCGTGTCGGGCGGCAAGACGACGAAGCTCCAGCCGCTGCCGGAGCACCAGTAGCGCGAAGCACCAGGGGCGCGAAGCGCCCGCAGGGCTCAGTCGCCGGGGCAACGGCGCCTGGCCGGTGCCGCGCGTGGCGGTCAGTGCGAGAAGACGCGGACCAACAGCGGCGAGACGTTGTCGATCGCCGCCGTGGGGCAGACCTCCGTGCAGGCGAAGCAGCGGACGCAGGCCGAGTCGTCGTAGTCGGGCAGTGGGTCCATGGCGATGGCCCGCGTGCCGCAGATGGCGGCGCACTCGTTACAGCGGATGCAGGCGTCGGCGTCCACGAGGCGCGGCCGCGCTGTGATCAGGTTGCGCGCCAGGCGGTGCAGTGACGGCGGGAGCAGCTCCTGCATGTCGCGGCGCACCGGCTTGAAGGACAGCTCCGGCTCGATCGGGTCGCCGGCGAGGCGGTACGGGTGCTCGAGGTCGAGCAGGCCCCGGCGTGCGGACGCGGCGACCGTATGGACGTGCCGGCGCTCGTGGGCAGTACGGTCGCAGAGCGCGGCGTCCAGGGCCATGCAGTCCTGGGCCGCGAACAGCGAGTCCAGCTCGCGAGGCGTGCCACTGCCCGGCCCCTGTCCCTCCATGGCGATGATCGCGTCGATGATGGTGAAGCGCGGCCGCACGGCGAGGTGCAGGTCCAGCAGCATGTCGGCGAAATCCTCGCGGCGCTGCGCCTTGACGTGCAGGTGCGCCTTGGCCAGGCCGGGGATGACCCCGTAGGTGAGCTTGACGCCGCCGGTGAGACGCATGAGCTGGTGGGTCTTGAGGACGCCGACCTGGACGATGGCGTCGGCGTCCTTGAACGCCTTGCCGATGGGGAACGAGCGATAGAGCCGGCCGTCGGGCGCCTCGAGAGCCGCGCGGTCGTCCTCGATGTCCACGATCTGGACGCCCTCGGCGGCGCACACGCCGGCGATGCCGCTGAGCTTGTAGGCGCGCGCGACCTTAGCGGGCCCGTTGGGGCCGCCGGGGCTGTCGGCGACGAAGGGCTCCGCCCCCGCTCGCTTGAGCGCGCGCAGCACGCCGCCGAGCGTCTCCGGGTGGGTGGTGACGGCCTTCTCCGGCGGGGCGGCGCGCAACAGATTGACCTTGACGGCGATGCGCTCGCCCGGGTGCGCTATGGCGGCCCAGCCGCCGAAGGGCTCGACGAGGCGCTCGAGGGCGGCGTCGAGCCCTGGCCCGTGCGTGGCCTTGACGTGCGAGACGAGGGATGGGCCGGCGGGCTTCCCGCTCGCGGGGTCCGGCCCGGCCTGTGCCGGTGCGCCGGCCCCAGGGCGCGCGCTCACGGACGCGGCTTCTCGGCCACGATGACGTTGTGGTACAGACCCACCGTGCCCGGTGCGTACAACGCGAGCTCCTCGAGCCCGGCGCCGGTGATCAGGGCGCGGATCTCGTCGAGCGCGAGCACGTGATCGTTGGGCGGCCCGACTGGCCGGTCCATCCGCGCGAACTCGGCGACGACCAGCAGGCCGCCCGGCGCCAGCAGCCGGAAGATCTCGGTGAGGGCGGCGGGGTCGTCGTCCACGTGGTGCAGTACGTTGACGATGAGCATGCGATCGGCGACTCCGTCCTCGAGCGGGACGCGGCCGTCCTCGGACAGCACCGGCTGCACGTTGCCGCAGGACGGGCGCGCCTCCAGCTTGGCGCGCAGCCGGTCGAGGAGCGCGGGCTGTTCGTCGACGGCGAGCACGCGCCCGAGCGGGACCGCACTGGCGAGGGGGATCGAGTACATGCCGGGGCCGGCGCCGAAGTCCACGACGATCTCGGCGCCGCCCAAGCGGAGCAACTCCGCCAGCTTGGCCGGGGGCAGCTCGACGAGTCTCTCGGGGTTCTCGAGCTTGTCGGCGTGCGATGGGTCGAACTTCTCGGCCACGCGCCGGCCCGGACCCGCTACTTCACGCAGCGTGCGTACTTGAGAAAGGCCTCGAGGGCCTTCTCGACTGCCTCTGGGGAAGCGACGTCCTCGCCGGTCTCCTCGTTGAGGCACTCGCGCATCTTCAGCGAGATGAGCAGCACGCCCACGCGGTCGAGCGCCGCCTTGGTGGCGGCGAGCTGGGTGAAGATCTCCTCACAGGGACGGCCTTGCTCGATCATCCGTTGCAGGCCGCGGGACTGGCCCTCGACCCTGCGCAAGCGGTTGATCAGGCGCCCTGCTTCGTCCTGATCCATGTACTCCTCCACGCAAGCGACTATACCCCCCGGGGGAATGAGGGACAATACGGAGAACCCCTGAGGCTGTTCCGGCGGGTACCTGCGCCCGGTAGGGGTACCCGGGGCGGGAAGCTCCCGCGAGACGCTCAGGCGAGACGCCCCAGCTGGTCCTCGGCGACGCAGCGCAGGTCGGCGAGCACCTCATCGGGCACGGGCCCGCCGAGCGAGGCGACGCCGAGGCGGGCCTTCGGCTTGACGGTGCCGTGGTAGTCCGAGCCGCCGGTGGGCACGAGCGCGTACTTCTCCGCCAGCCCGAGGCAGCGCGCCACCGTCTCCTCGTCGTGCAAGGGGTAGTAGCACTCGATGCCGGCCATCCCGCCGCGGGCGGCGTCACGGACGATGGCGTTCAAGCCGGCGGCGTCCGTGTGGATGATGCCGGGGTGCGCGAGCACGGGCAGAGCGCCCGACGCGCGCAGCAGCTTGAGGGCGCGGCCGAGCGCGAGGCGCCGGCGGTCCACCCAGGCAGGGGCGCCGCGGCGGAGGTAGAGCTTGAACGCTTCGCTGATCGAGCTCACGTACCCGCGGCGCACCATCGCCTCGCCGATGTGCGGCCGGCCGACGGCGCCGTTCTCGGAGGCGGCGGCGAGGTCCTCGGGATCGAGCGGCAGGCCCAGGTCGGCCAGCCGCTCGACCATGCGCACGTTGCGCTCCTCGCGGTAGACGCGCAACTCCGCGAGCTCCGCCTGGAGCTCCTCAGTGGGCATGCCGGCGAGGAAGTACCCGAGCATGTCCATGGTCACCTGGTCGTGCTCGAGGTTGATCTCCACGCCGGGGACAACGTCCACCCCGAGGCGCTCGCCTGCGGCCAGCGCCTCGGGCAGCCCGTTCACGGTGTCGTGGTCGGTCACGGCGATCGCCGTGAGGCCGATCGCGGCGGCCTCCTCCACGAGTTCTGTGGGCGTCTGCGAGCCGTCCGAGAAGGCCGTGTGCGTGTGCAGATCGATCATGCTCCTAGCCTACCCGCTGCGGCCACGCGCCGTGCGGTGAGCCGCGCCCGCGCCGGGTAAGATAGTGGGCGCGTGGCAGCCGGAGCCGCGCGGCTCCACGCCCGCAGGTCACGAACGCCCTCTGGAGGTCCGCCATGCGCATCGGGATGATCGCTCCGCCCTGGTTCCCGCTCCCGCCGCAGCGGTACGGCGGCATCGAGTTCGTCGTCAGCCTCCTCACCGAGGGCCTCGTGGCGCACGGCCACGACGTCACCCTGTTCGCCAGCGGTGACTCCGAGACGCAGGCGCGGCTGAGCTACATCTTCGCCCGCGCCCCCTTCGAACAGATGGAGGGGGGCGGCCACCTCGAGGTCATGCACAGCCTGGACGCCTACATGCGCGAGGATGAGTTCGACATCATCCACGACCACGATGGTCTCGCCAGCAGGGCGATGGGCGCGCTCGTCCACCGGCTCACCGGCAAGCCCGTGGTCGCCACCCTGCACGGGCCTGCCGATCGGATCACTCTGCAGGCGCAGAGCTCGCTGCGCGCCGACCTGCGCTTCATCGCCATCAGCGACTACCAGCGGCAGGGGTTTCCGGACCTCGACTTCGTCGGCACGATCCCCAACGCGATCGACGTGGAGCACATGCCGTACAGCTCCGAGAAGGACGACTACCTGTTGTTCATCGGCCGGATGACGCCCGACAAGGGAGCGCACACGGCCATCGAGGTCGCCCACCGTCTGGACATGCGGCTCATCATGGCCGGCAAGGTCAACGAAGGCCCCGAGCACGACTACTTCGCCGCGGAGGTCGAGCCGCACCTCTCCGAGAAGATCCACTTCCGCGGTGAGGTGGACCACGACACCAAGGTGCGACTCTACGAGCGCGCCCGCTGCACGCTGTTCCCCATCCAGTGGCCCGAGCCGTTCGGCCTGGTCATGATCGAGTCGCTCGCCTGCGGCACGCCGGTGATCGCCATGCGCCGGGGCTCGGTGCCCGAGGTGATCGAGCACGGCCGCACCGGCTTCATCGTCGACTCGGCCGAAGAGATGATCGAGGCCTATGCGCGCATCGACGAGATCGACCCGGCCGAGTGCCGCAGGGCAGTCGAGGAGCGGTTCGGCAGCGAGGCCTTCGTGGCCGCGCACGAGTCCGCGTACGCGGAGCTGCTCGCGTAGCCCTAGTTGAGCTCGAGCACGCCGGCGAACCCGCTGAGGCGGCCGACCAGCCGCGCGGTCTCGCGGGCCTCGAAGGGGTAGGCCGCCAGAAACACGTCGACGACCCGCGGGTCGAACTGGGTGCCTGCGTGCCGGGAGAGTTCGCTCAGGGCTTCGTCGATGGGCAGGGCGGCACGGTACGGCCGGTCCGTGGTCATGGCGTCGAAGGCATCGCAGACGAGCAGGATGCGCGACGCCAGCGGGATCTCCTCGCCGCGGTGGCCGTCGGGGTAGCCCTTGCCATCCCAGCGCTCGTGCGCTGAGCGGATGATGCGCGCGATCGGCACGAGGTAGTCGATGCGGGAGATGATGCGCTCGCCGATGACCGTGTGCTGCGCCATGGTCTCGAACTCCTCGCGCGTCAGCTCCGCCGGCTTGTTCAGGATGTTGCCGGGGATCCCGATCTTGCCGATGTCGTGCAGGACGGCGGCGTACTGGAGCATGCGCAGCTCGCCGTCGGAGAGGCGCATGCGGCTGCCGACGGCGACGGCCATGGCCGCCAGCGAGTCGGCGTGCGAGGCGGTGTACTGGTCCTTGGCCTCCATGGCCGCGGCGAGGGCCGTCACCGTCTCCAGGTACATGCGGTCGAGCTTGTCGTAGGCCTCGGCGTTCTGCAGCGCGATCGCGATCTGGCCGCCGATGGTGGTGAGCAGCGGGAGCTCCTCGGGACTGAACTCGTGCGCGTCGCAGAAGCCGACGGTGAGCGCGCCGACCACGCCTTCCTGACGCGCGAGCGGGACGACCAGGATGCTGCGCAGCTGGTTGGTGGCGCGCGCGATCGCACTCAGGTGCTCGTCGGTCTCGGCGTCCTTGACCTCGAGGCCGCGCCGCTCCTCCACTGCCCAGACGGCGAGCTCGTCCGCGGCCGGTGAGGGCAGCGGGCAGCGCTTGCCGCCGCTGAAGGCGGCGCGTGTGGTGTGGCCCTCGTAGACCAGGAAGACGCTCGCCGTGTCCGCGTCCAGCATCGCGCGGATCATGTCGGCGAGGCGGCGCAGCTCGGCGTGCGGGTCCGGTGTCTGCGCCAGCGTGGCGCCGAACGCGCTGAGGTTGCTGATCTCGAGCGCGAGTGACTGGGTCTTCTCCGAGAGCCCGTCGATGCGCGCCGCGACCTGCGCGGACATCGTGTTGAACGCCAGCGCCAGGCTGCCGATCTCGTCGCGGCGCTGCGTCGGGAGCTGCTGCCGCAGGTCACCGTGGGCGATCGCCGTCGCGGCCGCGGCCAGTCTGCGCAGCGGCTTGCTGATCGTCTGGGCGATGACCACACCGATCGCCGCGGCGATGAGCAGGGCCACCAGGAACGCAGCGACGGTGATCGCGTTGATCTCGTTGAGCGCCGTCGCGAACGCGGCGCGGCGCACGGAGACCTTGAGCAGCGAGACGGTCGCTCCGTGCCGGTCTTTCAGCGCGACGAGCTGGCTCGTGTAGTCACCGTCGCGGAACGCCTGCCCCGGCCCGTGAGCCGCCGAGGGCAGGGGTGTGCCGGTGGCGCCCTCGCCGGGATCGGTCGCGGCCGACATGTCGCTGCCGGTGTACACGGAGAGCTGTCCCAGCCCCCCGGTGAAGCGGTTGACGTTCTCGAGGACGGCGTCCGTGACCGCCTGCCCGAAGACGAGCACGCCGGCGGGCCGCGACGGATAGGTCTGCGCGATGATCGGCGCGGCGGCCAGCACGTAGAGCTTGCCGTCCAGGGCCACGAGGTCGGAGCCGATCTCGCCGTGGCGCGCCGACTGCACGAGGTCGCTGGCCCACAGTGGGGCGGACACCTGGTCACCGCCGCGGGCGATGACCTGGCCCGTGGCCCCGTAGATCGTCACCATGTTGGTCGGGCTGTTGGCCGGCACCCAGTCGGTGATGTTGTTGCGGATCCAGAGCTGGCGCCGTTCGCGCGCCGCGGTGTGGAACTCATCCCAGACCGAGTAGTCGTGGATGTACGTGCGCGCGTCGGCCACTCGCTGGCGGAGGACCTGGCGGGCGCCGGTCGCCTGCGCCGTGATCCGGTCCTGTTCCACGTCGTGGAGCGCCTTGGCCGTGCGCAGGTAGACGAGGGAGCCGAAGACGACCAGCGGGACCACGGCGACGACGATGAACGCCACCACAAAACGATTGCGTACATTCCAGCGCACAACGTGGTTCATCGAGGCCGCTCCATGCGGCCTGTATCGGCACGCGATAAGGTGTCTTGAGCGCAGCTGGTGGAGCCCCTCGAGCGTCAAGCAGGTCGTTATGCCTGCCAGGAGAGTACGTCGGCGGCTGGCTCGGCCGTCCAGAAGCGAAAACCTCACTAAACCTGCTCATGAGGACGCGTACCTACGGTACCTGGGTACGCGTGCCTAGACGGATGTACCAGGAGCGGCGACGGCGACGGATCATTCTTGTCGCCGTCCGGACCCGGCGGTAGGGTGAGGTGGATGAAGCTTCCGTACGACGACGTCCACCTCATCGCCGACCCCCTGTACGGCTACCTGCGTATCACGCTCTCTCGCGCGGGCGAGATCGCGGAGCCGGACGTCATCGACAACCCCTGGGTGCAGCGCCTCAAGCGCATCCACCAGCTGCAGAGCTCGTGGTGGGTGTTCCCCACGGCCGAGCACAGCCGCTTCGCGCACAGCCTGGGCACCATGCACCTGGCCGGCGAGCTGGCGCGGCAGGTGTATCCCACGCTGGCCGAGGTCGAGCCGGGCACACCGTCGCAGCCGCTGGTCGAAGAGACCCTGCGCATGGCCGGCCTGCTGCACGACCTCGGACACGGCCCTTTCAGTCACTTCTGCGACGAGGAGTACCTGCTGCCCGTGTTCGGCATCGACCACGAGCAGATCTCGCAGCACCTGATCGTCGGCGAGCTCGGGTCGCTGCTCGCCGAGCTGCGGCGCAGCCCGTCGGGGCAGTTCGCCGCCGGTGAGGCCGTCGACCCGTGGCACGTCGCCTTCTTGGTGCGCGCGGAAGAAGGCGGTGGGGCCGCGGGCGCAGCCGCCTCGGCCCCGTCGCCGGACCCCATCCCGCGCTGGGTCCGCCTGCTCCACCGCGCGCTGTCCGGCGCGGTCACGGTGGACAACCTCGACTACGTACGTCGCGACGCGCGCATGTGCGGCGTCGGGCTCGGCCCCATCGACGTGGACAGGCTCATCTACTACACGTTCTGCACCGCCGACGGCCTCACGTTCCACAAGCGCGCGCTCAGCTCGCTGCGGGCCTTTCTCAACGCGCGCTTCTACATGTACGAGAACGTCTACTTCCACCGCATCGGGCACGCCATCGACCTGCACCTGCACGAGATCTTCCGGCCGACGCTGGACCTCATCCTGCCGGCCAGTCCTCTCGACGACCCCGGCGCGTACCGGCGGCTCAGCGAGTGGTCGCTGTTCACCACCGTGGAGGCGTGGCTCGACGAGCCGCTGCAGAGCGAACGGAGGGACCTGGCCGAGGAGTGGCAGAGCATCATCCACCGCCATGTCAAGTACAGCATGGTCTACGAGCACCACGTGGAGAGGCAGCAGCCGCTGCCGGCCACCCGCGACCTCACGCGCGAGGAGTTCCACGCCGCCATCGTCCGGCAGTTGCCGCCGGCCCTGCGCGGCATCGAGTTCGTGGTCGACATCGCCTCGCAGGATCCGCGGCCGCTCAATCCGTTCGTCGGGCCCAAGCGGCTACCGGTCTACGACCCGGCCACCGATCGCATCGAGGAGCAGCTCCTCGGCGGCATCCTCGAGTTCGTGCCGGCCAAGGCGCACCTGTACCGGGTGTTCGCGGTCGGACGCGAGCACGAGCGCGAACTCGCCCTCGCGGCTCAGGCGGCCCTGGGCGAGATCGAGCCGCAGAGCCTCACGAACCTCTGAGGCCGTCGTGGTGGCTCACCGGGGAGTGCCGGCGGGCGACGAACACCGCGGCACCGACTCCCAAGCTCGCGCTCTCCTCGCGCCCTGGCCATGGCGGGTGTTCGCTGGTGGGTGGCACCACGCGCGGGACCGCAGGCGGTGCTGTGGTGCCGCCGGTCATGCCGCGGACCGGAGGAACCGCAGGGCTCCGTCGCCGGGGCAACGGCGCCTGGCCGGTGCCGCGCGTGGCATCACGGTCCCAGAAACGGTGTCGTCCACGGTGCCGCTGCCTGACGTGACACCCCTTCGGGTGGGCACAAGCCGCCGCTGACCGCCGCGCGGCGCGGATGGTGCATCTTGGCCGGCAGGGCTCTGGCGCTCAGAGGCCGCCGTGGAGGACGATCAGGACGCCGGCGATGATCATCAGGACGAGCACGACCAGCAGCGAGATGATCAGGTAGTCGAGAAAGCCGGCGCCGCGGGGGCGGGCCGCCGGCCGCGACTGCTTCGCCGCCGGCCGTCGGGGCGAGGCAGGCCGCGACTGCGTCTGTGCCTTGCGCGACGCGCTGCGCGTGGCGCGCCGCCGCTCTGGCCGCGTCCGCTCGCTCACTCGGCCAGGGGGTGCGTCATGTCTTCGGGGCGGACCCAGGCGTCGAAATGCTCGGCCGTGACGTAGCCGAGGCCGAGCGCCGCCTCCCTGAGCGTCAGGCCCTCGTGGTGCGCGGTCTGGGCGATCAGCGCCGACTTCTCGTAGCCGATGTGCGGCGTGAGCGCGGTGACCAGCATGAGGGAGGCGTCGAGGTGCCGGCGGATCACCGCGAGGTCGGGCTCGATGCCGCGCGCGCAAAACGCGTCGAACGCGCGCGCCGACTCCGCCAGCAGCTGCGCCGACTCGAGCAGCGCGTGCAGCATCACCGGCTTGAAGACGTTGAGCTGGAAGTTGCCCTGCGTGCCGGCGAAGGCCACGGTCGCGTCGTTGCCGAACACGCGCACCGCGACCTGGGTGAGCGCCTCCGCCTGCGTGGGGTTCACCTTGCCGGGCATGATGGACGACCCGGGCTCGTTCTCCGGGATGCGCAACTCGCCGATGCCGTCGCGCGGCCCGGATGCATACCAGCGCACGTCGTTGCCGAGCTTCATGAGCGCGCCGGCGAGCGTACGCAGCGCCGCGCTCGCGTTCACGACCGCGTCGTGCGCCGAGAGCGCGGCGAAGAAGTTGGCGGCCGGATGGAACGGCTTGCCGGTGAGCGCGCCGATGTGGCCGGCGGCGGTCCCGGCGAAGCGCGGGTCGGTGTTGAGCCCGGTGCCGACCGCGGTGCCGCCGAGCGCGAGCTCGTGCAGGCCGGGCAGCGTGCCCCGCACCGTCGCCAGGGCCTGGTCGAGCTGGGCCACCCAGCCCGAGATGACCTGGCCCAGCGTCACGGGCGTCGCGTCTTGCAGATGCGTGCGGCCGACCATGACGACGCCGGCGAACTCCTCTGCCTTCGCGGCCAGCGTGCCGCGCAGCTCCTCGATCGCCGGGACCAGCACGTCCTCGAGCTCCACGGCGGCGGCGATGTGCATCACCGCCGGGAAGGTGTCGTTGCTCGACTGCCCCAAGTTGACGTCGTCGTTGGGGTGAACGGGCTTGCCGGCGCCGCGCCCCGTGCCGGCGAGCTCGTCGGCACGGCTGGCGATCACTTCGTTGGCGTTCATGTTGCTCTGCGTGCCGCTCCCGGTCTGGAAGACGACCAGCGGGAACTCGCCGTCGAGCGCGCCGTCCATGACCTCGGTGGCGGCGCGCGCGATGAGCTCGGCCTTGTCCTGCGGCAGCCGGCCGAGCTCTTCGTTGGCTCGCGCCGCCGCCAGTTTGAGCACGCCCAAGGCCCAGATGACGCGGCGGCCCCAGCGGAACGTCGCTACGCCGATGGGGAAGTGCTCGAGCGAGCGCTGCGTCTGCGCGCCCCAGTAGTGCTCGGCCGGCACGCGGACCTCGCCCATGCTGTCGTGCTCGATGCGCCAGTCGTCCGTCATGCTGATAACACTACCCCCTCCGTGGCCAAAGGTGGCGTCTGTGGGCAACGACGTCCATGGGGGTATCGTGGAGATATCGACCGGCTCGCGGTGGCGTGAGCCCGCAAGGGAGCCCGGATGAGACTCTCGCTCGTGATCGCAGACGTAGTTCCTACCGACGCCGCGTGGGCACGCTGGCTCCGGGACGTGATGACGTCCTGGCCGGCGCAGTTGGTCATCCTGCTGCTGTTCGCCGGCCTCGCCGTGCTGCTCGTGCGGCACGCGGCGCGCGAATGGGAGGGCGGCGCGAACAACCGCTACCTGCGGATCGGGCTCGCCGCCGGGGGCGTCTTCTTCGTGCTCCAATTCCTCTTCGCGAGCTCGC
>Ga0302299_10001255_pt1 | contig 15175 bp, 15 predicted proteins | sample III_Fen_N3_4_FD_198795 | JGI IMG/M metagenome (GOLD analysis project Ga0302299, IMG submission 198795) | Peat permafrost microbial communities from Stordalen Mire near Abisko, Sweden - III_Fen_N3_4 | ecosystem: Environmental > Terrestrial > Soil > Wetlands > Permafrost | place: Sweden: Abisko... | reverse complement strand
CCAGGAGCGGGCGGCGGCCATGACCCTGCCGCCTCCGGTCTATGCGCTGATCGAGCGCTCGGGCCCGGACCACGCGCCCAGCTTCACCGTCCAGGTCAGCCTGGGCGAGCGCGCCGCCACCGCCACCGCGGGCACCCTCAAGCGGGCCCAGGCCGAGGCCGCGCGGGCCCTGCTCCGGACGCTCTAGGAATTTATGTTTCGCGAGGCCGAAGAATACATGGACCGGCCCCGCGCCGGCGCTGTCCTATAATGCCGGTATGGGGTAACATCGCTGGATCCCCCGAGGGAAAGGTCACCGCCTTGAAGCTGCTTCCCACCCTGAACCTCCAGAACGGATGGGTGGTCCCGATGTCCGGGACCGGCGTGAGCCCCAGGAGGCCGTGCGAGCTGGTGGAGCTCCTCCTGGACCAGGGCTGGCACCGGCTCACCCTGGTGGACGTGGACGCCGCCGCGGGCCGCGGGCAGAACCGCGACCTGATCGCCGACATCATGCACAAGTTCCATGGCGGCAACACCAAGGTGTGCATCCAGGTGGGCGGCGGGATCCGCAGTTCCGACCAGGCCCAGTTCTTCCTGGACAACGGGGCCACCTGGATCGTCGTGGGCACCCTGATCCAGCGCTCGCCCCTGGTGGTGGACCAGCTGCTGGCGCGTTTCCGGGACCAGCTCACCGCGGGAGTGGACGCCCGCGGCGGGGAGATCCAGTCCTCCGGCTGGCACGAGCCGGCCCCCCTGAAGCCGGAAGCCGCCGGCCAGCGCATCCGGGACCACGGGTTCAAGCGGATCCTCTTCACCGACATCCCCTCCCCGGACGGAGCGCCGGACTTCGGGACCGCCCGCATCCTCTGCCAGAGTTCGCGCATTCCGCTGTTCATGGGGGGGAGCATCCTGAACGGGGCCCACCTCAAGCAGGCCCTGGAGATTCCCGGCCTGCAGGGGGTCGCCATGGATGCGCTGCAGCTCGTCGAAGATCTGGATCTGCTCGGTTCCCTGAATCTCGCCCACATCTGAGGAGAGGGGCCTTGGCTGATGAAGTGGCTTTCATGGCCCAGCTCCCGGAAACGGACCGGATCCATTTCAGGAATCTCACCCTCATCCGGCCGCAGGTGCCCACGGAAGGCCAGCTGCTGCTGGTGGAGGGCCTGGCCCGCACGCTCTCCTCGCCCCGGCTGCTGACCCTCATCGTGCGCACGCCCCATTGGCTCGTGCACGGCCCGGTGCTCCAGGCCCTGGCCGAAAACGAGGCGACGCCGGAACCGCTGCGCCGGGACCTGGAGATGGCGGTCTCCCTCTTCGACCTGATGCGCGACCTGGACCGGGCCCCCGCCGGCGAGAAGGATGAGCGGGCCGAGACCATCAAGGCCCTCTACCAGCAGCTGCCGATGGACCTGAGGCCGATCGTGAAGCACCAGGCCAAGCAGCTCGCCCGTTCCGTGCACGCCTCGGGGCAGACCCTGGAACTGCCCGCCCTGCCCTCCGGCGAGCAGGACTGGGAGGCGCTCACCGCCCCGCCCCGGGATCCCGAGCCGGCGCCCCGGCCCTTCCGCCTTTCCAAGCAGGACCTGCTGGCGCGGGCCGAATCCACCCCCATCGTGGAGGACCTGCAGGGCTTCCTGCTCGACGCCGACCCGGACATCCGCTCCGCGGCCATGCGCAACCCGGCCCTTTCGGAGGAGGTGCTGCTGCCGGCCCTGCTCCAGTGCACGGTGCCGGAACTGTTCGAGGAGACCTACGCCGAAGCCCGCTGGTACTTCCGGGACCCCCTGCGCGAGACCCTCTACGAGGCGCCCCACTGCCCCGCGGCCCTGGCCCGGAAGGTGGCCAACTCCCGGGACCTGGTGGCCCTGCTGGAACAGGCGCCCCAGGACGCGCGCGCCCTGCACCGCACCGTCTGCCTGTTCTACCAGCTGGACGAATCCGAGTACCAGTACCTGACCCTGTGGGCCAAGCGGCGGGCTCCCAACATGCTGCGGGTGATCAAGATCTTCTTCGACCGGCTGCAGCGCAGGCGCGCCAACCAGGCCAGCGGCGTGGCCGCCGGCCAGGCCGAGGGACGCTGGATCTCCCTGAAGGAGCGGGTCTACATGGCCAACCAGGCCACCCAGCCGGACCAGCTCCTCGCCGCCCTGCGCGACGGCGACGCCGAAGTGTTCAACGTGGTGCTGGAAAACCCCGGGCTCAAACCCCAGGAGCTGATCGCGGTCATTCCCGGGCTGGACGGAGCGCAGGCGGAGAAGGTGGCGCAGCACCGGACCTGGAGGGCCTTCCCCAGGGTCTGCGAGGCGCTGGTGCACAACGTCCACCTGGGCTCCAGGACCGCGCTGAGCCTGCTGCAGGGGCTCAAGCTGCCCAGGGTCCTGCTCGACATCCTGCGCGACCAGCGCATCCCGCACATGGAAGTCAAGCAGATGGCCCTGGAGATGCTGCGCGCCGCCTACCGGGACATGACGGTCCCGCAGCGCATCCTGGCCCTGCGCGCCAGCGGCGGCGAGCTGCTGCGGCATCTCGCCCAGGAGATCCTCAGCGACCAGGAGACCCTGCGCCAGCTGGTCGCCGACCGCCAGGTGGATCCCGGCATCCTCCTGCGCCTGGCCCGCAACAAGCAGACCCCCCGGGACATCCTGGAGCTCATCGCCGGCCACCCGGTGCTCATGGCGCATCCCGCCGTGATGTCCGAGCTGCTGCTCAACCCCAAGACCCCGCGCCAGGCCTCCAGCAGAATCTGGGGGCTGCTCTCGGAAAGCGAGCAGCAGCACCTCCTGCGCAGCCCCCACCTGCCGGCGCCGCTCCGGCACCTGACCTGAACGCGGCGGGCACCTCCGGCCGCTTCGCTTCCCCGCGTCCCGCTCGCGCCAACTGGTAACCTGAATTCCGGAGTGCTGATGATCTTTGCCCGCCCCTTGCTGCTGTGCCTGGCCCTGCTCGGCTGTGAAGCCCGGCGGGCGCAGGTGCCGGACTGGGTGGACAGCGCGCCCGGCGCGGCGGTGATGGCGGTGTCGTTCCAGGCCGAATGGGCCATGCAGCAGCCGCGCCTGCGTACCCTGCTCGAGCGCTTCCCCCTGGCAGGGCGGTCGTTGGATCGCTTGTTGACCCGGGCCGGGATCAACCTCAGGGGGGAAACCGGCCGGCTCACGGTCTACCTGCTGAACCCGGAGCCGCCTTCCAGCCCGCGCGGAGTCCCGCTGCCGCCCAGCTTCCTCATCCAGCTGGGCGGGTTCCGCGATCCCGGCGGGCTCCAGGTGGCCATCGCCGACGCCTTCCCGGCGGATCCCGCGGCGGAGGACCGGGACCATCCCCTGTTCGCGGTCCTGGATCTCGCCCCCCACCGCATCCGCGCCCAGGTCGACGGGGCCGGCCGGGTCTGGCTGGGCGACCTGGACGTCCTGGCCCGGCGCAGCGAGGGCCGGTCCCAGGCGCTGGCCGGCGCGGCGGCCTGGATCAGCCCGGGCGCCGCCGTCCAGGGCTTCATCCGGCCGGCGCTGCTGCTGGACGATTTCAAGGCCGAACTGCCGGGGGACCTGGCCCGGAACCTTCCCCGGGGCATCGAATCCCTGGCCTGGGGGGTGGTGCCCGGCAGGGCCCGGGATGCCCTCAACGGCTTCGAGCTGTCCCTGGCCGGAAACGACCAGGCGATCCAGCACGCCCAGCCCTGGCTGCAGCGCTTCCTGGGCGCCGCCAACGCCCTGCCGGGCGTTCCCGCCCAGGCTCCGGAGATCCTCCAGGAAACCGCGCGCATCAGCCTGCGCTGCCAGTTGTCCCAGGAACAGGTGGACGTGGCCATGGCCAGGCTCGACCTGCCGCCCATGGGTCTAAGGTAAGCTGGTTGGATGTCGTCCTTTCTCCGTTTCTTCCGCGAACACCTCAAGCGCTTCCTGCCGCTCATCCTGGGCGGGAGCCTGCTGCTCACCCTGGCCGGGGCCTGCCAGGGCCTCCTGATCGGCATCCTCCGGTTCGTGTTCGAGGACAACCTGAACCTGGGCGGCGGCGCCGGCGACCGCACCGGTCTGGCCGTGCAGGCCAAGCAGTGGCTCATCGCGCATCTGCCTTCGGCCTCCCACCTGCGCCAGGAGACCTACCTGATCCCGGCCCTCATCGTGCTGGTGTTCGTGCTGAAGGGTCTGTTCACCTACAGCGGCACCCTGCTCATGGTGCGCTCCGGGATCAAGGCGACCCTGGCCCTGCGCGAACGTTTGTTCGCCCATCTGCTGCGCCAGGAGCCGGCCTACTTCCAGCGGCACCCGGTGGGCGAGCTGCTCCAGCGCTGCATTTCCGACGTGGGCGCGGTGCAGGGCATCGCCTCCAACCAGTTCGCCGATGCGGTCCGGGAGGTGACGATGGCCCTGGCCATGCTGGGCACCATCCTGTTCATGAACTGGCGTCTGTCCCTGACCCTGTTCATCGCCGGGCCCCTGGTCGTCCTGCCCATCAAGAAGCTCAGCCAGCGCATCCGCAAAATCAACCACCGCAACATGGAGGCCTCCTCCCGGCTGCTCCAGCGGCTCAAGGAGGTGTTCAGCAACATCCGGGTGGTCCTGGGCTTCGCCCGGGAGCCGTTCGAGGAGGAGCGCTTCCACCGGCAGAACAACGAGCTGTTCCGGCTGATGATGAAGTCCGCCCGGGCCCAGGCCATCGCCCACCCCATCATGGAGCTGGTGGGAGGGCTGCTCCTGGCCGGCCTGCTCATCTACGCCGCCACCAGCATCCGCAGCGGGGGCATGACCGGGCCGGGCTTCTTCGCCTACATCATCGCCGTGTACGCCTTCTACGACCCCATCCGCCGGCTGACCAAGCTCAACAGCGAGGTGCAGGTGGCCCAGGCCAGCCTCGACCGGGTCTACGCGGTGCTGGACCGGGAATCCCGGATGTTCCAGGCGCCCGCGCCGGTGCCGGTGCCGGCCGAACCGCGCCGCCTGGTCTTCGAGGACGTGCATTTCGCCTACGACGGCAAGAACGGGCGGAACGAGGTGCTGCGCGGCATCAACCTGGAGGTGCGCAAGGGCGAGACCGTGGCCCTGGTGGGCGGCTCCGGCGGCGGCAAGACCACCCTGGTGAACCTGGTGCCGCGCTTCTTCGATCCCACCTCCGGGCGGGTCACCCTGGACGGCATCGACCTCCGGGACTTCGATCCGCGCGAACTGCGCCAGCGCATCGGCATCGTCACCCAGGAGACACTGCTGTTCATGGACTCGGTGCATGACAACATCGCCTACGGCAAGCCGGCCGCGCGCGCGGCGGTGGAGGCCGCGGCGCGCAAGGCCCAGGCGCACGATTTCATCAGCGCCCTGCCCAAGGGCTACGACACGCCCCTGGCCGAGACCGGCTCGACCCTGTCGGGCGGCCAGCGCCAGCGCCTGGCCATCGCCCGGGCCCTGCTCCAGGACCCGCCCATCCTGATCCTGGACGAGGCCACCAGCGCCCTGGACACGGAAAGCGAACGGGCCGTGCAGGAGGCCCTGGAGGTGCTCATGCAGGACCGCACCACCCTGGTGATCGCGCACCGCCTCTCCACCATCCAGCGCGCCACCCGGATCTGCGTGCTGAACCGGGGCGAGGTGGTGGAGATGGGCGCGCACGAGGCCCTGCTGGCCGGCAAGGGCGAGTACGATCGGCTCTACCAGCTGCAGTTCCGGAACTGAGCGGATGCAGCGCGCCGCCTTCCACTTCGACCTGCCGCCCGGGCTGATCGCCCAGCACCCGGCCCCGGACCGGGACGGGGCCCGGCTCCTGGTGGTCGATCCGCTGGACCGGAGCATCCGCCACCGCTGCATCCGCGATCTGCCGGAGCTGGTGCCGCCCGGCGCGCTCTGCGTGCCCAACGACGTCAAGGTGCGCCATGCCCGGCTGCTGCTCCAGCGCGCCGGCGGCGGGGCCGGGGAGGCCCTGCTGCTGCGGGCCCTGCCCGAAGGGCGCTTCGAGGCCCTGGTCCGGCCCGGCGCCCGGCTCAAGCCGGGCAAGTGGGCCAACGTGGTGGATCCCGCCACCGGCCAGGTGCTGGCCGAACTGCAGGTGGAGGCGGCCCTGGACGAGGGGCTGCGCCGGGTGCGGGTGCTCGGTCCGGAGGGCGGCCTGGACTGGGACGCGGTGGACCGCATCGGGCGCATGCCCCTGCCGCCCTACATCACCCATCCCGCCGGCGCCGAGGACGAGGCGCGCTACCAGACCGTGTTCCGGGCCGAGGACGGGGAGGCCGTGGCCGCCCCCACCGCCGGCCTGCACTTCACCGAAGCCCTGATCGGCGCCCTGCGCGCGCGCGGCTGCCTCTGGAACCCGGTACGCCTGCACGTCGGCCTGGGCACCTTCCGCCCCATGACCGCCGAGGATCTCCAGGACCACGTCATGCACGAGGAGCGCTTCGAGATCCCCGAGGCCACCGCCGCGGCCCTGGAGCCGGTCCTGCGCGCGCGCACCCGGCCGCTCCTGGCGGTGGGCACCACCAGCCTGCGGACCCTGGAGGCGGCCTGGGACGGCAGCGCCCTGAAGCGCGCGGGCTCGACCCGGATCTTCATCCAGCCGGGCTACCGGCTGCGCACCGCCGATCTCCTGCTCACCAATTTCCACCTGCCGGAGAGCACCCTGTTCGTGCTGGTGTCCGCCCTGCTGGGGCTGGAGTTCGCCCAGGCGGCCTACGCCGAGGCGATCCGCGAGCAGTACCGCTTCTTCAGCTACGGCGACGCCATGCTCATCCTGAACGCCCGCGGAACCGTCACCTGATCAGTCGTCGTCCCGGCCCCAGTGGTAGCCCAGGCCCCAAAGGAAGATGTCGGAATCCCGGTTGTAGCTGCTGGTGACCCGGTGCCAGGTGACGCGGGTGAGCCAGTGTTCGGCCATGCGCACCGCGAACGTGAGCGAGACCAGCGGGGCGAGCGCGGCGTTGCTGCGCGGGTTGCCGTCGCGCGGGTGCTTGCGGTCGATGTAGAGGTAGGGCCCGACCCCGAGCCCGAGGCTGACCCGCTCGCTGAAGAAGGTGTTCACCGCCCAGGCCTGCAGGGCGAAGCCGCTGCGCCGGACGATTTCCGGGTCGCCCTCGTAGATCAGCGCCACGGTGCCGTCGATGTGGTTGCCCAGGCCGCGCCTGAACTCGCTGGCATAGGCCCGGGCCTGCTGGCTGAACAGGGTGTTCACCACGCTCTGGCCGACCGCCAGGGAGACCTCCTTCTCGGTGACGTAGCCCTTCTCCGCCGGGGCATGGCCCATTTCGCCGGGGGTGGGCTTCTCGTTGCGGCCGAACCAGACCCCGGCGCCGAGCATCCCGGTGGTCACCGACGGGGCGTGCGCCGGGACGATCTGGTTGACCGAGACGCGGTAGAAGATCCGGTTGGAGAGAAACCCCGTGGCCGAGGCGCTGAAGATCGGGAAGGTGGCGTGGACATTGACCGATCCGCCGGATGCCGCGGGCTGGGTGTCGTAGCTGTCGTAGACCCCGGCGCCGAGGGCGAACGCCAACTTGCCTTCGGCCGCGGGCAGGCGGAACCACAGCTCCGTGGCGGTGCCGTCCCGGTGGTGGCCGGGCCGGTGGCCTTCGTTGACGTAGGCGATCGAGCCCATGAAATTCTTGTTGAAGTCTTGCAGGTAGTCCACCTGCCAGGCGGGGTAGTACTTGCGGAAGGTCTCGGCGGTCAGGTAGCCCCCGCTCACCGACAGTTCCTGGGCCTGGAGCCCGAGGCCGGCCCAGAGCAGCCAGAGCAGGGGACGTTTCCAGGGGGCAGGGCGCATGGCGGATGGCTCCGGACGATCCGCAGCAGCTTCCGTGCCATAGAAGGAAAGGCTTTCAAATCAGCATGTTGAGATATTCCGGCGAAGCGGCGGGCGCGCGGGCTCCATCAGAAAGGTGCGGCTCAGTCGCGCAACAGCCGTCTTTCCAGGAGGCTCTGGAAATCCCGCCGGCCATCGGCCACCAGGAGCACGAAGACCTGATTCCCCGCGATGCGGTAGACCAGGCGGTATGGCTGGCACAGCGCCTGCCGGAACTCCCGGATCCCCAGCTTCAGCAGTTCCTTCGGGAAGGAGCCGCGTTCCGGGAAGCGGGCGAGGTCGCCGGCGCAGTCGAGCAGTCCTTGCAGAACCCCTTCGGCGACCGCCAGGCCTTCGCGCTCGGCCAGGAAGGCGGTGATCTCGACCAGATCGCACTCCGCGCCCGTGGTGATCCGCACCTCGTAGCGCATCAGGAGCGGATTCTGGCCCGCAGGTCCTTGGCCACCTCGCCCAGGGAACGGGTCCGGCCTTCCTCCACTTGGCGGTTGCCGATGGCCAGGAGCTTGAGGAGCGCGAGGGTCTCCTGGGTCTCCTCGAAGCTCGCGACATCCTGGAGCACCGCCTTGGCTTCACCATTCTGGGTGATCACCATGGGCTCCCGGCGCTCGGCGAGCTGGAGCAGGACTTCGGCCGCGTGAGTCTTGAGGTGGGTGATGGGCTTCACCTGGGAAGAGTACTGCACGCTTACCTCCAGCGTACTTAATATAGTCCTTTAACGGTCCTGAGGCAACTCAGCCTAAAGGTAGTCCATCAGCTGGCTGATCACCGGGATCCTGTGCCGTTTGCCCTTGCTCGCCTGGAGCACCGAGGTGACCGACATGCCCAGGCACCAGAGCAGCCAGATGGGCAGCAGGAAGCGCACCGTGACCAGCCCGAACAGCGGGAACAGGCCCATGATCACCAGGGCCAGGGCCACGGCCACCTCCACGAAGGCCAGCAGCACGCCCTGGCGCGCGTGCCAGAGCAGGTCCTCGTCCTCCCGGCAGCGCAGGTACGGCACGAAGGCCCAGGGCCCCGCGTAGCAGAGGATGAGATCCCTCAGGCGTTCACCCTGGTAGAGCGGAGCGGGAATCTCCAGCGGCACGGCGACCTCCGCATCCAGGATAACCTAAGCCTACGCACCCTTCAGGAAAAGCAGCAGGGCCATGGCCACCATCAGCACGGCGAAGCCCTGGCGCAGCCGCGGCGCGCGGGTCCGGACCGCGATCCGGGCCCCGGCGTAGGCCCCGGCCATGAAACCCAGGGCCACGCCGCCCAGGGCCACCCAGGGCAGGCCGCCGCCATGGCTGGCGTAGACCCAGACCCCCGGCAGGCCGATGGGCGCCAGCATGAGCACCAGGCTGGTGGTCTGGGCCTCGTGCTGGGGGATGCGCAGGAGCCAGACCATGAGCGGGATCATCAGGATGGCGCCGCCGATGCCGAGCAGGCCCGAGGCCAGGCCGCCGCACAGGCCGATGGCCAGGCCGGGCAGCCACGCGCGCGCCATGGGCACCGCGGCGGCGCTGGGCTGGCCCTCCGCCGGCCGGGGCTTCTGCAGGAAGGTGCGCCCGGCCAGCAGCACCAGGACGCAGGCGAAGCCCAGGCGCAGGGGCGACTCCGGGATCAGGCTGGCCACCCGCGCGCCCAGCCAGACCGCGGGCAGGAAGCCGACGGTGATCATCAGCACCAGGGCCCAGTGGATGGTGATGCCCCTGCGGCGCATGTAGATCACCGCCGGCAGGCCGTTGGGCAGCAGCATCGCGGCCAGGGCCGTGCCCTGGGCCTGGTGCTGGCCCAGGCCGAGGACCAGGCCGAGCAGGGGGATCAGGACGATGCCGCCGCCGATGCCGAACAGCCCCGAAAGCAGGCCGCCGCAGCCCCCGGCCGCGAAACTGGCGAGCGCCGTGTACCCCGCTGAGCCCATGTCCGTCTCCGGGGTCCAGCATCGCGTGCCTGCATGGAGGATTCAAGCGATGGTTGGGGCCCGGGCGCACTCGTGTTCCAATGGAAAGGATTGGAATCCTGAAGCCATGCAGATCAAGTTCTCGGAAGACGTGATTCTCGACAGCCGGCGCGCGATCCTGCTGCCGCGCCAGGAAACCCTCGTGCTGGCGGACCTGTTCCTGGGGCTGGGGGCGGCCCGGCGCAAGCGCCCGGACCCGGTGCCCAACGGCCAGCACCACGAGATCTGGGAACGCCTGCTGGGCCTGCTGGACGATTTCAAGCCCAAGCGGGTGGTGCTGCTGGGCGACATCAAGCCGAACCAGGGCCACCTGGAGGACGAGGAGGGGGAGGAGCTGCGGGCCCTGTTCCAGAAGCTCCAGGGCCACGGCCGGGAGGTGATCCAGGTGGTGGGCCATCCCGAGCGGGCCTGGGGGCCCTCCCTGGAGAACACCGGCATCCAGCCGCTGGACTCCTACCGGGTCGGCGCCAACACCCTCATGCACCGCCGGCGCATCTTCGTCTATCCCCGGCACGATCCGCCCACCGGCTTCTGGATCAACGGCGGGCTGCACCCCCTGTTCGCCCTGCCCCTGACCGACGCCGACGGCGGCGCCGGCTGGATCCGCTATCCCGCTTTCCTCTACACCGGCTTCGCCATGGTGATGCCCTCCTTCGTCTCCTACGCCCAGGGCTGGGAGGTCATGCAGCCGGAGCGCCTGCCCAAGCAGGCCCGGGCCTGGAAGGTGGTGGGGGACTACCAGATCTCCCCCATCGACCTCACCGTTCTGCCCAATCCGCCGGAGTCCCAGCGGCTGGTGGTGCGCCCCCAGGCCAAGAACCGGCGCAAGGAGGTCGCTCCGGAAGGCTGAATCAGCCCAGCATGCGCCGATGGTAGTTCACCTGTCCCAGGTGGTAGCCCAGGTGGGCGCACAGGCTGAGGAGGAACGCGCCGGTGCCCGTGCGCCTGCCGCCCATGGGCGCCGGGAAGTCCTGGTCCAGGGCGGCGGGGTCAAGGGCGCCCAGGCCGAGTTCCACCGCCCGGGCCGCCGCGTCGATCTCCTCGAGCACCCGCGCCCTGGGCAGGTCCCGGACCGCGAACTCCCGGTCGCGGTCGCGCACGTAGCCCGAGTGGCCCAGCTGCGCGCCGACGAACCACTGCAGGTTGCCGGCCAGGTGCAGGGCGAGGGTGCCGCCGGGGTTGGCGATCCCCGGCAGCGGCCGCCAGAGGGAAGCCTCGTCGGGATACTGCTCCACCTCCCGGCGGAGGCTGGCCAGGTCCCGAAGCAACAGATTCTTCAATGCGTCGATCATGGGCGCTCCTTTCCGCAGGGTGCCAGGATAGCGCCTTCCGGGAGATGTTGAACCGTCGAAGGAAAATTGACAATTAATAAATCATACCGTATTTTGCCACAGGACGGTCTGGGGGATGCGGTGGCGAACGGGGCGCGGGCTGTGGATGAGGGTTTCGGCCGCGCTTCCCGGGGCGTGTCGTGAACGCGCCCGTGGTCAGGCCGGTGCAGGTGGCGGTGGTGGGCCTCGGGGTATGCGGCCTGGGCATGGACGGCACCGGGGCCTTCATCGAGCGGATGTTCCGCCGGCAACCGGCCGCGGGGGTTCCGGAGCGCGACCGGGACCGGGACCCGAGCCTGCTGGCCATCGCCGCCGCGGACGAGGCCCATGCCGGCGCCGGCGCCTGGGAGGGGTCGCGCTCCGGGGTCTTCCTCGGCCTGGAGAAGAATCCCGGGGTGGGGCTGGAATTGCTGGCCCGGGTGCTCCAGCACCGGTTCGACTTCCTGGGCGTGGGCGGGGCCTGCCTGGGGGACGACCTGGGCGGCAACCGGGCTCTCCACGCGGCGGCCCGGCGCATCAAGGCGGGCATCCTCGACTCGGCCCTGGTCGGCGCGGTGCAGGCCTGGCCGGAAGCGGGCAGCAGGACGCCCCACTGCGGGCTCGCCGTGTTCCTCGCGCTGCGCCGCAGGGACGCCGCGGAGCGCGCCGGCGGGCGCATCTGGGCCGTGCTCGGGCCCGGGCCGGAGCGGGAGCGCAGGACCCTCCGCTATGACCCGGGCGCCCTGCTCCCGGGGCCCTGCCCGGCGGCCGCGGGCCTGCTGCAGGTCGCGGCCGGCTGCGTGATGGCCGCCCACCACGCCTGGTACAGCGAGGAGGAGCGCTGCTGGCAGCCCTTCCTGGACCGCAGCGACGGCATCGGCTTCGTGCTGGAAGGGGAGACCCAGGGGGGCGTGGTCACGCGCACCGACCTGTGGCGCTCCTTCCTCCCGGGGCCGGCCCCCCTGGCCCTGGGCGCCGCCGTGGCAGTGGCCACCTATGCCGGCGACTCCCCGGGCGATCTGGTCCGGCGCGTGCTGCTGGACGAGCAGGGCGGGGCGGGGCCGGTGCGCCTGGCGGTGGTCGCCCAGGACGAACGGGAGCGCCTGGCGGCGCTGGAGCGGATCCCCATGATCCTGGAGCGGGACGGCTTCAGCCCGGGCTGGGTGGATCCCGCGGCCTGCTTCAGTCCCGCCCCGGCCGGGGGCAAGGTCGCCTGCCTGTTCACCTCCTGCGGGACCGGCTATCGGGGCATGGGCCGGGAGCTCCTGCTCGGGCTGCCGGCGCTGCCCATGCTGATCCGCCACTGCCAGGACCTGGAGCCGGCCGACTGGGTCTACGGGGCGCACCGGGGCCGCAGCGGCGATCCGCTGTTCGAGAGCGCGGGCACGATGTTCCTGAGCCAGGTCCACGCCGCCTTCACCCGGGACATCCTGGGCCTGCAGCCCGATCTGGCCATGGGCCTGTCCCAGGGCGAGATGAACGCCCTGATGGCCTACGGCGCCTGGGGTCCGCGCGGCGGCGAGACGGGGCAGTGGACCCGGGGCGGGCTCTTCTCCAGGCTGCTCGCCAGCGTCCCGGAAGCGGCGCGGATCCACTGGGGGCTGCCGGAGGGGACCCAGGTCCAGTGGCGCAACTGGACCGTCTTCGGGCCGGTGCGCAAGGTCCTGGAAAAGGTCGCGGAGGAGAAGCGGGCCTACGTCAGCATCATCTTCTCCCCGGTGCACTGCATGCTGGCCGGGGAGGCCGAGGCCTGCCGCAGGGTCCTGGCGGGCTGCCCGGGCCTCACCGCCTTCCGCTCGGTGGGCAGCGCCGAGCATACGCCGGTCCTGGCCGAGCTGCGCGCGGCGTGGTACCGCAACCACCGCCGGCCCACCCACCCGGTGCCCGGAATCGAGTTCTATTCCCACCACTTCGGCGGGTCCTACGCCCTGAGCGAGGACCGGGTGGCCGAGGCCCTCACCGGCCAGGCCATGGACCCGCTGGATTTCCCGGCTGCCGCCTGGCGGGCCTGGGACAGCGGCGTGCGCGTCTTCATCGAGCACGGCCCGCGGAACCAGCTGACCACGGCCCTGGCCCGGGTCCTGCCGCGGGCGGAGGGGGTGTTCCTGGCGCTGGATGTCCAGGGCGAGAATTCGCTCATCCGGGCGGTCAAGGTCGCGGCGGAGCTCTGGACCCGGGGCGTCGCGGTGGACCTGGACCGGTTGCGGGCCGCGCTGGGCGGCAGGCAGCCCCCGCCGGCGCCGGTCAATCCCCTGCTGGACGTGGCGGCGAGCCTGTTCGCCGCCTCCCTGGCGCGCACCGGAAGCCTGGACGCCGCCTACCGGGCCTGCCTGAGCCGGACCCAGGGCCGCTTCCTGGACTTCCTGGGCATGCCGCAGGGCGGGGAACTCTAGAACATTCCCTTTTCGCGCATCCAGTCGTCGTTGAAGATGGTGCTCAGGTAGCGCGAGGCGCTGTCGGGGAACAGCACCGCCACCCGGGCGTCCGGGGCGATGCCCGGGGCCAGCTTGCGCAGGGCCGCCAGGACGGCCCCGCTGGAGCCGCCGACCAGGATGCCCTCGCGCAGGGCCAGTTCCCGGGCGCCCAGGAAGGCCTCCCGGTCGGTGACCTGGACCATCTCGTCGATCACTTCGAACTCGGCGCAGCCGATGATGAACTCGTCGCCCAGGCCCTCCAGCAGGTAGGGGGTGGACTCCCCCGCCGCGCCGGTGCGGAAGTAGCGGGTGAAGACGCTCCCCTCCACGTCCACCGCGACGATGCGCACGCCCGGATGCCGCTCCTTGAGGTAGCGGCCCACCCCGCCGATGGTGCCGCCGGTGCCCATGCCGGCGATGAAGACGTCGATGCGCCCCTCCATCTGCTCCCAGATCTCCGGGCCGGTGCCGCGGTAGTGGGCCTCGTTGTTGTCCCGGTTGTTGTGCTGGTCGGGGAAATAGCAGTCGGGGGTGTCCCGGGCCAGGCGCGGGGTGATGTTGTTGTAGCTGTCCGGGTGCGCGGGCGGGAGCGAGGTGTCGGCCTTGACCACGTCCACGCCCAGGGCGGAGAGCAGGTCGAGCTTCTCCTTGCTGGTGCGGTCGCGCACCACCGCCTTCATCCGGTAGCCCTTCTGGATGGCGGTGAGGGCCAGGCCCATGGCGGTGTTGCCGGAGGAGTTCTCGAGGATGAGATCGCCCGGGCGGATGCGCCCCTCCTGCTCCGCCACTTCGATCAGGTACTTGGCGATGCGGTCCTTGCTGCTGCCCATGGGGTTGAGGTATTCGAGCTTGGCGAACACCTGGAAGGCGAGGTCGGCGGCGATCCGGTTGAGCCGGACCATGGGGGTGTTGCCGATGACTTCCAGGATGCTGTCGTAGCAGCGCTTGTCATGCATCCTTCAGATCCCTGCGACCAGCTCGATCTCGACCTTGGCGCCCTTGGGCAGCGCCGCCACCTGGACCGTGCTGCGGGCCGGCTTGGCCTCGCCCAGCAGGCGCTCGTAGACCGCGTTGAAGGCGGCGAAGTCGCCCAGGTCGGTGAGGAATACCGTGGTCTTGAGCACCCTGGACCAGTCCGAACCGGCCTCGACCAGGATCGCGGTGAGGTTCCTGATGACCTGCTCGGTCTGGGCCTCGATGGAGCCGTTGAGGAATTCCATGGTGCCCGGGACCAGGGCGATCTGGCCGGCGCTGTAGAGGAGGTTGCCCAGCACCTTGGCCTGGGAGTAGGGGCCGATGGCGGCCGGGGCGTTGGGGGTCTGGATGGTTCGCATGGCTCTCCTTGGGTTCAGGTCTTGCCCCACCGGCGCTTCTTGGAGTGGCGCCAGGGCTTCGCCGCGGGCGGGGCGGGTATGGGGGTCTCGAAGGGCGAAGGCGCGGGGCTGTCGGGCGGATCCGGATCCTCCATGCTGTCCACCCCTTCCTCGATCTGCAGCTGCACCACCTGGGCGGTGCGGTGCATGAGCGCGGCCAGGCACAGGCTCGCCTCGATCCGGGCGTGCGGCAGCGGGCCGAGCTGGATGAACACCGACGGATCGGCCGGGATGGTGCGGGGCAGGGCGATGTCCGGTAGCGGCACCGGGGGCGCGTCGTAGGTGTCGTCGGGCATGCGGAACCAGGGCTCGGCCATCTCCCGGCGCCGGGGCAGCAGGTCCACCACCGAGACCACCTTCCGGGGCCGCCCGCGCTTCCTGGGG
>Ga0302299_10001254_pt1 | contig 15184 bp, 15 predicted proteins | sample III_Fen_N3_4_FD_198795 | JGI IMG/M metagenome (GOLD analysis project Ga0302299, IMG submission 198795) | Peat permafrost microbial communities from Stordalen Mire near Abisko, Sweden - III_Fen_N3_4 | ecosystem: Environmental > Terrestrial > Soil > Wetlands > Permafrost | place: Sweden: Abisko... | reverse complement strand
TCTCCGGTGCGGTCGTGTTCGGCGTCGCCAGCGTCATCGCAGCCCGCACGGGTGACGGGCAGGCGCTCATCGCGGCACGAGCGCTCCAGGGTGTCGGCGGCGCCATGATGTCGCCGACCTCCTTGGCGCTGGTGAACTCGATCTACGTCGGACGAGCACGCAACATCGCCTTCGCGATCTACGGATCCATCATCGGCGGCATGGCCGCGGTCGGCCCGCTGCTGGGCGGCTGGCTGACCGAGCACCACTCCTGGCGCTGGGCGTTCTACATCAACGTGCCGGTCGTCATCGTGATCGTCATCGGCTCGCTGCTCGTCGTCCCCGAGAGCAAGGACACCCACTTCGACCCCGGGTTCGACGTCGGGGGAGCGGTGCTCTCGGCAGTGGGCATCGGCTCCCTGGTCTTCGCCCTGATCGAGGGGCGCAACTACGGCTGGTTCCGCACGACGCAGGACGGCAGCCTCGCGGGCGTCACGTGGGTCTCGGGCGTGATCTCGCCGGTCTTCTGGGCGCTCCTGCTCAGCGTGGTGGCGCTGTCGCTGCTCTACTGGCTCGAGACGACACGTGCCGCCGCGCGCAAGTCCGTCCTCATCGACATCACGCTGTTCCGGATCGCGACCTTCAGCTTCGGCAGCATCGCCGCCCTCATCGTGAGCCTCGGTGAGTTCGGGATCCTCTTCTCCCTCCCGCTGTTCCTGCAGAGCGTTCTGGGCTACACCGCCTTCGGCGCGGGCGCGCTGCTCGCGACGCTCGCGATCGGCGCCTTCCTCGCGGGTCCCACCGCGGCCCAGCTCGCGGAGCGTCGGTCGCCCCGCTTCGTCGCACGACTCGGGATGGGCCTGGAGATCGTCGGCATCCTCGGCCTCGGGATCACGCTGTCGACCAGCGTCAGCGGCTGGGTGATCTCCGGCTGGCTCATCGTCTACGGCGTCGGCGTCGGCTACGCGAGCGCCCAGCTCACCAGCCTCATCCTCGCCGACGTTCCGCGGCGCAAGAGCGGCCAGGCCAGCGGCACGCAGAGCACGGCGCGGCAGATCGGGTCCGCGCTGGGGACGGCGATCCTCGGCACGGTCCTGTTCGTGAGCCTGGCGCACCACACCGAGCAGAACCTGCAGTCCGTGCCCGGCCTCACCGACGAGCAGCGCACCGCCATCAGCCAGGCGGTGGAGCAGTCCGCCGGCACGGTGATCCCCTCGCTCGGGGCCAAGCCCGGGGGAGAGGCGGTCGCCGAGGCGGCCGGTGAGGCCTTCGCGACCTCGATCAGGCTCGCGGCGTTCACCGCCTCGGGATTCGTCTTCCTCGGCCTGCTCGCCACCCTCAAGCTCCCGCCGGACGGGCGCCACGAGGACGAGGAGCTGCTCGAGGCGCCTGACGACGACCCGGTGCCCGCCTGATCCTCAGGACGTCGGCAAACGGGGGCCACAGTCGGTTGACGAACGGTTGACACCGCTCCGCAGCCAGTGGTTGACAGACGGTTGCGCACCGGCACTCTGCGGGCGCACACTGGGGGCATGACCCGGACCGTCTCCGCCCTGCGTCGACTCGACCCGGCAGCCGCCGCGCTCGCCGTCAGCAGCGGGGCGGACGACAGCTGGACGCTCGAGTTCCTCCACGCGCTCGAGTCGCGGGTGCGGACCCGCCCGCTCGAACGGCTGATGGCCACCTGGGACCTCTCCGCGGCCGGCGCGGGTCGCGTCTTCGGCGTGAGCCGACAGGCGGTCGCGAAGTGGCGGGGGAGCGGCGTGCCGGAGGACCGGGCGGTCGCGCTGGCGGACCTGTCCGCCGCCACCGACGTCCTCGAGCGCTACGTCCGTCGGGACCGCATCGCCGCGGTCGTGCGCCGCAGGGCCGAGATCCTCGGCGGCAAGTCCCTGCTCGAGCTGGCCGAGGAGGGACGCCACGACGAGGTCCGCAGGGCAGCGGTCAGCATGCTCGACCTGCGACGCGTGACGCCGTGACGCGCGATCCGCACGCCGTCACGCTGCCCGCCGACCACACCTGGTGGCGCGTCGCGGACACCGCGTGGGCGGACCCGCTCGACCCGACCTGGGCGGACCGCACCGGTGGCCGGTGGAACGCACCCGGCGACGGCCCGACCCTCTACCTCAACGCCGACGTCGAGACCGCGCGGGCGCAGGTGCCCCGGATGCTGCTCGGGACCGCCGTCGACCCCGAGGACCTGCGCGACGACGCGCCCTTCGTGCTCGTCCCCGTGGCGCTGCCGGCCCGGCAACGGGTCGCCGACGCGACCACCGACACCGGCCTCGTCGCGCTCGGGCTCCCGCGCAGCTACCCGCGGCGCACCCGCGGTGGCGAGGTTCCCTGGTCGGCCTGCCGCCGGGCGGCCCGCGACGTCCGCGCGGCCGGGCTGCGGGGGGTGTCCGCACGCTCCGCGGCCACGCTCGACGGGTCGGGCCGAGAGCTCGCCTGGTTCCCGGCGTCCGGGGCGAGGGCCCGGGCGTCCGGACCGACGCTCGACTTCGCCGAGTGGCGCCACGGCGCCGACGGCCCGGGATAGCCTGCGTAACCACGGGGCCACCGAGGAGAGTGCGACATGTCCAGCGGAACCGGCACGCCCGACGACCCCTGGATCCTCGCGACCCCCAGCGGCGGGTCCGAGTACTCGATGCACCTCGACCCCGACGCCGACCCGCCGCTGCTGGTCTGCCAGGTCGGCAAGACCCGGCTGACCTACCTCGCCCGGGCCCTCGACGACCTGCACGCCTACCTCGTCGAGCAGGGCGTCTGGGTGCCGCTGGGCGCGTCCGACGAGCAGAAGCCGGCGGTCGAGGGAACCGTCGAGGCCTGGGGTCGCTCGGCGTCTAACCCGGTCGGCGGCTGGTACGGCCAGAAGAAGGGCCTGCGCGGCAGGTTCGGCGTCTACGTGCCGCCGGTGCTGGTGCACCAGGGGAGGGCGCAGATCGAGATCGAGAACCGCAAGGCCCGCATCCGCGCGCTCTGATCCGTCGTCGGCTCAGACTGACATGACATAATGTCCCTTATCGGCGATGTGTCGATCAGGCTGGATCCCCAGCGCCCCAGAACCCGCGCCCGGGACGCCAGCGTCCCCGCATGCCAGCACGACACGACCTCGTGCACGTCGTCGGACAGCCGGAACACCGCGTGCTGACCGTGCGCGCGGCCCCATGCCAGCACCTGCCCGGACGACGCTCCGCGCACGGCGTAGCACGCCTCGGACCACGAGCCGTCCGCCGCGCGCCCCACCAGCGGTGTCGTCGCGAACCCGGCCGCCCGGATCGACGCGGCGAGGTGGTCGTTGGCCGCTGCGTTCTCCTCAGGCCGGCGCGGCTCGCTGAACGGGTTCTCGGCGGTGATCACCCAGCACGCCTCGAGCCGTTCCACGGCCCGGACGCCGGACCACACGACCCCGTCGTCGTCGACCACCTCGGTCGCGAGGTACGCCGCCAGGAGCTCCGGGGTCACCCGCGGGAGCACCGGGTCGACCACGCCGGACTCCCCCGGCTCCGTCCGCGTCGTATCGTACGCCTGTTCGATGGTGCTCACCCCGCGTGGACCTCGTGACCGGCGGCGCGCAAGGCCTCCACCGCGCGCTCGAGCGCAGCCGCGTGCACCAGGAGGTAGTCCGTGTCGTAGGTCGACACGACGAAGACGCTGACGTCCACGTCGGCCAGCGGGGCCGTGAGCGCGGCCATCACCCCGACCATGGCGAAGTCGAGCGGCCCGGCGACCTCCAGGGCGCGCCAGTCCGGCTCGACCCGCACGTGGTCGCCCGGCGGGGTGGCGTCATCCGTGCAGACCACGGACATCTCGGCGTCGGTCCGGGTCACGGAGAAGAACGACGGCCCCGCAGGCGGTCTCGGCCACGGCGAGTCCGCGGGCATCCGGCACACGGACAGGCGGTCGGTGAGCACACGGAGGTCCATGCCCCCATCGTGCCGCACCCAGGGCTGCAGTCCGCCCTCCGCACGAGGTCGCCACGACCACGGCGAGTCGCCCCCACGGCCCGCCGCGAACCGCCATGATCCCCGCATGAGCACTCTCGACGGTGCGCGCGTCTACGACGACGCCCCGACACGCAGGCGCGAGCAGAAGGCCTGGTACTGGTACGAGTGGGCGCAGTCGGCCTTCGTGACCACGATCTCCGTCGTCCTGGCGCTGCCGTACCTGACGGCGATCGCGAACAACGCGGCGGGCTGCCCGGACCTCGCGGACGGCGACACCTGCCCCCACGACCTGTCGCTGCTGGGCATCCCGGTGAACCCGGGCTCCGCCGTCTTCTACGTCATCACGGTGGCGACCGTCCTGTCGTTCCTGGCCATGCCGGTGGTCGGTGCGCTGGCCGACCGCTCGGACTCCAAGCGCCGCTGGCTCGCCGGCTACGCCTGGGTCGGGGCCGTCGCCGCCGCGCTGCTCTTCTTCGTGACCGGGACCAACTGGCTGCTCGGTGCCGCGCTCATGATCGTGGGCAACGTGTGCGTGATCGCGAGCCTCACCGTCTACGCCGCGATCCTCGTCGACATCGCCGAGCCCGACGAGCGTGACCACGTGTCCACGCGAGGGTGGGCCTTCGGCTACGTCGGCGGCCTCGTGCTGCTCCTGGTCTCCCTCGTGCTGCTCACCGTCAAGCCGGGCGGCCTCGAGACCGGGCAGGTCGTTCGCGTCTGCTTCCTGCTCGCGGGCGCCTGGTGGGCCGGCTTCACCGTGATCCCCTACCTCGGGCTCAAGGACCGCCCGTCGATCGAGAAGCGCGAGGCGGTGACCTTCTCCGGCAGCTTCGGCCAGCTCAAGGACACCCTCAACCACGCGCGCGACTACCCGCAGACCCTGATGTTCCTGCTCGCCTTCCTGTTCTTCAACGACGGTGTGCAGACCGTCATCGCAGCGGCCGCCGTCTACGGCCAGTTCGAGCTCGGCATGAGCCAGACGATGATCTTCACGGCCGTGATCCTGGTGCAGATCTTCGGCATCCTCGGTGCTATCGCTATGGGTCGGATGGCCGCGAGTCGCGGCGCCTACCGCGTCATCCTCATGGCGCTCGTGGTCTGGGTGCTGCTCGTCGTCGTCGGCTACTTCGTCCCCTCCGGCAGCGTCGCGATCTTCCTGGCCCTCGCCGCCGGGATCGGGCTCGTTGTGGCTGGCACGCAGGCCCTGTCCCGCTCGCTGTTCTCCCAGCTGATCCCCCTGGGCCGCGAGGCGGAGTACTTCAGCCTCTACCAGGCCTGCGAGCGCGGGACGTCGTGGCTGGGCACGCTGGTGTTCGGCGTGGTCCACCAGCTCACCGGGTCCTACCGCTGGGCGATCGCGGCGCTCGTGGTCTTCTTCGTCATCGGCGGGCTCCTGCTCCGTCGGGTCGACATCGCGCGCGGCATCCACGAGGCGGGCAACGAGATGCCCGCGGTCGTCTGACCGCGGCTCGGTCCGGGGCGCACTCCCCCAGTGCTCGGGTGATCGCTGCCGCCTGCCGCGTCGCCGAGGTGATCTGCGTCATGCGCCGACCGCGTCGCGCCGCCCCTCCCCCGCACGATCGACCGCCTGGGCGGCCCGATGCCTCTGCCCGCATAACGGACATGTTTGCGGGTCGGGATCCGCGGGAACACCCGCTGCGTCCCGTCCGTTAGAACCAAACGAGACCGGTCTCTCCCGACCGGCCAGCGACAAAGGCAGGCACACATGAGCGACGGCGCCCTCCGCGGCACCCGACTCGGCGCGACCAGCTACGAGACCGACGCCCACGTCGAGCTCGCCCCCCGGCAGGTCGTGACCTACGACTGCCCCAACGGGCACACCATCTCGATGCCGTTCTCGGTCGAGGCAGAGGTTCCGTACTCCTGGGAGTGCCGCTGCGGCGCCGAGGCGATCATGCGCGACGGTGAGAAGCCCGAGGAGAAGCCGGCCAAGCACGTCCGGACCCACTGGGACATGCTGCTCGAGCGCCGGACCATCGAGGACCTCGAGGTCCTCCTCCAGGAGCGCCTCGAGCTGCTCCGCGACGGCCGCACCCCGGCCAAGAAGACCGCCTGACCCGCGCGGAGCCCCTTCCCTCCGCGTGACGAGAGGAACCTTCCCCTCTCGACGAGCCCGGTGTCCTCACGGACCCGGGCTCGTCGCGCGTCCGGACCCGGAGAGCTCGTCAGCGGTCGTCGTCCTCCGGGCCACGGACGATCTCGCCCGCGATGATCTCGCCCGCGGGGCGGACGTCCTCGCGCACCACGTCGCCGTGCACGACATTGCCCTGCACCGTGGTCGTCGTGGCTCGTGCGTCGAAGACCACCCCCGCGGCTTCTGCGCGGCGACGCACCGATCGGGTGAAGCGAACTCGTGCCCAGCGCCGGAGCGGCGGGACGAGCAGGAGCAGTCCGACGAGGCTGGTGACGAGTCCGGGCAGCGCGATGAGCACCCCGGCCACGAACAGGGCACCCGCGTCGCCGACGTCGCGACCGACCTGGCTCATCGTCTCGGGCGTGGCGCCGGGCAGGACGGTCGCGCCCTCGTAGGACACCGGGCGCAGCGAGCGCACCGCGGCGAAGCCGGCTCGCCGCATGACGACCACGCCGACGAGGACCAGCACGAGGACGACGACGATCACGCCGCCCCACCCGATGAGCGTGGCCAGCCACGCCGCCGTGATCCACTCGACGGCGACGTAGAGCACCAGGCCGAGGATCACCCACGGGTTCACGGTGTCACCGCCCCGGGCCGTCGGCGGCCCTCCGCGAGGCCAGCAGTCGCTTGGCCTTGGCCGTCTTGTCCTGAGCACCCCAGACCGTGACGCGCCACAGCGCCTCGACGACGATGCGCTGGCTCATCTTCGACGAGCCGAGCTCGCGCTCGACGAACTCGATGGGCACCTCGCGCACGCGCATGCCGGCCTTGACGGCACGCCAGCCGAGCTCGACCTGGAAGCAGTAGCCCGCGCTCTCGACACCGGTGAGATCCAGCTTGCGCAGCGTGTCGGCGCGGAAGGCGCGGTAGCCGCCGGTGGCGTCGCGCATCGGGACGCCGAGCATCATGCGCGTGTACAGGCTGCCGCCGCGCGAGAGCAGCTCGCGGGACTTGGGCCAGTTGACGACCGAGCCACCAGGCATCCAGCGCGAGCCGAGGACGAGGTCGGCGTCGCGCAGCGCGACGAGCAGCCGCGGCAGCTGCTCGGGCTGGTGGGAGCCGTCGGCGTCCATCTCCACGACGACGTCGTAGCCGTTGTCGAGCGCCCAGTCGAACCCGGCGAGGTAGGCCGCGCCGAGTCCCTCCTTGCCACGGCGATGCATGACGTGGACGTGGTCGTCGGTCGCGGCGAGATCGTCTGCGAGCACCCCGGTGCCGTCGGGACTGTTGTCGTCGGCCACGAGAACGTTCGCCTCGGGCACCGCGGCACGCACCCGAGCGGTGATCAGCGGAAGGTTCTCGCGCTCGTTGTACGTGGGCACGATCACCAGGATGCGGCCGAGATCGGCGAAGGTGGCCTCGCTCACGTCACTGACTCCTCGGTGGACTGTTCGAGCTCCGACCCTACGTCGCCGGTACGTCGGCGTCCGAATGCGGCCACCGCGATCAGGACGATGGCGGCCAGGGAGGCGACGTACTCGGGAACGGCGCCGACGCGGTCGGACACCGTGAGCGTGTCGCGCAACGGGACCTTCTCGACGAGGTAGCCGGCGGTGAACTCGGGCAGGGACTGCGACACCGAGCCGTCCGGACGGATGATCGCGCTGATCCCGCTCGTGGCCGCGATGAGCACCGTGCGGCCGTGCTCGACCGCACGCAGCCGCGACATCGCCATCTGCTGCTCGGGTTGCCCCGTCCACCCGTACGTCGCGTTGTTCGTCTGCACGGTGAGCACCCGCGCCCCCAGCCCCGCGAGGTCCCCCGCAACGCCCTCGCCGCGGACCGCGGCACGGCCGAGCTCGTCGTAGGCGACCTCGAAGCAGATCAGGTCACCGAGCCGTGCCGGGCCGAGCTGCAGCACGCCGGTGCTGTCTCCGGCGGCGTAGTCGCGCGGGATGCGGTTGAAACGGCTGATCAGACGCGACAGCACCGCACGCCCCGGGATCCACTCCCCGAAGGGGACCGGGTGCTGCTTGACGTAGTAGTCCCCCGGCCCCGGCGACCCCGAGGACGTCGGCAGCCAGACGATGCCGACGTTCCAGATGCGGTCGGGGTCGGTGGGGGTGTTGACCACCGCTCCCACCAGGACCGGCACGTCGACGGCGTCGACCGCCTGCTGGATCTGCGCGTGCGCCGACGCATCCACGAACGGGTCGATGTCGGTCGAGTTCTCCGGCCAGATCACGAAGTCGGGCCGCGGCGTCACACCGGCGCGGACGTCGGCGGCGAGCCGCTCGGTCTCGCGCACATGGTTCTGCAGGACGATCGAACGCTGGTCGAACGCACCCATGCCGGCACCGGGGACGTTGCCCTGCACCACGGCGGCCGTGAGGACGGACCGCCCTCCCGCGGTCTCCCCGTCGGTGGGCAGCGGCACGAGCCCGCCGAGCGTGCCGACCAGGGCCACACCGACGAGCGATGCCACCACCACACGTGGCCGTCGCCGCTCCAGCCACGCATACGCCAGGAGCGCACCGATCAACGAGACGGCGAACGTGACGGCCGGGGCTCCCGCCAGGGCGGCGTAGGGGGTCAGGCTCGTGGCCGTCTGGGCGAATGCGAGGCGGCCCCAGGGGAAGCCGCCCAGCGGCGCACGGTCCCGGATCGCCTCCGAGAGCACCCACAGGAGCGGGACGGCCAGCGGCCAGACGCGCAGCCGCGACGTCGCTGCGACCCCGGCGCCCACGAGCCCGATGAACAACGCGAACGTGCCGGCGAGCAGCACCCACGCGTCGTCGCCGATCACCCGCATCCAGGAGAGGTGCCAGAGCAGGAACGCGAGACCGGAGACGGTGCCGAGCCAGAACCCGCGGCGGGCGCGGACGCCGTGCCAGCTCAGGGTCAGGATCGCGAGCGCCGGTGGCGCCAGCCAGACCACGTCGTACGGCGGGAACGAGAGCACCAGCAGCAGTCCGCCGCCGACCGCTCCCCCGACGCGCAGCAGGAGGCCGCCGCGCGACGGCGGCGCCGTCGCCGCGTCGGGGTCCTCAGGCATGGCGCCAGGCTACGGGAGCCCGCAGCCCCAGCCGCCCCCCGAGACACCTCACGCAGGACCGACGTAGAGCACCCCCCGAACGTTCCACGGTTCACTCGAAGCGGGTGGGGTCTCCGGCTCCGACGCGGAGGATGACCGGCTCCTCGCCGGAGAGATCGACGACGGTCGTCGGCTCGACGCCGCAGTCGCCGGAGTCGACGACGGCGTCGACGAGGTGGTCGAGCCGCTCCTTGATGTCCCAGCCGACCGTCATCGGCTCGGCCTCGTCGGGCAGCAGGAGGGTGCTGGACACGAGGGGCTCGCCGAGCTCGGTGAGCAGGGCCTGCACGACCGTGTGCTTGGGGATGCGCACGCCGACGGTCATCTTCTTCGGGTCCTGCAGCTTGCGCGGGACCTCGCGCGAGGCCGGCAGGATGAACGTGTAGCTCCCCGGGGTGCAGGCCTTCACGGTGCGGAACATCGCCGTGCTCACCTGGACGTACTGGCCGAGCTGGGCGAAGTCGGCGCACACCAGGGTGAAGTGGTGGCGCTCGTCGAGGTGGCGGATCTCGCGAATGCGGGCGAGCCCGTGCACGTTGCCCATGGCGCAGCCGAGCGCGAAGCACGAGTCGGTCGGATAGGCGATCACGCCACCCTCGCGCACGATGTCCGCGACCTGGGTGATCGACCGGGCCTGCGGGTTGTCGGGGTGAACGTCGAAGTAGCGGGCCATCCCCCGACCCTACGGCGATCCGCCGTGCGGCGCGGGCGGTCTAGCGAGCCGGCGCGAGCCACCTCCGCGCGGCAGCCACGAGCGCGGCCCGCCCGTTCGCGAGGGTGGGTTCGATGACCGGTGCGTAGAGCGGTGAGTGGTTGGACGGGATGACGCGCACCTTCTCGGCGATCTGCTCGATGCTCGTCAGCCCTTGGAACTCAGCGGGATCCGCGCCCCCGAGGAGCCAGTAGACGCAGGGCACGCCGGCTGCGGTCGCGAAGGCGCCGACGTCCTCGCTGCCCGTCACCGGACCTGGGTCCACGACAGCCATGGCGACCGATGCCAGCGCCGCGCGCGTCGACTCGACGGCGTCGACGTCGTTGATCACCGCGGGGAACGACGCGAGGTGCTCGACGTCGGGCGGGCGCGGCGCACCTGCCGCCGCCGCCTCGCCCTCGGCGATGCGTGTGATCGACGTGAGCACCCGGTCGAGGACCTTGGGGTCGTACGTGCGGATGTTCAGCACGAGCTCGGCGGAGTCGGGGATCACGTTGCCCGCGGTCCCCGCCGACATCCGACCGACGGTGACGACCGCCGTCTCGGTGCCGGCGATCTCGCGGGACACGATGGTCTGCAGCCGCATCACGGTCGCGGCCGCCATCACGACCGGGTCGACCGAGGCCTCGGGACGGGACCCGTGCGCTCCGCGGCCGTGCAGCACGATGCGCACACCGTCCGAGGCGGCGAAGGCAGGACCGGAACGCAGGCCGATCACGCCTGCGGGGATCGGTGCCACGTGCTGCCCGAGCACGACCACGGGCTCGGGGAACCGGTCGTAGAAGCCGTCGTCGAGCATCGCGAGCGCACCCGCGCCCTGCTCCTCGGCCGGCTGGAAGACCGCGAGGACCGTCCCGCTCCAGCTTCCCCGGTCGGCGGCGAGCTCGGCGCACGCGGCGAGCAGGCAGGTCACGTGCACGTCGTGGCCGCACGCGTGCATGACCGGGACGTCCGCGCCGCCGACGTCGATGCCGCGGGCCGTGCTGGCGTACTCCAGCCCGGTCGCCTCCTCGACCGGGAGCGCGTCCATGTCGGCGCGCAGCAGCACCACGGGTCCCGCACCGTTCGCGAGCACGCCCACGACCCCCGTGCGGCCCACGCCCTCGGTGACGTCGTAGCCCGCCGAGCGCAGCCGCGACGCGACGATGCCCGCCGTTCGGGTCTCCTGGAATGCGAGCTCGGGGTGACGGTGCAGGTCCCGGTAGAGCTCCGCCCACTCGTCGGCCACGGCCATCCCTCATCTCGCATCGCGCTCGTCCGTGCCCCGATCCTCGCAACGACGGGGCCGCTCGCGGGGGCGTTTGCACGGTCCCGCCCCGCGACGGAGGATGGGCCCGATGATGGCCTCCGACCAGACGGGTGCCCCGGTGCCCGACGGGGCGGACGGCTCCGACCCGCTCGCGACGACGACGCCCGAGGAACCCGCGCGCGGACGCACCTTCGAGTCGCTGTCGGTCCCGAACTACCGCAAGTTCTTCCTCGGGCAGGCGATCTCGCTCGCGGGCACCTGGATGCAGTCGGTCGCGCTGGCCTGGCTGGTGCTGCAGCTGACCGGCTCGGCCACCTGGCTCGGACTGGTCATCGCCCTGCAGACCCTCCCGATCCTGTTCCTGGGACCCTACGCCGGAGTGCTCGTCGACCGGGTCGACAAGCGACGGCTCCTCGTGGGGACCCAGACCGCCGCAGCGGTGCAGGCCCTGGTCATGGGCGTGCTCACGGTGCGCGGCGACATCACGACCGCGTGGGTCCTCGGGCTCTCCCTGGCGCTCGGGCTGGTGAACACCCTCGACAACCCCGCTCGACAGTCGTTCATCCGAGAGATGGTGTCCGGGCCGCTGGTGCGCAACGCGGTCACCCTCAACTCCGTCGTCGTCAACGCCTCGCGCGCGGTCGGCCCGGCGATCGGTGGCGTCCTCATCGCGACCCTCGGAGTGGGGACCTGCTTCCTCGTCAACGCGGCCAGCTTCGCCGCTGTGATCGTCGCCTACCTGGCGATGGACCCCCGGGCGCTGCGCACCGCCGAACCGACTCCGCGGGCGCCCCGGCAGCTGCGTGACGGGCTGTCCTACGTGCGCCGCACCCGGGACCTGTTCGTGCCGCTGGTGATGATGGCGATGGTGGGCACCCTCACCTACGAGTTCCAGGTGTCGTTGCCGGCGCTGGTGACCGACACGTTCGGCGAGGGTGCCACCAGCCTGGGCGCGATCACGTCGGCCATGGGGGTGGGCGCCGTCGTCGGCGGGCTCGTGAGCGCGAGCCGTCGCGCGACCGGCATCCAGCCGCTCGTGCTGTCGTCCGCCGCGTTCGGCCTGTCCACCGCCCTCACCGCGATCTCACCGACCGTGCAGGTCGCGGCCGCCTCGCTGCTGCTGGTCGGCGCGTCCAGCGTCTGGTTCCTGTCGGTCGGCAACGCGACGCTGCAGATGACGGCCGCGCCGCAGATGCGTGGACGGGTCATGGCGTTGTGGGCCGTGGCGTTCCTGGGGACCACGCCTGTGGGTGGCCCGCTGATCGGCTGGATCGCCGAGCACGCCAGTCCCCGGTGGGCCCTCGGAGTGGGCGCCGCGGCGGCGCTGGCGGCAGCAGCGCTCGGCGCCCGGGTGCTGCGCCGTCGCACGCCGTCAGCCGGGCCCTGAGCCGTCGAGCCTCCCGGCGGCCGCCGGCCGCCCTTTGAGGCCTCAGCCGGGGACGACGACCGTGCCCGTCGCCGACGTGACCACGAGCGGCGTCTCGAGGACGGTTGCTGCGGAGGCCGAGACATCGGGGTTCGACCGGCACACGACGCGTGCCTCGAAGGCGACTCGCCGGGAGCGGGTGCCGACCCGGATGACCGTCGCCGTCGCCTCGAGGACGTCGCCGCCCATCACCGGCGCGCGGAACGCGACCTCGTCGTAGCCCGCGAACAGCCCCTCGTCGCCGTCGGTGCGGATGCACAGCTCGGTGGCGACATCGCCGAACATCGCGAGGACGTAGGCGCCGTCGACGAGGTTGCCGCCGTAGTGCGCGTGGCTGTAGGGAACGTAGCGACGGTGGGTGACGCTCGCGCCGAGGCGCGTGTCCTCGCTCATGAGGCCTTCTTCCGGTTCGTGGGTGCGGGGACGAGCGCGGAGACCAGGTAGGACGCCACCTCTCCGGGAGTGGTGCCACGGCCGAAGATGCGGTCGACGCCGAGCTCCGCCGTAGCGAGCTCGTCGAAGCGCGGGCCGCCCACGACGAGCAGAGGACGCTTGTCGGCCGGGAACGCCTCGCGGAACGCTGCGCTCATCTCCCGGGTGTTGTGCAGGTGCGCGTCTCGCTGGGTGACGACCTGCGACACGAGCACGGCGTCGGCCTTGTGCACCCGAGCCTGTTCGACGAGGTCCGGGACGGACACCTGCGCCCCGAGGTTCACCACCGTGATCTCGGAGTAGTACTCGAGACCCTTCTCCCCCGCGAAGCCCTTGATGTTGAGGATCGCGTCGATGCCCACCGTGTGGGCGTCGGTGCCGATGCAGGCGCCGACGACAACCAGCGGGCGGCGCAGGCCCTTCTTGATGACTCCGTTCGCCTCCTTCGGAGACAGCAGCGGGTAGTCGCGCTCGACGACCACGACGTCGCGCACGTCGACGAGGTGGCTCACCGGGCCGTAGACGACGAAGAAGGTGAAGTGCGGTCCCATCGCCTTCGCGTGCACGACCATCGCCGGGTCCATGCCCATCTTGTTCGCGAACAGCGCGGCCGCACCCTCGGCGCGCTTGTCGTGCGCCAACGGCAGCGTGAACGACATCTGCACCATGCCGTCGCCCGTCGCGTCGCCGTAGGGCCGGACGACGTTCTTGCTCGCCCTGCTCGCACTCCCCTTCGTCGCGCTCATCGCGTCGCCCCTTCCTCGAGCAGGTCGGTCGCCGGGTTGAGGTAGCCGGACTCCTTGCGCACCACGCCGTCAAGGCCGCGGCCGGAGTCGGCAGGACGCTTCATCAGGCCGAAGGTGCCGTCGGCGATCGCATCGAGCAGGGTGTCGTCGACGATGCGGTCGAGCAGGTCGACGGCCTCGCCGAGCACCTGCCTCGCGCGGTTGGCGATGAAGCCGTCCGGCGCCGGTCGGAAGTCCTCGCGCAGGTTGCCGGCCGCGTTGAAGACATAGCGCACGTTCTGCAGTGCGAGGTCGCGGTCCGACAGCCACGGCGTGACCACGGCCTCGGTCATCATGCCGACGAGCAGGATGCCTTGGCCGGTGAGCGCCCCTGCCAGGTTGAAGAAGCCGTCGAGCAGGTAGCCCCGGAAGACGTCGCCCGTCATGTGCTTCGTGGGCGGCATCCACTTGAGCGGTGCGTCGGGGAACAACGCGCGGGCGAGCATCGCGTGGGCGAGCTCGAGCCGGAACGAGTCCGGGATGTCGGGGTTGATCTCGAACGCGTGACCGAGCCCGAGCTGCCAGTCCTCGAGCCCCGCCTCCTTGGCGAAGAACTCGTTGAGCAGCTGGCTCACCGTGACGGTGTGCGCCGCCTCGACGGCGTCGGCCGTCGTGAGGTAGTTGTCCTCGCCCGTGTTGATGATGATGCCCGCGCGGGCGTGGACCTGACGGCTGAAGCGCTGGTCGACGAACGTGCGGATCGGGTTGATGTCGCGGAAGAGGATCCCGTACATGGAGTCGTTGAGCATCATGTCGAGCCGCTCGAGGCCGGCGAGCGCGGCGATCTCCGGCATGCAGAGTCCGGACGCGTAGTTCGTCAGGCGCACGTAGCGACCGAGCTCGGCGCTGGTCTCGTCGAGCGCCGCTCTCATGAGCCGGAAGTTGGCCTGCGTGGCGTAGGTGCCGGCGTAACCCTCGCGGGTCGGGCCCTCGGGCACGTAGTCCAGCAGCGACTGGCCGGTGGAGCGGATGACGGCGATGACGTCGGCGCCCTCGCGCGCGGCCGCCTGGGCCTGCGGGATGTCCTCGTAGATGTCGCCGGTCGCGACGATGAGGTAGATCCACGGCGCCGGCTGCGGGCCGAACCTCGTGATGAGGCGGTCGCGCTGCCTGCGGTTGACGTCGATACGCCGGATCCCGGCAGCCACCTGGGCCCGCGCGGCCTTCGCCGCACGTCCCGTGTCCTTGCCCTCCGGCACCCGGAAGGTGACCGACCCCGCCGCAGCCTTCTGCGCCAGCGTGAGCAGGTCGTCCCCGGTCCGCAGCATTGCGTCCCAGACCGGCAACGCGACGCCGTGCTCGAGCCCGGCCTCGTCGCGCACGACGTCGACGAGCCGGTTGACCCACGGGATGCCCTCGACGTCGGCACCCTCGAGCCCCGCGAGTCGGAGCACCGCGCGCTCGACCGACACGGTCGTGTGCCGCTTCGCGAGCGACACCACGGGCGCGCCGGCCTTGCGCG
>Ga0302299_10001253_pt1 | contig 15187 bp, 14 predicted proteins | sample III_Fen_N3_4_FD_198795 | JGI IMG/M metagenome (GOLD analysis project Ga0302299, IMG submission 198795) | Peat permafrost microbial communities from Stordalen Mire near Abisko, Sweden - III_Fen_N3_4 | ecosystem: Environmental > Terrestrial > Soil > Wetlands > Permafrost | place: Sweden: Abisko... | reverse complement strand
CGGGGGTTGCGCTCGAGGCACACGTCGGGTCCGAGGCCCAGCCGCTCCATGACCCCGGGGCGGAAGCCCTCGATCAGCGCGTCGCTGCCGGCCACCACCTCGAGCACGGTCGCCACGCCTTCGGGGTTCTTGAGGTCGACGCCGATCGAGCGCCGTCCCCGGTTGAGCAGGTCGGCGGGAGGGGACGCGGGGTCGCCACCCATGACCTTGTCGGCGCGGTCGATGCGGATGATGTCGGCGCCGAGGTCGGCGAGCACCATGGCGCAGAACGGTCCCGGGCCGATGCCCGCGATCTCGACCATGCGCGTTCCGGTCAGTGGTCCCACGGTGGTGTGCTCCTTGCGAGGGGTGGAGGTGGAGGGCCGGGCCGCGCTCAGCGCGACGTCGGCGCGTGTGCCGCAGCGGCCGCATCGGCTGCCGCGGCCAGCGCGGTGATCTTCTCGACCAGGTTCGGCCAGTAGATCTCCGGCAGGTCGTGCCCGGCATCGGGCAGCAGGACGAGCTCGCTGGTCTGCAGCGCCTCGTGGGTGCGGACGCCGCCCGACGGGTCGACCAGCGGGTCGAGCTCGCCGTGGATGACGACGGCGGGGACGTCGAGCCCGCGCAGGGCCTCGGTGCGGGAGGCGGCGGTGATGATGGCCAGCAGCTGCCGCACCCGACCCTCGGGGTAGTTGGCGCGGTCGTAGGCGGCCTCGACCTTGCGGCGGGCCCGCTCGGCGTCGAAGTGCACCGGGCTGCTGATCACCCTGGTGGTCTCGACGCCCTGCTCGATGATCTCGTCGCGGGTGGAGCCGGGTGCGACCAGGAGCGCGGCGAGCGCCTCGGGGTGGGGCTGGCCCACGTCGAGGTCGCCGGTGGTCGACATGATCGACACCAGCGACCGGGTGACGGGTCGGTGGCGGATCGCGAAGGCCTGGGCGATCATGCCGCCCATCGACGCGCCCATGATGTGGGCCGAGCCGATGCCCGCGTGCTCGAGCACCGCGGCGGCGTCGTCGGCCATGTCCTCGATCGTGTACGGCGTCGAGAGCGGCTCGCCCGACAGCCACTGGGCGGTGGCAGCAGGCAGGTCGACCTCGTGCTCATGGAACCGGGTGGAGAGACCGACGTCGCGGTTGTCGTGTCGCACCACGTAGAAGCCCCGGTCGGCAAACGCCTCGCACAGCTCGCGGTCCCACTCGATGAGCTGGGCACCGAGGCCCATGATGAGCAGGAGCGGCACATCGTCGGGATCGCCGACCGTCTCGTAGTAGAGCTCGACGTTCCCGTTCTGGGCGATTGGCATGGCCGACATCCTCTCCCGACTTGACCAGCCGGTCAAGACGACCGGCGCCCAGCTGCACCGCCCCGATGCGCCGTCGCAACCGGGCGGCTCCGATACCCTCGCCCGGTCACCTTCCCCGCTGCCGCGACGCGCCCGCGTCACCCGTCCAGGAGCCACGCATGCCCGAGGGCAACCCCATCACCGAGGAGTTCCTCTTCGGTGTCGCCACGGCAGGGTTCCAGATCGAGGGCGGGTACAACGGGCCCGGCGAGCCCCGCAACAACTGGTTCCGCTGGGAGGCCGAGGGCCACGTCGAGCCCGCAGGCCTGGCGCTCGACTTCTGGAACCACTACGAGCAGCAGCTCGACCGTGTCGTGGCCACCGGCTCCAACGCCTTCCGCTTCTCGATCGAGTGGGCGCGGTGCGAGCCCGCCGACGGGCAGCTCGACGACACCGCGCTGGCCCGTTACGGCGCCATCGTCGACGCCTGCCACGAGCGCGGCCTCGAACCCCTCGTCACCCTGCACCACTTCACCCACCCCTACTGGCTGGGCGAGGACTTCTGGCTCCAGGCCGACTCGCCGCAGCGCTTCGCGGCGTGGGCCGGGGTGGCTGCCGCGTACCTCGGCGACCGCGTGAAGCACTGGGTCACCATCAACGAGCTCAACATCCTCGGCCTCATGACCTACCTCCTCGGCGACCTGCCCGGCGGCGGGATCGGCCAGGTGCCGTCGCTCACCCGGGCGCTCGACCACCTGCTCGCGGGTCACGTCCTCGCCTACGAGGCGGTGCACGCCGCGCGGCCCGACGCCGTCGTGGCCACCAACACCTTCTCGTTCTCGCTCTACGAGATCGACCGCCTCCTGACCGACGTGCTGCTGGCGCGTGCCCAGGGCGTCGACCGCGACCACCTCCGCACCTGGCTCAGCTCGCGGCGGTCGCGGCACGCCGCCGCGGTCGTCCCCCTCGCCGGCCCCGAGCGGGTGCTCCGGGGGGTGTGCCAGCGCAGCATCGACCTCGACCGGGCACTCCCCCGCACGGTCGAGGCCGTCTACGCCAGCCCCCACGCAGCCACCCTCGACCACGTCCAGATCGACTACTACAACCCCATCAGCTCGTCGCACATCCGGGTGCCGGGCCACCGCACCTCGGGCGGCCGCAACTGGATGCCGGGCTCGATGCTGTGGGACGACGTGCCCGACCCCGCGCTGTTCTCGGCGTTCACCGAGCTGAGCGCGCACGACGACCGCGACGTGTGGATCGTCGAGAACGGCCTCTGCAACCGGGTGCGCCGCGGGCGGTCGCTGCCCCGCCTCGACAACTGGGACCGACCCCGCTACCTCCAGTCGTACCTGCGCGCCATGGTCGAGCTCATCGACGCCGGCGTCCCCATCGGCGCCTACTTCCACTGGACGCTGGCCGACAACTACGAGTGGGGCTCCTACGAGCCGCGCTTCGGCCTCTACGGCGTCGACCGGGCGCGGGGCGTGTCCTGGTCCGACCGCGACAGCATGGGCCGCGACTCCGCGGGCGTGTACCGGCGCATCATCGAGGGCCTCCGCGCCGGCGACCGCTCGGTGCTCACCCGTCCCGTGTCCCAGCTCGAGTCCCGTTCGTGACGCCGTGACCATCCGCACCGACGCCCTCACCGGGTCGCACGTGGCCGTGGCGTCGCACCGCCAGGCGCGGCCCAACCTGCCCTCGGGCGGTTGCCCGTTCTGCGTGGGCGGGACCGAGGCGCCCGACCCCTACGACGTCCGCTCGTTCGTCAACCGCTGGCCGTCGCTGGGCGACGACCGCTGCGAGGTGGTGCTGTTCTCCCCCGACCACGAGGCCTCGCTCGGCGGCCTCGGTGCCGCGGGCGTCCGGCGGGTGGTCGACCTCTGGGCCGAGCGCACGTCCGCGCTCGGCGCTCGCCCCGACATCGGCTACGTCCTGGTGTTCGAGAACCGGGGTGCCGACGCCGGTGCCACCATCTCCCACCCGCACGGCCAGATCTACGCCTACCCCGACGTCCCCGACGTGCCGGCGCGCGAGCTCGACCGGGCGGCACGTGACGGCTGCGCGCTGTGCGCCGAGTCCCCCGGCGGACGGCTGGTCTGCAGCGCGGGCGCGGGCGATGCGGCCTGGCAGGCGTGGGTGCCGTGGGCCTCGCCGCACCCCTACGGTCTCGTGCTCGCGCCGGCGCGCCACCTGCCCGACCTCCCGACGCTCGACGACGACGGGCGCGACGCCTTCGCGGTCGTGCTGGCCGACACGCTGAGCCGGCTCGACCGGGCCTTCCAGGCCGCGGTGCCCTACATGCTCTGGATCCACCAGCGACCGTCGCAGGGCGGCCCGTGGCCGCAGGCGCACGTGCACGCGGAGATCGTGCCCCTGTGGCGTGGGCCAGGGGTCATGCGCTACGTGGCCGGCGCCGAGCTGGGCAGCGGTTGGTACGTGAACTCGGTCGACCCCGACGACGCGGCCGCCACGCTCCGCGCCGCCGCCGACCGGGGAGCGCCGGCATGAGCGGGCTCCAGCTCGGCCGCCGCGTGCGGGCCTGGGCGCCCGGCCGGGTGAACCTCATCGGCGACCACACCGACTACACCGGCGGCCTGGTGCTGCCGATGGCCATCGACCTCGGCACCCGGGTCGAGGGCACCTCGGGCGGCGAGCTGGTGTGGCTCACCTCAGCGGTCGACGACCTGCCCGCCGAGGTGCCGATCGACATCGCCGACCCCATGTCGGTGCAGCCCTCGTGGGCCCGCTACGTGGCCGGTGTCGTGAGCCAGGTGCGTCCGTCGGCAGGGTTCGACGGCTCCGTCAGCACCACGTTGCCGGTCGGCGCGGGGCTGTCGTCGAGCGCGGCCCTCGAGGTGGCGTTGGCCCTGGCGCTGGGCTTCGAGGGCACGCCCCTCGAACTGGCGAAGGTGTGCCAGAGCGCCGAGCACGTCGCCTCCGGGGTGCCGTGCGGGATCATGGACCAGCTGGCCTCGGCCGCGGGCGTCGAGGGGCACGCCCTGCTCATCGACTGCCACGAGCTCACCGTCGACCCCATCCCGCTGCCGCCCGACCTCGACGTGGTGGTGCTGAACCCGGGCGAGAGCCGCAAGCTCGCCGGCTCCGCGTATGCCGACCGGCGCCACGCCTGCAACCGCATCGAGCTCGTCACCGGCCCGCTGCGCGAGGCCTCGCTCGCCGATCTGGCCAAGCTCGACGACCCGGTCCTCATGCGTCGCGGCCGCCACGTCATCACCGAGAACGAGCGGGTCCGCGAGCTGGCCGAGGCGCTCTCGCGGGGCGACGGTGCGGCGGCCGGCGAGGCCATGTGGGCCAGCCACGTGAGCCTGCGCGACGACTACGAGGTGTCCACCCCGACGCTCGACGCGCTGGTCGACGCCCTGCGCGACACCCCCGGTGTGTTCGGGGCGCGGCTCACCGGTGCGGGCTTCGGCGGGTGCGTCGTGGCGCTCACCGAACCGGGCGCCATCCCCTGGGCCAGCCCGGTCACCGCGTCGGCGGGCGCCCGCATCGAGCGCTGAGGCGGCCGCAGCTCAGTCGGGTGGACGGGCGAAGTGGCGCGACCTGGCCACCACCAGTGCCGCCAGGGCGCACACCAGCGCGCACGACACCATCACCCAGATGTAGCCGTGCAGGAAGGCCTCACGAGCCGTGCGCGCGAGCGCCGCGTCGCCGCGGCGCAGGGCCGCGGCCAGGTTGTCGGCGGCCTGACCCGAGGCGTGCCCCCGGATGGCGCTCCGGTAGCCGGCCGCCAGCATGCTCCCGAACACGGCCACCCCCACGGCGCCGGCCACCTGCCGTGCCGCATCGTTGAGCGCCGAGCCCACCCCGGCCCGCTCCGGTGGGAGACCCGTGACGATGAGCTCGGTGACGGGGGTGGTGGCGAGGCCCATCGCCACCCCCATCAGCGCGAAGGCCACCACGAGGATGGCCACGCCGCTGTCGGTGCCGGTGGTCGCCAGCAGCGCGTACGACACCGCCACGCCGAGCATCGCGACCGCGACCGTGGGGCGCGCCCCGAAGCGGCGGACGGCACGCGGGCTGAGCGGGGCCACCGCGCTCCAGCCGATGGTGGTCGGCCCGAAGATCAGGCCGGTCATCACCGGCGAGCGGCCTTGCACCAGCTGGAGGTACTGGGTGAGCACGAAGCTCGAGCCCAGCAACGTCAGGAAGCCGGCGACGACCACCAGGCACGACACGCCCACGACGGGCACCCGCAGCACCCGCACGTCGAACATCGGTCTTGCGGAGCGCAGCTCGACGACCACGAACGCGATGCCGGCGAGGAGGCCGACGATGCCGGCGGTCGCCACGGCGACGTCGCCGATGCCGCGCGCCGGCCATTCGATCACGGCGTACAGCACGCCCAGGAGGGCCACGACGGCGAGCACCGAGCCGACCGGGTCGACGGGTGCGGCATCGCGGTCGCGCGACTCGGGCAGCAGCAGCCAGCCCGCCACGAACGCCACGACCACCACCGGCATGTTCACCAGGAACACCGACCCCCACCAGTAGCGCTCGATCAGCCACCCCGCCAGGATCGGACCGAGCAGGATGCCGATCCCCGAGACCCCCGACCACACGCCGATCGCCAGCGGACGCTGCCGCGGCGGGAACACGTAGACCAGGAGCGACAGGGTGCCCGGCATGATGCAGGCGCCCCCGACGCCCATCACGGCCCGCGCGCCGATGAGCATCCCCGGGGTGACCGACCACGTCGCGAGTGCCGAGCCGATGCCGAAGATCACGAGCCCGACCAGCAGGAACAGCCGCCGGCCGTAGCGGTCGCCCAAGTTGCCGGCCGGGAACAGCAGCGCGGCGTACACGAGCACGTAGGCGTCGACCGCCCACTGCAGGTCGCTCGACGAGGCGTGCAGCTCCCGCACCAGCGCGGGCAGCGCGATGTTCAGCACCGTCTCGTCGATGATGATGACCATCAGCGCGAGGCACAGCACGCCGAGGATCAGCCAGCGGCGCGGGTGGCCCCCGTCGTCGTCGAGCAGGGGTCCCGACGGACGCGCCTCGACCGCGGCCTCGGGCGGGACGGTCACCGGTGGTGGCCCGGGCGGGGGGCCACGGGGTCAGCCGTTGCCGAGCAGGACGGCCTTCTGGGCCTGGAACTCGGCCTCGCTGAGCACCCCGCGGCGGCGCAGCTCATCGAGCTTCTCGAGCTGCTCGGGGACCGACAGCTGCGGCGCGGCGGCTGCGGGAGGAGGAGCCGCCTGCGAGTGCGCCTGGGCGGCCGCCTGCCCCATGCGGTGGTACTCCCGGTTGGTGTTGGCCTCCATCTGCACGTAGATCTCGCGCTGCACCTGCTGCGGACGGCGGATGTCGGAGAAGGTCTCGCTGCCGCGCTCGCCCGCCGACTCGATGGTGAGGTCGCCGGCGCCGACGAGCCGCTCGAACAGGCCCTGGTGGAAGAAGACGGTGTTGACGCGCTCGAGCGGGATCTCGATGCCGGACTTCGACACCAGCCCACGCCGGGAGATGATGCGGTCGCTGGTGAGCACGAAGTTGGTGGTGGTCCAGAGGCCGTAGCGACGGAAGAAGTAGAGCAGCGCGAGGACCACCACGATGCCCATGACGACGAACACGAGCGTGCGCGTGATGCCTGCGGGGTTCCACACCAGCGCCGCCACACCGATCACCACGGCGATCACGAGCAGCAGCACCGAGGGCGCCAGGTAGATCCAGTGCGGCCGGAGATCGAGGACGAGCTCCTCGCGGTCGTTGAGGAGCTTCCGGGGGAACGCCATGCCCGAAGCGTAGCTAGTGCCGAGCTCACCGGCCCCGGACCCGACGGCGCGATGGGGCTGCCGGGGCACCGGTAGCGTGACGGCGTGCACGGCGACGGCGACGGCTCCCCCGAGGTGACCCGCCTGCTCGAGGGGCTCGACGACGCCCAGCTCGCAGCCGTCACCAGCCCGGCGCAGCCCCTGTGCATCCTGGCCGGCGCCGGGTCGGGCAAGACCCGGGTGCTCACCCGCCGCATCGCCCACCGCGCCCTGACGGGCACGCTCGACGCAAGGCGGGCGCTCGCCCTCACGTTCAGCCGTCGGGCGGCCGGCGAGCTCCGCCAGCGCCTCGGCGCCCTGGGCCTGCGCGACACCCCCAACGCCGGCACCTTCCACGCCATCGCCTATGCGCAGCTCCGCTCGTTCTGGGAGGCGAACGGCATCCGCGAGCCGGCCCTGCTCGACCGCAAGGGGCGCATGCTGGCGCGGCTCCTCCCGGCCGGAAGTGCCCTGCGGGTGGGCGACCTGGCCACCGAGATCGAGTGGGCCAAGGCCCGGTTGATCGCGCCCGACGCCTACGAGGCGGCGGCCGTCGCCGAGCGGCGCGCGGTGCCCGCCGGCCCGGCCACCATCGCCGACCTCTACCGTCAGTACGAGGACGAGAAGCGCCACCGGGGTGTGGTCGACTTCGACGACCTGCTCGCCCGCGCGGCCGACGCCCTCGAGCGCGACGAGTCGTTCGCGGCGGCCCAGCGCTGGCGCTTCCAACACCTCTTCGTGGACGAGTACCAGGACGTCAACGCGCTGCAGCACCGTCTGCTGCGGGCGTGGCTCGGCGAGCGCACCGACCTGTGCGTCGTGGGCGACCCCAACCAGGCGATCTACCGGTGGAACGGCGCGGACGCCTCGTTCCTGGCCGGGTTCGCCGACGAGTTCCCGGGCAGCTCGGTGCTGGCCCTCGACCACAACCACCGCTCGTCACCGCAGGTCGTCACGCTGGCGGCCGCCGCGCTCGCGGCGGGCAAGGGCGGCGTGGCGACGCTGCCCACCGTCACCGCCGCCCGCGGCGCGATCCCCACCATCGGCTCGTTCGCCGACGACCAGGGGGAGGCCGTGGCCATCGCCCGAGCGCTCCGCGAGCACCATCGCCCGGGTCGCCCGTGGTCCGACCAGGCCGTCCTCGTGCGCACCAACGCGCAGACCGCCGTGATCGAGCAGGTGCTGCGCCAGGCACGCATCCCGTACCGCGTGCGCGGTGCCGCCTCGTTCATCGACCGGCCGGGCGTGCGCGAGGCGTTGCGCTCGGCCCGCGGGTCCCGGGCCCCGTTGGCGAGCTTCCTCGCCGACCTCGACTCCGCCGTGGCCACGGCACGCGTCGACGAGGAGATCGCCCAGCGCAACGCCGTCGACCGGGGCGTCGACCCCACACCCGATCCGGCGCTCACCGAGCGCCTCGAGTCCCTGCAGGCGCTCGTCCGGCTCGGCCACGACATGCTCATCGCCGAGCCCGAGGCCCCGGCCTCGCAGTTCCCCGGCTGGTTGGTCGCCACGGTGAGCGGCGGCGAGACCGAGCAGCGCTCGCGCGACGCGGTCGACGTGGCCAGCTTCCACGCCAGCAAGGGGCTCGAGTGGCGCGTGGTGCACCTCGCGGGGCTCGAGGAGGGCTACGTGCCGAGCAGCCACGCCCGCACCGAGGCCGCCCTCGCCGAGGAGCGGCGCCTGCTCTACGTGGCCCTGACCCGCGCCGAGCACACCTTGAGCCTCTCCTGGGCGCAGCGGCGCACCTTCGGCACGCGCACGGTGGAGCGATCGCCCTCACGGTGGTTGGCGTCGCTGCGCAAGGCGTGTGACGAGCTGCGTGCGGCCGACGCCACGCCGAGCCCCGCGCACCGCAGCAGCCTCGTCGATGCCGCGCGGGTCGCGCTCGAGAGCAGCACCCCGCATCCGGGCCGCGTCGCACCCGACGCGACCGAGATCACGAACGCCCTGCGCTCCTGGCGGTCCCGCGCGGCCCGGGCGGCCGGCGTCCCCGAGGCGGTGGTGCTCCCCGACCGCGTGCTCTCAGCCCTCGTCCGCTCCCGGCCGGCCGACGCCACCGCGCTGGCCGAGGTCCCGGGGCTGGGCCGGGTCAAGGCCGACCGCTACGCCGACGAGCTGCTGCCCCTCCTGGGCGTCGCGCCCGTGCGTCCGGAACTGGAGGCACGCGGGTAGCTTCGGCGGTGAGCCCGACGATCGAGGACGTGTGCCGTGGACTTCAACCTGAGCCAGCGCATCGACGCGGAGGTGGGTGCGGTCGCCGCGGCGTTCGTCGATCCCGCCTACTACGTCGAGCTGGCCACCCTGCCGAAGCTGGGCACGCCCGAGGTGCTGGACCTCGACCACGACGGCGAGAAGGTCCACCTCGAGGTGCGGTACCGCTTCACGGGCGACCTCTCCGCCGCGGTGCGACGGGTCGTCGATCCGGCGAAGCTCACCTGGGTGGAGGTCAGCGACCACGACCTGGCCGCGCGCCGCATGTCGTTCGTGCTCAAGCCCGACAACTACGCCGACCGCCTCTCGTGCCGCGGTCGCATGCGGCTCGACGTCGCCGACGACGACTCCGGTGCCACCGTCCGGCGCACGCAGGGCGAGCTCAAGGTGCGGGCGCTGCTCGTGGCCGGCCAGGTCGAGCGTGCCATCGTGTCGGGCCTGCGCGAGCACCTCGAGGCCGAGGCCGCCCTCCTGGCCACCTGGACCGCCGCGCACTGACGATGTCAGACCGGGCCTGACTCGGGCGGCACGGTCACCACCACCACGGTCGCCGCACCGCGGGCCAGCACCTCCTGAACCCGGAAGACCAGGAGCTGGTGCTCCCCCAGGGAGGAGAGGGTGGCGAGGACCAAGGACGCGGGATCAGCCGGGGTCGGGAGCGGCGTCGGGGGCACGTCGCTCCCGCTCACGCTCGGCCCGCTCCTCGCGGGCCTCGCGCAGCGCCAGGAACTTCGAGACCGCGACGGACACGAAGATGCCCTCGGCCTCGGCGGTGACCTCGCCCTCGGCCAGGCAGCGGCCGGCCACGAAGGTCTTGCGGCCCTCGACGCGCAGCAGCCAGCCCTCGAACGTGAGGTCGGCGAGCAACGGCGTGGGCCGGCGGTAGCGCACGGTCAGCGTGCCGGTCATGCCCGGCTGGCCGCCGAGCCCCTGCGTGGCACCCAGCAGCTCGTCGAACGCCGCGGCGACGTAGCCACCGTGCACGCACCCCGGAGGGCCCTCGTAGGCCACACCGAAGCGCGCCCGGCCGATGATGCGGTCGTCGACCTGCTCCAGCACGATGGGCGGCGCGAGCGGGTTGGCCTTGCCGATGAGGGGGCTGTGGTCGAAGAACGCCGAGGGCTCGGCGCCCGCGTTGGCCGCCTCGCTGAACTCGTAGATGCTCCCCTGGCGGAAGCCGTGGAGGTGCTCGGCAGCAGCCTCGAGGTCGAGCGCAGCCGCCGCGAGCACCTCGCCGGGCGCGTCGGTGGCGGCGAGGCGGTCGATGAGGAGCCGCGCCGCGGCCGCCACGCGGAACAGCTCGGTGCGACGTGGGTCGGTCGTGCCGAGCGGGCCGGCCGCGCGCAACCGTTCGTTGGTCCTCGCGGTGGTCATGGGGGCGTCGACGTCGAGGGGGTCGGTCATCGCGCCCATGGTGACCGGTGCTGGGGGGCCGTGCACATCCGGTGCGTGCCACCCCACCGGGACGGGCGTCAGCCCGGCTGGGTTCAGTCCGCGAAGTCGACGATGACGGGCGCGTGGTCGGACGGCGCCTGCCCCTTGCGCGCGTTGCGGTCGATCACCGCATAGGTGGCGCGGTCGGCCAGCGCGGCACTGGCCATGACGAGGTCGATGCGCATGCCGTGGCGCTTGTGGAAGTTCCCCGCCCGGTAGTCCCACCACGAGAAGAGCCCGGGCTCGGGCTGCAGCGTGCGGAAGACGTCGACCAGGCCCCACCTCTCGAGCTCGGCCAGCGCGGCACGCTCGGGCGCGCTCACGTGGGTGGCACCCTCGAAGACAGCGGGGTCCCACACGTCGGCGTCGGCGGGCGCGATGTTGAAGTCACCGCAGACCGCGACCGCGCCGCCCGGGTCGTCGTGGAGATCGAGGTGCGCGCGCAGGCGGGCGAGCCAACCGAGCTTGTAGGTGTAGTGGTCGTTGTCGAGGGCGCGACCGTTGGGCACGTAGGCGCTCGCCACGCGGACGCCGCCACACGTGGCCCACAGCAGGCGAGCCTCCTTGTCGGGGGCGTCGTCGTCGTCGAACCCGGCCTGCACGTCGGTGAGCCCGACGCGCGACAGGATCGCCACGCCGTTCCACCGGCCCTCGCCGTGGTGCGCGGTGGCGTAGCCCAACGCCTCGAAGGTCATGGCCGGGAAGGCGGTGTCGGCCAGCTTCGTCTCCTGGAGGCAGACCACGTCGGGCTGCACGTCGGTGAGCCAGTCCTCGACGCGTTGCAGTCGGGCCTTCAGGGAGTTGACGTTCCACGTCGCCAGGCGCATCCCGGCGACGCTATGGGGAAGCGAAGACGGACGCACATTCGACCGTCGTCGTCCCGGGACGGGTGTGCGGACGCGACTGCTGCGCCGGCTGGTCGATGACGACTGGCCGGCGCAGCAGCAACACACATTGAGGAGACACTCGACGTCTGCGGGCGACCGTTCGTCGCGCCGGTGCGTCGAGTCGCGGGATCAGCGCTTCTTGGCCGGAGCCTTCTTCGCCGTCGTCTTCTTGGCCGGAGCCTTCTTCGCCGGAGCCTTGCGCGCCGGAGCCTTCTTGGCGGGCGCCTTCTTGGCCGGAGCCTTGCGCGCCGGAGCCTTCTTGGCGGGAGCCTTCTTCGCGGGCGCCTTCTTGGCCGGAGCCTTCTTCGCGGGCGCCTTCTTCGCCGGAGCCTTGCGCGCCGGAGCCTTCTTCGCCGGAGCCTTGCGGGCCGGAGCCTTCTTTGCTGCCGTCTTCTTGGCGGGCGCCTTCTTCGCCGCAGTCTTCTTGGCCGGAGCCTTCTTCGCCGCAGTCTTCTTCGCTGCAGTCTTCTTGGCGGGTGCTGCCATGTCGGGTGCCTCCTCGACAGGGTTGTCTTGGTCGGGAACCTCATCGGCCGAAAGGGCCGTGTCCGTGAGTACCTCGTAGCCGCGGAGTGCGAGATCGACCCCACGGTGAGGCGGATCGAAGCGTTGCACGATGAACTCGCGCGCTTCGCCGATGGTCAACACATCGCGCGCACGTCGCGGCGCGGGATCGCCCATCGATTTCAACGGCACGTAGCACAGGAGGTCGTCCACGCGGACGTAGGCACCATGCGACGAGAACCGCTCGACTTCGGCCGTCACCGCGGACCCGACGGGATGCGACCCGACGAACTCGATGAACGGCAAGGGTTGGTTGGCCGGTTCGCGCGTGCCGGTTGAACGGCGGTTGCGACCCGGACCGGGAGACGCGGTGGGCGCAGGCGTGGGCGCCGGGGTGGCGGCGGCCTTGCGCTTGGACGATGACGATGACGAACGGCGCGCGGCCTTGGCCGGCTCCGGGGCGACGGCGAGCGAGTCGCCGATCTTCGGCGCCGCACCGCCACGCTGGGCGTTGATGGCAGCCGTGACCTGCTTGGCGCTGGCCGCTGCGGCCCGTGGCGCGCTGCTGGCCGAGCGGCCCTTGCGGGCGCGCTTCACGCCTGCGGTGGCGCGGCGGCTGGTCGGCCCACGCACCGGGGTGCGCGCGACGAAGACCCAGCCGACCTCGGGAACGGGCTTGCCACCGATGAGGCGACCCTCGTCGAACAGCCAGTCGTAGTCGCCGTGGAACTCCTGGAAGGAGTCGTTGGAGAACACCGTGGCGCCGGCCTTGTCGGCGATCTGGAGCACGAACGCGTCGCCGCGGCCGATGGCACCCGCGGGCGGCGACACGACCTCACCGGCGAGCACCGCCTCCTCGTAGGCCGCGCGCTCGGACTCGTCGATGCGATGGCCGAACGTGGCGTCGACGACGACGGTGAGGCGGTCGGCGCCGTACTCCTCGATGAAGGTGCGCACGGCGTCGTCGAGTTGCGCCAGGCTCGGCGCGGTTCGACCTTCGGTGGCGATGTTGGATCCGTCGACGACGACGTGCTTGAGGCTCATGCGGATCCCAAGTCAAGCAGCCGAGGTGGGTGGTGGGAGGGATGGTCGCACCTCCCACCTACGATCACCGGATGCCCGTGACCGCTGTGCTGTTCGACTTCGGAGGCGTGATCCTCTCGAGCCCGTTCGAGGCCTTCGCGCACTACGAGGCGCGCACCGGTCTGCCGCCCGGCTTCATCCGTTCGGTCAACGCCACCAACCCGCACACCAACGCGTGGGCGCGGCTCGAGCGCAGCGAGGCGACGCTCGACGAGTTCTCCGCCGAGTTCGCCGACGAGTCCGCCGCGCTCGGGCACCGCGTGCCCGGCTCGGAGATCCTGCCGCTCCTCGCGGGTGAGCTGCGCCCGGAGATGGTCGAGGCGTTGCGCCGCTGCGCCGAGCGGCTCACCACGGCGCTGCTCACCAACAACTTCGTGGGCCTGCACGACGGCCCCGACGGTCGTCCGCTCGACCCGGGCATCGCCGAGGTGGTGGGCCTGTTCGACGTGGTCATCGAGTCGAGCAAGGTCGGCGTGCGCAAGCCCGACCCGCGCTTCTACGAGATCGCCCTCGACGCCGTCGGCGTGTCGCCCCACGACGCGGTCTTCCTCGACGACCTCGGCGTGAACCTCAAGCCGGCCCGCGCCCTCGGCATCACCACCATCAAGGTCGACGACCCCGCCGTCGCCCTCGCCGAGCTCGAAGCGGTGGTCGGCTTCCCCCTCGGTTAGCGCACCACGACAACCACGCCCGCGTTCTGGGGACGGAAATGGCGCGCATCGCGCCATTTCCGTCCCCAGAAGTGCTGGAGGTGTCGGGGCCCCGGGGGACGCGACCGCTGTGGACTCAGCGCACCACGAACGTGTGCGCGATCTTGTTGGCCAGTCCGTGCTCCGTCGCGCTGGTCGTGACGGCGAGGAGCAGGACGTGACCGCCGGTCGCGACGAAGTAGTCGTCGTGAAGCACGGTGTACGACATGACCTTCACCTCGTAGTGGGCATGGAGCGCCACATGGCGGTTGAGTCGCTCGCGCTCGATCATCACCATCGTCGTGGGAACGGAGTCGACGATGTACCGGTGGACGGCCTGGTCTGCGTTCGGCGTGAGCCCGTGGGGCAGGATCCGCGTCCGCACGACCGACGCGAGATCGATGAGGGGCGACCCTGCGACCGGGCCGTATGCCGTGGACGCCCCCTGCCGGGCCAGACGTCGCAGATCGTCGACGAACTGCTTCTGCTGCTTGTCCTCGGGGTGCTCGGCGAGGATCTGGTCGACGCTCGCCATGTCGAGGGTCTCACCCGTCCAGTTCGCAGGGATCCCGACCTCGTACTCGTGCGACGTCGACATGGTCTTGAAGTCGGCTGGCATCGGTTGGTCGGGCTCGAGCCCGAAGTCGATGACCTGCGCGCTGGTCGCACGGGGCCTGTCCGGGTGAGCGATGATGAGCGCGCCCAGTCCGCCGAGCACCAGCGCGACCGCGAGGGCGGCCGCGATCCACGCGACCGGGCTGGACCGCCGAACCGGCGGCGGCGTGGGCGCGGCCCTGGGAGCGGGGGTCGAGGGTGCTCTTGGCTCGACCGGCCCGACACGATCCGCTTCCCAGATCGGCCGCGGCTTCGCACCCCACGGCGGCACGGGGAGCGCCTCGGACCCCGGGCCCCCTTGAGGCGGGTCTCCGGGCTCCGCGCCCCCCGTCGCAGGCCCTGCCAGCGCCGGCCCGGGCTCCCCTGACCCGTCGCTCTCGCTCACCGCAGGGTCGTCAGCCGAGGGCTTCGTCGAGGATCTGCTGCTGCTCCTGCACGTGGATGGCGTGGCTGCCCGTGGCGGGGCTGCCCGACTCGGCGCGGCTCACGTGGCGCAGGCGGTAGTCGTCGCGCAGCACCCGGTGCAGACGGCCGTGCACGAAGTTCCAGGGACCCATGTTCTCGGGCTCCTCCTGCAACCAGACGACCTCCTCGGCGTGCTCGTAGCGGGCGAGGGTCGTCAGGATCTGGTCCTCGGGCCACGGGTAGAGCTGCTCGACGCGGACCACGGCTGCGGCCGCACCGCGCTCGTCGCGCGAGGCCAGCGCCTCGTGCGCGACCTTG
>Ga0302299_10001251_pt1 | contig 15194 bp, 12 predicted proteins | sample III_Fen_N3_4_FD_198795 | JGI IMG/M metagenome (GOLD analysis project Ga0302299, IMG submission 198795) | Peat permafrost microbial communities from Stordalen Mire near Abisko, Sweden - III_Fen_N3_4 | ecosystem: Environmental > Terrestrial > Soil > Wetlands > Permafrost | place: Sweden: Abisko... | reverse complement strand
GAGCGCTACCACGCGCCGGGTGGCCCGGGCATCCGCTTCGATACCCACCTGTACGCCGGGTACGAGGTCCCGCCCTTCTACGATTCGCTGCTCGGCAAGCTCATCGTGTGGGGGCCCGATCGCGAGACGGCCATCGCCCGCGGGCGGGCCGCGCTGGCCGAACTGGTCGTCGAGGGTCTCATCACCAACGTCGCCATCCACCAGGCCATGCTGGCCAACGAATCGTTCCTGGACGGCCGGATGACCACCAACCTGCTCGATCGCGTGGGCAGCGCCGCCTTCCTGGCCGCTGCCGCTCGCTCGTGAGGCCGGACGTGCAGACCTGCACGCACCGCGTCGCTCGGCCCACCCTCACCCGACCACACTGACCGTCGAACCGCACCTGGAGTCGCCCGTGCCCGAGGCCATCGTCCATACCACCCGCGAGATCGAAGCGCTGATCCCGCATCGCTGGCCGTTCCTGCTCGTCGATCGGATCGTCGAGTACGACCCCGACGCCAAGCGGATCGTCGGCCAGAAGGCGGTCACCGCCAGCGAGTGGTACTTCCAGGGCCACTTCCCGGGGCTGCCGGTCATGCCCGGCGTGCTCCAGGTGGAGGCCCTAGCCCAGACGATGGGCGTCTACGTGGCCAAGCAGCCGGGCTTCGGTGACCGGATCGGCCTGTTCGCCGGGATCGACGCCTGCCGCTTCAAGCGCATCGTCAGCCCGGGCGACACGCTCCGACTCGAGGTCACGATGGAAAAGCTCGGCGGACGGTTCGGTCGCGGCCACGGTGTCGCGTCGGTCGAGGGCGAGGTCGCCTGCGACGTGATGATCAGCTTCATCATCCCGGGCGAGGGCGTGCTCCGATGACCCGCTTCGCCATCCTGTCCGACATCCACGGCAACGCCCTGGCGCTCGAGGCCGTCCGAAAGGCCGTCCATGCCTCGGCGCCGGACCACGTCGCCGTCGCCGGCGACCTCGTCCTCAACGGCCCCGACCCGGCCGGCGCGATCGACGTCCTGCGCGAGATGGAGGCGGCCGGCGCCGTCATCGTTTCGGGCAACACCGACATCGCCGTCGCCGACTTCGACTACGCCGCCGCGTTCCCGTGGATGGCCGAGGGCGTCCCGGACACGTTCCAGGCGGCCACCGAGTGGGCCCAGGACGCGCTGGGCGACGACCGCGTCCACTGGCTGCGCCGCCTGCCGGCCGAACGCCGCCTGCGCGCCGACGACGGCACGATGGTCCTCATCTGCCACGCGTCGCCGGGCAGCCAGACGGCCGGCTTCGACCAGACCCTCGACCCCGACGTCATCGTCGAGCGCGTCTCGCGCACGGACGCCCGGGTCATCGCCTGCGGCCACACCCACCTGCCCGAGGTCCGCGATCTCGGCTGGAAGATCATCGTGAACGCGGGTTCGGTCGGCTACGTCTTCGACGGCGTCGCCTCCGCGTCCTGGGCGCTCATCGATATCCACGACGGGGTCGTCACCGCCGAGATCCGCCGCACCGAGTACGACGTGCTCGCCGTCGCCAACGCGATCTCCGCCCGGGGGCTGCCGGGCGACGTCTATCGAGCGGCCACGGTGCGCACTGGGAAGCTCGTCCGATGACCGAGGCGCGGCGCGTCGTCGTCACCGGCATGGGCATGGTGTCCGCGCTCGGCAACGACGTCCAGAGCACGTGGGACGGCCTCGTCGCCGGCCGGTCTGGCGTTCGGAGGATCTCCACGTTCGATCCGTCGCGGCTGACGTCGCAGATGGCCGGCGAGGTCCGCGACTTCGACTCGAGCGGCGTGCTCGATCGCAAGGACCAGCGCCGGACGGACCGCTACATCCAGTTCGGCCTCGTCGCGTCGCGCGAGGCGCTCGACCAGGCGGGGCTGCCGGCCCGGTTCGAGGGCGAGCTGGCCGAGCGGACCGGGGTCATCCTCGGGACCGGCCTCGGCGGCGTTGGCACGCTCGTCGACGGCATCTCGATCAACGCGACGCGCGGTCCGGACCGAATCAGCCCCTTCCTCATCCCGATGGGCATCCCCAACGTCGGCGCAGGCCAGGTCGCCATCAACTTCGGGATGACCGGGCCCAACTTCGCGGTCGTGTCCGCGTGCGCGACCGGCGGGCACGCGCTCGGCGAATCGAGCGAGATCATCCGCCGCGGCGACGCCGACATCATGCTCGCGGGCGGCACCGAGGCCGGCATCTTCGAGCCGCTGGTCGGCGGATTCGCGTCGATGCGCGCCCTCTCGACCCGGAACGACGACCCGGAACGGGCCTCGCGCCCGTTCGATGCCGGACGCGACGGCTTCGTCGTCGCCGAGGGCTCGGGCGTCGTCGTCCTCGAGGAACTGCGCCACGCCGAAGCCCGAGGGGCGACGATCCTGGCCGAGCTCGTGGGCTACGGCGCCACCGCCGACGCCTCGCATATCACGCTGCCCGCGCCGGGTGGCATGGGCGCCGTGCGGGCCGCCCGCCGGGCGCTCGAGAAGGCCGGGCTCGTGCCGGAGGACGTCCAGCACGTGAACGCCCACGCGACCTCGACCCCCGAGGGCGACAAGGCGGAGCTGCAGGCGATCAGGACGATCTTCGGGGCGTATGCGCCGAAGGTGGCGGTGACCGCAAACAAGTCGATGCTGGGCCACACGTTGGGCGCCGCAGGAGCGATCGAGGCCATCACCACGATCCAGGCGATGCGCCACTCGATCGTGCCGCCGACGATCAACCTCGACGATCCGGACGCCGCGTCGGAGGGCCTGGACCTGACGCCCGGCACGGCCGCGCGGCGCGAGATCGTCCACGGGCTCAGCAACTCGTTCGGGTTCGGCGGCCAGAACACGGCCCTCATCTTCCGGCGGTGGGACGGGTGACCGACGAGCATGCGGCCGAGACGCCCCGCGACGGTGGCGATGCCGAGCTGCTCGGCCTCATCGATCGCCTGGCTGTGCTCCTCGACCGGTCCGACCTGACCGAGCTCGAAGTCGAGTCCGGTGGGACCGGCATCATCCTGCGCAAGCCCGTGGAGGCCACGGCCGGGAGCGGGGCCGGAGCGCCCGCGTTCGAGTCGGCCGCCCCGGGCGCGGCGCCCCTCCGCGACGGCGCCGGCGGCGAACCGGCGGCGGCCGGTCGTGATCCCGGGCCGGCACCGCGACCGTCCGTCAAGGCGCCCCTGACCGGCATCTTCTACGCCTCGCCAGCGCCGGGATCGGCGCCGTACGTCCAGGTCGGTGGGGAGATCGCGGTCGGCCAGGTCGTCGGCCTGATCGAGGCGATGAAGCTGTTCAACGAGATCAAGTCGGACCTCGCCGGACGGGTCGTCCGCGTCGTGCCCGAGAGCGGCACGCTGGTCAAGGCCAAGGGCCCCCTCATCGAGGTCGAGCCGCTGTGACCGAGCCCGCTCGCTACGCGCACCTGACGGGCTGGGGCCGGTACGCCCCGAGCCAGGTCCTCACGAACGCGGACCTGGAGCGCATGGTCGACACCTCCGACGAGTGGATCGTCAGCCGGACGGGCATCCGCGAGCGACGGGTCGCCGCCGCGCACGAGACGACCGCGTCGATGGCCGCCGTGGCGTCGATGCGCGCCATCCGGACCGCCGGCATCGAACCCGACGACATCGACCTGATCCTCCTCGCCACGCTTACCCCCGATTACTGGATGCCCTCGACGGCGGCGCTCGTCAAGGAAGCCATCGGCAACACGAAGGCCGCCGCGATGGACATCGCCGCCGCGTGCTCCGGCTTCGTCTACGCCTATGCGACGGCCCAGGCCTACATCACGTCCGGCCTCGCGAAGCACGTGCTGGTCATCGGGGCGGAGCTGCTGACCCGATTCCTCGACTACTCCGACCGGAACACCTGCATCCTGTTCGGGGACGGCGCCGGAGCGGTCGTCCTGTCGGCGTCGGACGAGCCCGGTGGCGGGCTCGGGATCGAGATGACGACCGAACCACAGGGCGCCTACATGATCTGGCTGCCGGCCGGTGGGGCGAAGAGCCCGCCATCCGCCGAGACGATCGCCCGGGGCGAGCACTACATCCGGATGGAAGGCAAGGAGACGTACCGGTTCGCGACGCGGACCCTGGCGACGACCGCCCTCGCCGCGATCGAGAAGGCCGGCCTCCAGCCGTCCGACATCGACCTCTTCATCCCGCACCAGGCCAACATCCGGATCATCGATGCCGTCGCCAAGGGCCTCGACCTGCCGATGGACAAGATGTTCGTGAACCTCGACAAGTACGGCAACACGTCGGCCGCGTCCGTGCCGATCGCCCTTGCCGAGGCAGCGAACAGTGGCCGGATCAAGATCGGCGACACGGTCGTCATCGTCGCGTTCGGGGCGGGTTTCACATCCGGCGCGGTCGCTATCCGCTGGACGGCCGATCCGGCGCGCGGCGTGGCCGGTGATGCCGCGGTCGTCCCGGACGACATCAGTGTCCGCCTGCCGGTCGACTGGGACTCCGTGGATCCGATCCCGCAGGCCCTCGCCCAGCTCATGGCCGCGCCGGGCCGCCTCTCCGTCCCCCTCGACGATGTCGTCCCGGGCGACCAGCCCACCCACCAGGAGGCCAAGGCGTGATCGAACTGACCGGCAAGTCCGCGCTCGTCACCGGCGGCTCCCGCGGGATCGGGCGGGCCATCGTCATCCGGCTCGCGACCCAGGGCGCCGACGTCGCGTTCACCTACAAGGGCAACGCCGCGGCCGCCGCGGAGACCGTGGCCGCCGTCGAGGCGCTCGGCCGTCGCGCCATCACCGTCCAGGCGGACGTGCGTGACGGCGACTCGGCGGATGGTGTCGTCAAGGCCACCCTCGACGCCTTCGGCAAGGTCGACATCCTCGTCAACAACGCCGGGGTCACCCGCGATGACCTGATCATGCGGATGACCGCCGACGCCTGGCGCGAGGTCCTCGAGACGAACCTGTTCGGGGCGTTCTGGATGATCAAGGCGGTGACCCGCCCGATGCTCAAGGCCCGCAGCGGCCGCATCGTCAACATCACGAGCGTCTCCGGCCAGGCCGGGCAGATGGGCCAGGCCAACTACTCGTCGGCCAAGGCCGGGCTCATCGGGCTCACCAAGGCGGCGGCCCGCGAACTGGCGTCGCGCACGATCACGGTCAACGCGGTCGCCCCGGGCTTCGTCCTCACCGAACTGACGAAGGACCTGCCGGAGCCGCTCCAGGCCGAGATCACGGCGCGCACGCCGCTCGGACGGTTCGGCACCACCGAGGAGATCGCCCAGGCGGTCGCGTTCCTCGCCTCGGACGACGCGGCCTACATCACAGGTCAGGTCCTCGGCGTGGACGGCGGCCTGGTCATGATGTAGTCGAGGCGACCTCGACCACATCGTCCGTCGCCGTGCCGACCGTCTCGTAGCGGAAGCCGGCGGCACGCATCGCCGCCGGATCCAGCAGGCGCCGCCCATCGAGGACCACCGGCGCGGCCACCGTCACGCGCAGCGCCGCCCAGTCGAGCGCGGCGAAGGCCGGCCACTCCGTCCCGATGACGACCGCGTCCGCGTCCCGGACCGCCTCCTCGGCCGTCGCGACGGTGTCGAGCTCGGGGACTCGCCGGCGGGCGTTCAGCATCGCCTCGGGGTCGTATGCCCGGACGTGCGCGCCGCCGGCCAGCAGGCCTTCGGCGAGCGCGAGCGCAGGAGAATCACGAGTGTCGTCCGTGCCCGCCTTGAAGGCGAGCCCCAGGAGCCCGATCCGCTTGCCCGGCAGGCCGCCGACCGCCGCCGCGACACGGTCGGCGAAGCGCCGCTGCTGGGCCGCATTGGCCTCCGACGCGGCGACCGTCACGTGCATGTCGAGGCCGCGATCCTGGCCGGCCACCGCGAGCGCACGCAGCTCCTTCGGCAGGCAGCTGCCGCCGAACCCGAAGCTCGGGCGCATGTAGGTCGCCCCGATCCGCGGGTCCAGGCCGATGCCGCGCATCACGTCGGCGGCGTCCGTGCCGTATTCCTCGGCCATCGAGGCGATCTCGTTGGTGAAGGAGAGCTTCAGTGCGAGGAACGCGTTCGAGCCGTTCTTGATGAGTTCGGCCGCGGCGATGTCCACGATCAGTACCGGCGCGGTCAGCCGGTCGTACAGCGCCACGACGAGGGCGACGGCGTCCGGGTCCGCATCCTCGAACCGCCCGACGATGATGCGGGTCGGGTTCCGGAAGTCCTCGAGCGCGGTGCCCTGGCGCAGGAACTCGGGATTGGTCAGCAGGTGGCTGGTCGTGCTGCCGGCCCACGCCACGGCCGCCCGAGTGGAGCCCGGCGGGAGCGTGCTCCGGATGACGATCGGCGTGCCGGCGGCGGCCAATGGCTCCAGCGCGGCGAGGGCGCCGCGCAGCTGCGAGAGGTCGCTCCGGCCGTCCTCCCCGATCGGGGTCCCGACGCAGACGAGCACGACATCGGCGCGGCCCGTCGGATGGTCGGCGAGGGTGAGGGAGCCGGCCGCGAGGGCGGCGCTCAGCGAGTCGGGCAGCCCGGCTTCGTGGATGGGCGCACGACCGGACCGAAGGGTCGCGAGGCGATCCGGGTCGGCCTCCACCAGCTCGACGGCGTGTCCGAGTTCCACGAGCCCGACGGCGGTGATGAGCCCGACGTAGCCCGCGCCGATGACCGTGACCTGTCGCCGGGGTGCCTCCACGAGGACGAAGCCTAGCAGCGCGGGCCGGTGTAGGCTCGCGTTCGTGCGAGTCCAGCAGTTCCAGATCGCGGGGTTGGGCCATCTCTCGACCCTGCTCGTCGACGAGGCGAGTGGCTCGGCTGCCGTCGTCGACCCGCGTCGCGACGTCGACGTCTACCTCGAGGCGGCCCGGCAGGACGACCTGACGATCACCCAGGTCATCGAGACCCACCTGCACAACGACTACGTGTCGGGCGGTCGCGACCTGGCGGCGCTGACCGGCGCGACCCACGTCATCGGGGCCGGCGCCGAGCTTCGGTATGCCGCGCGCGGCGTGCGCGGCGGGGAGGCCGTGACGATCGGAACGCTGCGGCTGACCGTGCTCGACACGCCGGGCCACACGCCCGAGTCGGTGAGCTATACCGTCACCGACACCTCGCGCGCCGACGAACCCCTGCTCATGCTGACCGGCGGCTCGCTGCTGGTCGGGGCGGTCGGGCGTACGGACCTGCTCGGGGCGGACAACGCCCCGGCGTTCTCGGCGGCGATGTATCGCTCGCTCCACGAGGTGATCCTGCCCCACGAGGACTCGGTGGCGATCTACCCGACCCACGGCGCCGGATCGCTGTGCTCGACCGGGATCGGGTCGACGACGTGGTCCACGCTCGGCTTCGAGCGCCGCCACGACCCGCTGCTCGCCCCGATGGAGGTGGACGCCTTCGCCCGTGCGCTCCTCGCCGGGCAACCGGCGTTCCCGCGCTACTTCGCGCGGATGCGCCCGATCAACCAGGGCGGGCCACGACTCCTCGGCGGCGTCATCCCGGCCGTGCCGGGTGTCGCGGTGGCTGGGCTGGACGGCGTCGTCGCCGCCGGCGGCCTGATCGTGGACGCCCGGGACCCGGCGGCCCATGCGGCGGCCCACATCCCGGGTTCCCTGTCCATCCCGATGGGTCCGTCGTTCGGGACGTGGTTCGGCTGGGTCGTCGACCACGATCGCCCGGTCGTCCTCGTCGTCGACGACGTCGAGGACCTCGACGAGCTGCAGCGCCAGGCGTTCCGGATCGGCCACGAATCGATCGCCGGCCACCTCGCCGGTGGGTTCGGAGCGTGGCTGGCCGCGGGCCGGCCGACCGAGACGACCGCGGCCGTGACCGCCGACGGCCTGGCCGCCGCACTCGCCGCGAACCGCGCCGATCGGCCGCTCATCATCGATGTCCGCCAGCCGGACGAATTCGATGCCGGACACGTTCCCGGCGCGATCCACATCGGCGCCGGGTCGCTGCCTGACCGCCTCGACGGCCTGCCCCGCGACCGGCCGATCGTCACCACGTGCGCGTCCGGGTACCGGGCGTCGGTCGCGGCCTCGATCCTGCGCGCGGCCGGCTTCGCCAACGTGACCTGGGTCGCGGACGGGTTCGATGCCTGGGCGGCTGCCGGGCATCCGTTCGAGTCCGGCGGCGACGCGCGTGGGCTGCCCGGTGCCGGCGATCCCGCCTCGGCCGGGGTGGCGCACGCCCACTAGGCGCCTTGCCGGGTGGCGCCGGCCATGGGACTTATACGCGGGCGGACCCGTACGGAGGATGGGGTGGCCCGGACGCCCCACGGTGGGAGCATCCGAGTGATGAGCGCACGTGAGCCGCTGCGTGTTCGGCTGCCCGATCCACCCGGGCGGCACGTGCCTGCCCGCTTCAGCTCGCGCGATCGCTCGGCGAACGTGGGCCCGTCCGTCTGGAAGCGCCTCATCGGCTCCACGGACCCCGCGACGAGCCCGTCGCTCGCGTCGGCCGCCGATCGCCCGCGTGGCGCCCACGATCCCCACGCCGGCCACTCCCTCGAAGCCGAACTCGCAGAGCGCCTCGATACCGTCCTCGGCATCGCCGAACGCCTGGCGACGTCGCACGACCGCCAGGAGCTGTTCCGGACCATCGTCGATGAGACCAAGCGGGCGCTGCGGGCCGACGTCACGACCATCCGCGTCCTCCAGCACGACCGCCTGGAGATCGCGGCCTGGGCCGGGCTGCCCGACGATGTCGCGGCTCGGCTGCCGTCGTTCCATCGCGACGAGGGCTGGGTGGGAGAGGTCCTGCGCACCGGTCGCGTCCTCGCCTGGCCGGACGTCCGAAACGACCCGAGCCACGGGTACGAGCGCTACGACGGCGTCATCGAGTTCGCCGGCGACCTGATCGCCCCGCTCATCCACCACGACCGCGTCATCGGCGCCCTCGCCGCCGTCACCCGCGAGCCGCGCGACTGGACGAGCGGCGACGTCGCCTTCATCACGACGCTCGCGACCCACGCGGCGATCGCGCTCTCGAACGCCGAGCTCTTCGAGCAGACCGAGGCGAAGGCCGCGCAGCTCGCCGTCCTCCAGGCCGCGTCCGCCCGGCTCAGCCGGGCCGCCACGGTCGAGGAGGTCGGCCGCACCGTGGTCGAGGAGACACGCCGGATCATCGACTATCACAACGCCCGGGTCTATCTCGTCGAGCTGCCGGACGTCGTCCCGATCGCGTTCGAGGGGACGGTCGGGGCCTACGAGCAGGTCGACATGGAGCTCCTGCGCTGTCGCCTGGGCGAGGGCTTCACGGGCTGGGTCGCCGAACACGGCCGGCCGCTCCTCGTCCGCGACGCCAACAGCGACCTCCGTGGCGCCACCATCCCGGGCACCGACGACGTCGACGAGTCGATGCTCGTCGTGCCGATGCGCTACGACGAGGCGACGGTCGGGGTCATCACGCTCTCGAAGCTGGGGCTCGACCAGTTCGACGAGGACGATCTCCGCCTGCTGACGATCCTCGCGGACCAGGCCGCGACCGCCGTCGAATCGGCGCGGTTGCTCGCCCGCTCGCAGGACCTCGCCATGGAACTGCGCCGCCTGCTCGACATGAGCGCGGAACTCTCCGAGAGCCTCGATCCGCGCCAGGTCGCCGACCTGATGGCGGCCCACCTGGCCCGCGCGATGGGCGTCGACGAGTGCGCGATCAGCTACTGGGACCGCCCGCTCGGCCGGCTGGATTCGCTCGGCTACTTCCCGGCCGCCCTGCTGGGCGAGATGCAGCCGTACTTCGAGACGGCGGGCTACCCGGAGACGCTGCGCGTCCTCGAGTCGCAGGAGACGGTCATCATCGATGCGGAGGACCCCACGGCCGACCAGGACGAGGTCATCCTCCTGGTCCAGGCCGGCAACCGGATGGTGGCGATGCTGCCGCTCGTCGCCAAGGGGACCGCGATCGGGCTGGTCGAGCTGTTCTCGAAGTCGGCGGTGCGCTGGGACGAGGATCGCCTGGCCCTTGCCCGGACGATGGCGAACGAGGCCGCGATGGCGCTCGAGAACGCCCGGCTCTACGAGGATGCCCGCAAGCTGGCCGACCGCGACCCGCTGACCGGCTTCTACAACCACCGATTCCTGCACGAGCGGCTCGGCGAGGAGGTCATCCGCGCCCAGCGCGGCCGCCAGCCGCTGAGCGTCCTCATGCTCGATCTCGACGACTTCAAGCTCGTCAACGACACGTTCGGCCACCTGTTCGGCGACCGGGTCCTGACGTGGACGGCCGAACTCATCCGCTCGACGCTGCGCGGCTCCGACATCCCGGCCCGCTACGGCGGCGACGAGTTCGCGATCATCCTGCCGGAGACCGGCGCCGAGGACGCCCGGAGTGCCGCCGAACGGATCCTCGAGGCGTTCCGTGAGCGGGCGTTCGTCGGGGAACAGCGCGGTCCTGTGCCGATCGCCGCGTCCATCGGGGTCGCGACGTTCCCGGCGGACGGGCGGACCGCCACGGACCTGATCGCCGCCGCCGACCGCGCTCTCTATCACGTGAAGCGCGACGGCGGCCACGATGCCGCCGCGGCGGGGGACGCCGCCGCCTGACGGCGCGCCCGGGCAACCGGCGGGGGCCTGGTACGCATGACCCCCGTACGAAAGTACTGGTCGCCTATGACCCTCCTGTACCCCGCGTGCGGGTAGACGAACGCCCGTTCGAGTCCCACACTTCGATTCCGACGTGACCCAACCCACCGCGACCCCACAACGCCGCGTGGAACCGACGGATCGTCGGATCCGCCGGGCCTGGGCCATCTTCGCCGGGACATTCCTCCTGCTGGCCGTCTTCGTGGTCGCACGCCTGCTCACCGGCGGCGTCCAGCCGCTCGACTGGGCGGTGGGCGGCCTGCTCCTCCTCCTCGGCCTGGCCGCCCTCCGACACCGTCAGGCCGTCATAGCCCTGGAGACCGGCCGCCGCGGTGAGGCGGAGTCCTTCGCGCGGATCCTCTCCGGCCTCTCACGGTCCGTGTCGCCCGACGCCATCGTCCGGGCCATCGTGGAGGAGCTCGGGACCGCGACCGGGGCCGACCACGTCATCGTCGCCCGGCGCCGGCCGGACGCGCTCGTCCTCGAGGCGACCCTCACGAGCACCCGCCCCGGTGTACCGGATTCGACCACGATCCTGCCGATCGGCGACCTGATGGATCCGGTCGACCCCGATGCGGGACCGGAAACGGAGCGGATCCCCGTCGCCGTGCCGATCGCCGGCGAACCGCTGGAGGTCCTCGCAACCGTCGGATCGGGCGTGACCGGGTACGCCGTTGGCGCAGGGGTCGGCCCTCGGACGGGGTCCTCGGCACCGGGATCGTCAGTCTGGTCCACCCCGGTCGGGACCTCGTCGCCGAGCCGGTTCGACGCGCTGCGTGAACGGGGTGATCGCGTGTGGACCGAGCTGGCGGCACTCGTCGGCGGCCCGGACCCCGAGAACGACGCCGCGACCGCGGCCCGGGCCGCACGCGAGCCCTCGCCGGAGCAGGCCGTCGCCGAGCGCATCGCCGCCCGCGTCCGGCGGACCTACGGGCTGACGTACACGCTCGCTGCCCCACTCACGTCGGAGCATGGGGTCATCGGGGCGATCGTGATCTCGCGCCGGGTCGCGGACGCCTGGCCGGCCACGACGCGACGGATCCTGGGTGGTGCCGCCATGGAGGCCTCCACCGCCCTCGCCCGGGTCTATGCCCATCGAGCGACCGAGGCGCGTGCCTCCACCGACGCCCTGACCGGACTGCCGAATCGGCGCTACTTCGACGAGTTCTGCGGCCTGCTGGCGCGCCGCCGCCGGGCGGAGGACGCGGTCGGGGTCCTGATGATCGACATCGACCTCTTCAAGAAGCTCAACGACTCCCACGGCCATGACACGGGCGACGAAGTCCTGCGCGCGGTCGGTGGCGCCATCATGGCCGCGGTCCGCGAGGACGACGTCCCGGCGCGGTACGGCGGTGAGGAGTTCGTCGTGCTGCTCCGGAACCCGTCGCGCGAGATCGCACTCGAGGTCGGCGAGCGCGTGCGGGTCGCCGTCCGGTCGCTCGACCTGCGCGACCTCGGCGTGTCGAAGGTCACGGTCTCGGTCGGCGTGGCCGTGGCGCAGCTGCCGGACGAACCGATCGTCGACCTCATCAAGTCGGCCGATCGGGCGCTGTATCGGGCGAAACGCGCCGGGCGCGACCGGGTGGTCGCCGCCTGACGGCCGACCCGGCTACCATCCGGGCGTGCCCAAGTCAGAGACCACCGAGCGGACGCCTGAAGCCCCGAACCTGACGAACGCCGATCTCGGCCGGATCTTCCACGAGATCGGCGACATGCTCGAGATCAAGGGCGAGCTCGTCTTCAAGACGGTGGCCTACCACCGCGCGGCGGACGTCATCGAGCGCAGCCCGGTCGACCTCGTCGCCGCCTATCGAGCCGGCAAGCCGCCCCGGCTGGCCGGTGTCGGGCCGGCCATCAGCGACAAGCTCGATGAGCTGGCACGCACCGGTCACCTGGCGTTCTACGACAAGCTCGCGCTCGAGGTCCCGCCGGGCCTCGTGGCGATCCTCGGGATCCCCGGCATCGGCCCCAAGACCGTCCTCCAGCTGCACACGGAACTCGGCATCGCGTCGGTCGAGGACCTCCAGGTGGCCGCCCAGGAGGGCCGCCTTCGGACGATCCGCGGGTTGTCGGGCAAGACCGAGGCGCAGATCCTCGAGGGGATCGCCCGCATCGAGACTCGCTCGTCGCGGATGCTCCTCGATCGGGCCGCCGAGCTCGTCGACGGCCTCATCGCCACGCTCGAGGGCACGGACGGGCTCGTCAGCCTCACGCCGGCCGGCTCGTTCCGTCGCCGGCGCGAGTCGATCGGCGACCTGGACCTGCTCGCCGAGACGGCCGACGGCGCCGCCGTCATCGAGCGGTTCGTCGGCCAGCCGGCGACCGAGTCGGTCATCGGCCAGGGCACGTACAAGGCCGCCATCCGGTTGCGCGGCGGACCCCAGGTGGATCTGATGGTCGTCCCGCCCGGTGAGCGGGGCACGTACGCGATCCACTTCACGGGTTCGAAGGAGCACAACGTCCGCCTCCGGGCGATGGCCCGCGACCGGGGCTGGAGCCTGTCCGAGAAGGGCTTCCTGCGCATCGGCGAGGACGGCGAGCCGTTGACCGGCGATGCCGCCGAGCTCCGGACGTTCGCCACCGAAGCCGAGGCGTATGCGTTCGTCGGGCTGCCCTACATCGAGCCCGAACTGCGCGAGGACGCCGGCGAGTTCGAGGCCGCCGAGGCCGGGACGCTGCCGGCCCTCATCACGCTCGGCGACCTGCGCGGCGACCTGCACAGCCACTCGGAGTGGTCCGACGGCGCCTTCCCGATCGAGGTCATGGCCGAGGCCGCGCGCCGCCGTGGCTATGCCTACCAGGTCCTGACCGACCACACCCAGTCGCTCGCCATCGCCCGGGGCCTCGCCCCGGATCGCGTGGAGCAGGAGCACGAGATCATCGCGCAGCTCAACGCGCGATTCGCCGCGGAGGAGGCGGCCGGCACCGCGCCACCCGAGACCCCGGCCGAGGGCTTCCGGCTGCTCCACGGCTGCGAACTCGAGATCCGGGCCGACGGCGCGCTCGACTACGACGACGACCTGTTGGCCTCCTTCGACCTGGTCGTGGCGTCCGTCCACGTGGCGCGCCGCCAGTCGCGCGACGAGCTGACGACTCGGACGCTCAACGGTATCCGGAGCCCGCACGTGGACGTCATCGCCCACCCGTCGGGGCGCAAGATCGGCGAACGCGACGACCTCGACCTCGATTGGGACCTGGTCTTCGCCGAGGCCGCGCGGACCGGCACGGTCCTCGAGATGAACGGGTCGCCACCACGTCTGGACCTCGCCGTCGAGCGTGCCCGGCGGGCGGTCTCGATGGGCTGCCTCCTCTCGATCGACTCGGACGCGCACCACACGGACGAGCTCGACTACGTGGGCTGGGGCATCAGCCAGGCGCGCCGCGCCTGGGTCACACCGGCGGATGTCATCAACACGCGATCGCGGGCGGACCTGCTGGCCTGGGTCGCCGGGAAGCCGGGGCGGGTGTGACCGTCTCGCGTACCATCGCGCCGATGGAAGACCGACTGGCCCGGCGCGACCTCGCCATCGCGGCCGTGGTCGTGGTCGGCCTGTCGCGGTTGCTCGAACCGCCGGCCGTGTGGGCCGTGGCGATCTTCCTGCTCGGGGCGGTGCTGTACGGGACCCTCCAGGTGCTGGCCGACGAGGCGCCCCCGGCCGAGGCCGCGATGGGCGTCCCGATCGAATCGCTCATCCTGCCCGCCGTCGCCGCCGTGGCATGCCTCGGGGCGATCCGGCTGGTGCCGTTCGGGTTGTGGCTCGCGCCGGCCCTCCTCGTCACGTGGTGGCTCGTCGGGCGGACGCTCGCGCTCGAAGCGCGCATCAACGCGGCGCCGGAGGGCCTGACCCAGGACGACCGGACAGCCGTCCTCGTCACGATCCTGCTCGTCGGGTTCCTCGCGTTCACCGGGGTCGCCGCGATGGTCCCCGGCGGGATCGTCCAGCCGGCCCTCAACGGCGGCACGCTGCCGGAGACGAACCTCCTGGTCCTGGCCCTCGCCGACGCGCTCGTCGCGTTCCTGCTCGGCTATCGGGCGGCCGCATTGCGGGTCACGAGCCTGCGCGACGCCCTCGTGAGTGCGGTGACGTACGCCGTGGCGATCGCCATCGCGGCGGCCGCCCTGCGCGCCATCGAGATCCAGCGGCTCATCGGCCCGGCGCTGCTGACCCTGGTCTTCTACCTGTGGGACGCGTTCGCGGGTGCGTCGCCGTCCCGACGGCGCTCCGGCGGGTGGCTGTGGCAGATGGCCCTGCTCGCCGTCATGGGCCTCGGCGTGATCGCCTGGAACCTGCTCCTGCGCCACTGACGTTTGACGGCTCGGCCGGACGGTGCTACAAGACTAGACCGCGCTGTGTGCGTCTTCGCCGCGCGCCCCACACTCGATCCGACCACCCTCGCCCGATGCCCACCTCGCCCTGACCGCCCCGAAAGGACGACCGCCACGTGACCTTCCCCGACGTCGAGATCAACCCGCAGAGTCCCGCGAATCTGACTCGCCAGAAGCGCCAGCTGGCCGACCAGGCCATCGCGCAGGCGACAGCTGCGCAGTGGGCCGACGCGGCGGCCACGAACCGCAAGCTGCTGGAGCTCGGGCCGGACGCCGAGGCCGAGAACCGGCTCGCGAAGTCGCTGTGGGAACTCGGTGAGCTCGGTTCGGCGCGCGAGCACTACCAGACGGCCCTGGCCC
>Ga0302299_10001250_pt1 | contig 15197 bp, 12 predicted proteins | sample III_Fen_N3_4_FD_198795 | JGI IMG/M metagenome (GOLD analysis project Ga0302299, IMG submission 198795) | Peat permafrost microbial communities from Stordalen Mire near Abisko, Sweden - III_Fen_N3_4 | ecosystem: Environmental > Terrestrial > Soil > Wetlands > Permafrost | place: Sweden: Abisko... | reverse complement strand
GGCGGTGCTCGCCCCCGCCGCTCCCGCCGCGAACGCCGCCGGCTCCGTGACAACGATCGCGGCGACCAGCACCAGCAGGCTCACCGCGACGATCCGAGGATAGCTCATGGGCACAGCGTCGCCGGGGTGCGCTCGCCGGCCGACAGCCTCATCGGGCCGCCGCCAGGAGCGCGGCGCGCATCCCGGAGCCGAGCCTGGCGCTCAGCAGCTCGACGGTGATGATCGGGATGTGGTAGCGCTCGGGCACATAGCGGCCCAGCGAGCCGGTGATGTACGGGTCGTACCAGAGCTTGGCCACGGGAAGACCGCACAGCGCCGACATGCGCCGCCTGAGGGCGCGCGCGCCCGGGCCGGTACAGTCGAGGATGCCGGCCCGCGAGTGGAGGCTCACCACGACGGAGAAACCGTTGCGCAGGTAGGCCAGCAGCGCCTTGGTCTCGGGTTCGGAGCCCGGCCGGGCGCCGCCGGTCAAGCCGGGGCTTCCGGGCTCATCCAAAGCGCTGAGCCGGCGCCTCCAGTCGCGCGTCGGCAGGTTGCGGTTGAGATCGACGTGTCTGGCGTTGCCGCGCGTGTGATGCGCGTACCCGTCCGGATTGGCGCCGGAGATGACGTCGATGCGCGCCGCGGACGGCAGGACCCTCGGGTGCGCCAGCAGATAGGTCGCGAACTGCCTGGCCACGGCCGCCCCCGACTCGTTGCCGTGCACGCCTCCCACGATGAGCAGCCGGCGGCGACCCGAGCCGAACTGAGTGACCGTGATCGGTCGGCCCTGATACGAGCGCCCGATGGTTCTGCGCGCCAGCCACTTGACGACGATCGTGGCGCTTCTGGCCGAGACCTCCGCGTTGCCGGCCAGATCCTGGGCGGCGATGCTGTAGTGGAAGACGCCACTCGCCGGGGGCGTCCATCGCACGCGATACCAGGTGCCCGTGTGCTTGCTGCCCAGAGCGAAGCTCCTGACCGTCTGGCCCGAGCCGTCGGTCACGGCAAGGGCCACCGCGGTTGCGTCGGGGCTGAGTCGATCGGCAACGGAGTACCTGAGCGTGATGGCGCGGCCCATGTAGCCGACCGCCGCCTTGACCGAGGTCGATGGACCACGGGTGTCGATCTTCAACGCGACGGTGTGAGCGGTCTCGCTGTTGCCGGCGGCGTCGACCGAGTAGTAGCTCAGCGTGTGCACGCCGTCGAAGGAGTGATCCGCGGGCGCCGGGATATCGATGGAAGCGCCGGCCGGACCGCCCACCACGGCCGGCGAGGCATCGTCGATGGCGGCCCAGGTCGTGACCACGTCCGACTCGGCGTCGGACGAGGTGAAGTGCACGGTGAAGGGTGCACCCTGCCAGCCGGACGGCGCGTCGCAGGTCGTCACCGGAGGAGTCGAGTCGGCGGCGGACGCCGCAGCCGGGACGACCGCGAAGAGCGCGCACAGCAGCACCGCGAGAATGACCGGCGACAGACGTGAGTTCCTCATGATGCGCCCCCTGGCCCAGCGGCTCCGATGAGCCGCAGCAGCCACGATGGTAGCACCTGGTGAACGGAACGCGACGGCGGCGGCGAGGCTTGGCGTCGGCGGGAAGAGAGCCTCGAATGGACCCGCGAGCCCCGGTCGTCTACGCTCACGCGATGACACGGACGACCTCGCCTTCACGGTATGTGTTTGCCGCGCTGTGCACGCTGGTCGCCTGCGGCCTGACGGCGGCCGGCGCTCAGGCGACGGCGAGCAGCTCCCCGGCGACGAACGCAGTGGTGGTGAGGTCGGCGTCGCCCGGCCCTGACGGGACCGCCACGCTCGACGCCGGCTTCGACTTCAACATGCTGGGCGCCCTGCTTCGCCTGGACCGGCCCCGCGACGCCCGGCCACGGCTCGCCGTGCGGGTCAGCTCGGACGGCGTCGCGTGGGGTCCCTGGCGGACCCTCGTCTTCGCGTCGGCGGAGGGTCGCGCCGCCTCGGCCGGCCACGCCGGCGCCACTGCCTCGGAGCCGCTCTGGGTCGGAGACGCGTGCTACGTGCAGTACCGCCTCACGGTCGGCGGACGTCCGGCCACGCGACGCACCATCACCCGCCTGCGTTTCGCTTTCATCAACTCCATGGGCCACGACGCCGCAGACGCTCTCCCGGCGACGATGACCAGTTTCGCGGCGCTCGCCGGCGCCGCGACCGCGGGCCGCTCCACGACGGTCGCCGACTTCCCGCTCGCTCCGCGCGCCACCAGCAGCCGCCCTGCAATCGTGACCCGCGCCGGCTGGGGCGCCGACGGCTCCTGGCGTCATCAACGCCTCAGGTACGCCAGGGTGCGCATGGCTTTCGTCCACCACACGGCCGGCGCGACCGAGTACACGCCCGAGCAGGCGCCCGCCATCGTGCGCGCGATCGCCTACTACCACGCCAAGGTCCTGGGCTGGGGCGACATCGGCTACAACTTCCTGATCGACAAGTACGGCACCATCTACCAGGGGCATCGGGGATCGATGCGTCGCGGGGTGGTCGGGGCGCAGACCCTGGGCTTCAACGCGCACAGCACGGGCATCTCGCTGATGGGCACGTTTGGGACCGCCGAGCCGACGCCGGCGATGCTCGCGTCGCTCGAGCACCTGCTTGCCTGGAAGCTCTCGCTGACCGGTGTCGGCCCTCTCGGCCATGCCACCATGAGGTCCGGCGGCAGCGGCAAGTTCGCGCCCGGCGTCCGCGTGCGCTTCAACGCCGTCTCGGGTCACCGGGACGCCTGCTTCACCGACTGCCCAGGCAACGCGTTGTACGCCCGCCTGACCCAGGTCCGGCGCTCGACGGCGGCTCTCGTCCACCACCGGCCGATGCCTCTCTACGTGTCGGCCTACGCGTCGCCGCAGACGATCACGCCGAACGGTGACGGCGTCGACGACGGGGCCACGATCTCGTGCTACGCGTACTCCGGGGCGACCATCCGCGTCGCCGTCTGTGACGGCAGCGGCGCGGAGCTTCGCCTGCTGCAGGACTGGACCACCGTGCCCACCGGCATCTGGGCGGTCACCTGGGACGGCGCCCTGGCCGCGGACGGCGGGCCGGTGGCCGCGAGCGGCGCCTACACGGTAAGAGTCGACGCCACCGACGCCTTCGGGCACACGGCGACCGCCGGGACCAAGGTCGTCGTCAACGTCACCGTGAGCGGCGTGTCGGTCAAGCCGGCGTGGTTCTCACCCAACGGCGACGGCGTGAAGGACGCGACGACCATCGCGTACACGCTGGACAAGGACGCCACGCCGGTCGTCATCATCGGTCCGGTGGCGGCTCCCATCCGCAGGTTCTCGCCAAGCCGCCAGGTCGCCGGGACCTACCAGGTCACCTGGGACGGCCTCGACGCCTCCGGGAACGCGGCGCCGGACGGCAGGTACCCGGTGACCGTTCGCGCCACCGACGACACCGGCAGAGCCACCGTCGCGCGCAGCGTCGCCATCGACCGGATCGCCCCCAAGCCCATCGCGACCAAGCCTTGGCTGACGGTGAAGGCGAATGCTCGCCTCGACGTCCCCTACCTGGTGCGCGACCGCTCCGCCCGCACGGTGCGCGCGCGGATCCGCGTCACCGATGCCCTGGGGACAGTGGTCAGAGACAGTGATCGCGGCTGGGTGCCCACCGGCCGGGCCCGGACCATCGTGTTCCGCGACCCGACGCCGGGCGTCTACCACCTCACCGTGACGGCCTACGACCTTGCCGGCAACCACGAGAAGGCGCCGGCGGTCATCGAAGTGCGGGTGAAGTAGGGGGCCGGGCGGCTTCTCTCGCCGCCCGGCCCCTCACGAAGCAGCCGATCCCAAGACCTCTACTTGTCCTGGAGCAGCCCCCACTTGTCGGTGGAGTCGGCCGAGAAGGTCTTCAGCTCGAACACCGAGAAGGCTCCGTGGCTCGCAGCCCAGCCTGGGTGAGCGGCAAGATAGGCGGCGGCGCTGAAGTGGTCGCCGCTGGGGTGCCCCCAGCACGCCCACGAGGAGAGGCCGTCGACGGCCATGTTCTCGGTCGTGACCTTGCCGTCGGTCGCGCCCTCCGGCTCGCGCACCCAGCTGTCCCACGACAGCAGCCCCGGCGTGCCGAACTCGGGCTCCCCGCAGAGGCCTCTGGCGTCTGGCCGTATCCTCCCCAGATAGGTGTCGTAGGTGTCTGACTCCATGGACATGCCGACCTGGGCGTCGATCCGGCCGTAGTAGCTGTCTTTGAGCTCCCCCCAGCGGATGTAGCGCGCGAAATCGACCACGGCGGGCTTGAACGGGTCGGCGATCGTGCCCTCTTCCGCTCTGGTCCTGGGTCCCCAATCGAAGTTGCACGAGCCGAAGAAGCCGTTCCTCGTCTGGTTGAGATCGTAGACCTTGCCGCCGAGCTGCAGCGAGGCGATGGTGCCCGCCGCATCGCCGATCAGCCACTCGTTCGAGTACGCTCCATTGTTGTGGCCGACCAGTGTGGACACGGCCTCGGCGACGGTGGCGGCGTACTGAGCCGCCTCACGCGCCCTCACGAAGACCGGGATGCCGGTGGGTCTGTACGTCGTGTCGGCCAGCGTCGTCTCGGTGAGCAGCAACCCGGCGCTGTTCTCGTACCAGTCTTCGCCGCTCCAGATCTGGCCGCCGCAAGACTGATAGGAGAAGGCATAGCCGTGGGTCGGGTGCACGGAGAACATGACGTCGTAGGAGAAGCAGCCGTCGTAGTAGTCCCACGTGTCGTGGCCCATCACCGGCTTGCCGTCGACGGTCGCGTCGCCGGTGGCGATGAAGGCGCTGCAGCCCCCCGGCTTGCGGGTCGCGCGGGTCCTCGCCGTGGCCAGCGACGGCGGTGAGCTCGTCTTGGCGAGCAGCTCCTCATAGCAGGGCTCGTCTGCCCAGGCGTTCGCGGCCACCACATCCCACAGCGTATCCTGCGCGTAGCCGACCGCGTGCATTCCGTCGGTGATCCCCCGCAGCTCCTGCCGATACTCGGCCGGCACCAGCGGCCAGACGTACTTCCGCGCCACCTTGGCGCACAGCTTGCGGTAATTGCTGCCCAGCGGACCGACGTCGTACCGGATGCCACAGTTGGCGGACTGCGCCGTCATGTAGCCGTTCTGAAAGCCGATCTGGTAGGGGTCTCCCTGCAGATGCGCGACGATCCAGCCATCGTGTCCCGTGACGCTCGAACCTTGAAGGAGAGCCGCGATGGCTGGGGTCGCCGGCGGCGGGACGTGCGGCGGGATCTGATAGGGAGCGAAGGCGTACGCGACGCTCGCCAGCCCGCCAAGCAGCACGAAGGCCATTCCGGACACCAGCAGGACTCTGACCGCTCGATACACCGTGACACCCCCTGTTTGAGCTCCTACACCGATCGAGGGGGACGGTCATGAAACGACTCAGTGCAGAACGACCGGCCGCGGCCCGGCAGAAACGGCGCCGCCCACACCCCCTCGAGGCAAGCCGCGGAGCCACCGACAGTCCGCGTGGCACCGGTTTGCCGTCACGCAACTCTACACCCGGCAGAACGCGGCACCCCCTGCCAAGGGAAGGCAGGTGCTCGCGGGAGGACTCGGATGCTCAGCGCCAGGCCGAGGCTAGGACTCCGCGACGACGACGCGGTTCTTGCCCAGCCGCTTGGCAGCGTAGAGCGCCTGGTCTGCGCGCTCCACGAGGTCGGCGCCGCAGTCGGCATGCTTGCGCAAGCTGGCGACGCCCACGCTGACGGTGACCACCGGTGGCTCGCGACCGGAGGCGAAGCCGTCGCGTTCGACATCCTTGCGGAGGCGCTCACCCACGGTGCGCGCCGACTCGACGATCCCCTCGCTGCCGGATGTCGGCAACCCGGAGCCGGTGCCGACCTGGGCGCTCGCCTCCGCGGCGGCGAGCGTTGCGGCGCCGGCGCGCAGCCGCTCGCCCGCGTTCAGCGCTCCGTCCGCGCCGGTGCCCGGCAGGAGGATCGCCACCTCGTCACCGCCGTAGCGCGCCACAAGGTCGACCTTCTCACGAGTCCCCAAGCGCAACAGACGCCCGATCTGGCTGAGCAGCGCATCGCCGGCGCGATGCCCGAAGCGATCGTTGTAGCTCTTGAAATCGTCGATGTCGATCATCAGCATCGAGAGCGGCAGGTGGAAACGCTCGGTGCGCGCCACCTCCCGCGCGAGGGCTTCGTAGAAGTAGCGGTGGTTGTACACGCCCATGAGACCGTCGGTGACGGCGAGCTCTTCGAGGCCGACGTAGAGACGCGCATTCTGGATCGCCGTCGCAGCCAGCGCGGCGAGCGTGGCGGCCAGCTCGCGGTCACGCTTCGAGAAGATGCGCGTGCGGCGCTTCTCGATCAGCTGCAGGCACCCGATCACCTCGTTGCGAAACACCAGGGGCACGATCAGGCAGCTGCGCTCGCCCCACTCCTCCATGCGGTCTCTGTCGGCCATGGGAAGACTGGGAGCGTCGAGGTGCATGGCCAGCATGGCGTGATCGTGCAGCGCGCGACGTAACGTGGGGTGTTCCTCGAGCAAGACGGTGGCGCCCACCCATTCCGCGTCGCCGGGATCCGGCTCCAGCGCCCAGATCGCGAGGCACGTCGCGAGAGGCGCCCCTGCGTGATAGTCGTAGACGTCGCACTCCCAGAGCTCCAAGGCTTCGGCCGACCGCTGGGCGACGTTGGCGAGGACGTCCGCAACGGCGACACCCGAGGTGATGGCCGTCACGATCTCGGCGGTGACCGTGAAGCGTCCTGAGCGAGCCACAAGTTCCCTCCGCGTCGACGCCGGGTCAGCCGACAGTACTCTGGGGCGCAGGCGTTGTCACGGCCCGAGCAGAGCCTGCCCTCAGTCAGAGCAGGCCATGCGTCCGCATGGCCGCCGAGGGTCGTTTGGAATCACCTGGGCTGAGAGGCCAGCCGCCCGCTTCGCGCGGCGGCCGGGTTCAGCCTGCCACGGTCCTGCGATAAGCGGCGATGACGTCCTCGATGTGCCGCTCCACGTCTTCCGGAAGCGGCGGCACCTCATGGGTGGCGATCAGCTCGCGCGCGCGCTCGGCGGCATCGCGCAGCAGCGGACGCTCCTCGTAGGTCGCCCACGCATCGCGCTGGAACACTTGCGGCCACCAGATCTCGCCGGCACGGTTCCACTGCCGCGTGCTCTTGCGCCCGAGGTAGTGCCCACCGATCCCCACCGTCGCGATATCGTCGAACAGCGCCGTGGTCTCGTCGATCTGGCTGGGGCGCATGAAGCGCTCGATCGAGCCCACGGCGTCGCAGTCCAGGATCGTCTTCGCGAAGCTCACGGTCTCGGCGCCGTCCATGAGTCCGAAGGCGAGCAGGCAGTCGGCACCGGCCAGAGCGCAGGCCATCCCCGTGAGCATGCCCTCGGAGCCGGCTTGGTAGTTCGTCCCCTTGGCGTCACCGCTGATGGCGCTGGCGGTGACCGGCAGCCCGTAGTGATGGCTCATCTCCGTGCAGATGACGTTGATGAGGCCCACTTCGGGCGTGCTGCACAGGTAGGCGCCGCTCCGCAGGTCGGCGGCGGCCGTCCCGATGCCCGAGATGAGTCCGCAGCCCGGCTGCGCAAGCTGGAACAGCACCACCGCCGAGAGCAGCTCGGCCATGTTGACGATGCAGGAGCCCAGCAGCGTCATCGGGCCCGTCGTGCCGGTGAGCGCCATGGGCAGGATCAGCACAGACACACCGGCCTTCACCAGCTGCATCGTCGCCTCGGTCATCTCGCGCTCGTGCATCAGCGGCGCGATCGTGCAGTTGATGGTGCTGAAGATGGGCCGGTCCCAAAGTGAAGCACCGGCCACCGCTTCGAAGATCTCGAGCAATGGCTTGACGTGCGCCGCCTCGCGCACCTCGTCCTGTAGGTGCTTGGAGCAGTTGCGCACGGCGATGCGCTCGATCTCGAGGCCGGCGGTCAGCGGGTCGAGGTCGCGCGCCGAGATAGGCGGCCAGCCGTAGTCGACCTCGGGAAGAGCGTCGAGCAGGCGCATGGCCTGCCGCATGTCCTCGGCCGTGCCCTCGGTCCGTTTCCCCGTGAGGTCGTCGTACATGAACGTGCCCGTGCCGTCGCCGCAGAAGAGGAGCGAGCCGTCGCCGAGCACCAGGTCGTGGCGAGGATCCCGCGCCGCCAGGCGGATCTGCCGCGGGCAGGTCGCAAGGCAGCGCTCCACCAGATCCCACGGCAGCTTGGCGCGCAGCCTCGCCCTGTCGACGTCGGCGCCGGCCTCCTCGAGCAGGTCGATGGCCGCCGGCGAGTTGTAGCCGATGCCGACCTCGGCAAGGACCCTCGCCGTCTGCTCGTGGATGAACCGACGCTCGGCCTCGCTCAAGTACTGCAAGCTGGGTCGTGCCACTTCGTCCTCCCCGTGTGATCGCCTCATGAATCTCGCGGCCCGCCGGCGTAAACTAGCGGACGTCACGCTCATCAAACACATCTTCGAGGTCGCTCACACGTGGAAAACCTGCAGAAATCGAACCGCGTCATCGAGAGAAATCTCCCGAACCTCACGACGCGGGCTGCTTGCTCACCAGGCAGACCGTGTACGTGAGCCTGGGCAAGGCGGCGCAGCAGCTCGGCGTGACGCCCGGCACCGTGCGCCGCTGGACGCAGAGCGGCTTTCTGCCCTGTACGCGGACGGCCGGTGGTCACCGCCGCATCGACACGAAAGACATCGAGGAGCTGGCGCGGGCCATCGGCGACGGCGGCCATCTCGCCGCTCGCCGCGCTCGCGAGCGCGAGCTCGAGACGCTGGCGCAAGCCTCGCTCGACGTCGCCAGCCGGCTCGACCAGGTCGAGCTGCTCGCCGAGATCGCCCGGCACGTGACACGGCTCTGCCGCTGCCACACCTGTGAGATCCTCGAGTACGACGCCGAGCAGGAAGTGGTCCGCGTGCTCGCCGAGTACGAGGCTAGCGGCCGCCGCCGCCCGACGGCCGGCGTCTTCTCACTGCGCGAGCTGCCGGTGACCAGGCGCGTCCTCGACGAGCAGGTGCCGATCGTCGTCAACGCCGATGAGCGCGGGGCGGACCCTGCCGAAGTGGAGCTCATGAGGCGCTACGGGGAGAAGAGCATCCTCATGCTGCCGCTCGTCTTCCAGGGCCGCGCCATCGGGCTGCTCGAGGCCTGCGACCGGGAGCGGGCGCGCCGGTACTCGGCGCAGGAGCTGCGCCTCGCGCGCGCCCTGGCCGGGCACGCGGCGGTCGCGCTGCGCAACGCGCAGCTCTACAGCGCCGCCCACGACGCCGACGCGGCGATGGACGCGCTGCGACATCGCCTCACGCACCTCGCGACCAAGGTCGCCGAACTCCAGAACGCCTCCCCAGCCCAAGAGGTCTTCGGCGCATTCGCCGAGGTCCTCCGAGCGGCGTTCGAAGCGCGCTCCTGCGTCATCGCCGCGGACGGCCGCGTTCTTGGTGCGGCGATCGAGCAGCTCCCCGCCGACGCTCCGTCAGTCCCGCACGGTGCACCGGCCTACGTCCTGAGCGCCGCCGCACCGCGACCGGGCGCGCGCCTGGAGCTGACCCTCGTTCTGCCTCGACCGGCGGCGACGGGCGAGGCCGAGGTCCTTGAGCTGGCTGCGGCCATGGCGCCGGGATCGACAGAGGCATGGATGCGGCCCGGCCAGGACTCAGAGTAGCCGGGCTCGTTCCCGCTGCCGGCAAGGCGCAACGGCCGCTGGGTCGGCGGCCGGTGTAGTCTGCGCCCGGATGACCGCGCGGATCCGGCGCGGCGCCCTTGGCACACGTGAGCCGCCGAGCAGGGCGATGCGGACCAACGGAGCATCGCGTCCGTCGTCGACGGCCAAGCGGTACGAAGGAGGCACTCATGCGGCTCAACGCCGGCTGGAGCGATTTCGCAAGCGACGGACGGACGTGCACGGCGTTTGGGGCGCGGCCCGCGGCGACCAGCGAGCGGCTGCCCGGCGTGCTGCTCATCCAGGAGATCTGGGGAGTCGACGAGCACATCCAGGACCTCACCGGGCGCGTTGCCACGGCAGGCTACACCGCGCTGGCGCCCGACCTGTACTCGCTCGGCGGCCGGCCGGCGGCGCTTCAGCCGGCGCGCGTGGCGGCCGTCAAGGCGTTTCTCAACTCACTGCCGGTCGGCACCTGGTGGGACGAGGCGGCCCGGCAGGAGGCGCTCGCCGGCCTCCCAGCCGACGAACGCGCCGGGGTGTCCGAGTCACTCGGCGCCCTGTTCGCGCCGCGCGACCGCGACGCGCTCGTCGCTTTGCTGCGCGACGCGTTCACGGCGCTGCGCGACGATCCGGGCTGCAACGGGCAGGCTGCCGCCGTGGGTTGGTGCATGGGCGGCGGCCTTGCGGGCCGGCTCGCCGGCGCCGAGCCGGCGCTGGCCGGCGCGGCGGTCTTCTACGGCGAGCCCGCCCCCGACGACCTCGTGCCGCAGATCGCCTGCCCGGTGATCGGCTTCTACGGCGGCGCCGACCCGCGCATCACCAGCGCCGTGCCGGCCTTCGCCGCGAAGATGAAGGCCGCCGGCAAGCACTACGAGCCGCACGTGTACCCGGACGCGCCGCACGCGTTCTTCAACGACACGCGGCCCTCGTTCACGGTCGGCGCGGCCCGCGACGCCTGGGCGCGCCTGCTCACCTTCTTCGCCGGCCTTCCGGCGCTCTGAGCGCCGCAGCCTGAGCCGCCGCCGTCCGACCCTCGCCGCCGCCAGACCTCGCCGTCAGGCGTCGATCGTCTTCATGTCGGCGTACCGCTGGCCGGCGGTGGCTCCGGGCGGCAGCGCTTCGTCGAGCCGCGCGAGCTCGTCGCCGCTCAACTCGAGCGCCGCGGCGGCGGCGTTCTCTTCCACGTAGCGGCGCTGCTTCGTGCCGGGGATCGGCACCACGTCGGCGCCGCGGTGCAGCACCCAGGCGAGCGCGAGCTGGGCCGGCGTCACGCCCTTGCCGTGGGCGATCTCCTCGAGGCGTCCCAGCAACTCGAGGTTGCGCCTGAGATTGTCGTCCTGGAAGCGCGGGTGACGGCTGCGGAAGTCGCCTTCGTCGCGCAGATCGTCTGGGCTGCGGAAGCGGCCGGCGAGAAATCCGCGCCCTAGCGGGCTGTAGGCGACAAAGCCGATGCCGAGCTCGCGCACGGTCGGCAGGATCGCCTCCTCGGGGTCGCGCGACCACAGCGAGTACTCGGTCTGCACGGCCGTGATCGCGTGCACGGCGTGCGCTCGTCTGATCGTCGCGGGCGACGCCTCGGACAGGCCGAGGTAGCGCACCTTGCCCTCGCCGACGAGCGTCGCCATGGCGCCCACGGTCTCCTCGATCGGCACCGTCTTGTCGACGCGGTGCTGGTAGTAGAGGTCGATGTGGTCGACCCCGAGCCGCGCCAGCGACGCCTCGCAGGCCGACCGCACGTACTCCGGCCGCCCGTTCACGCCCACCCAGCTCCCGTCCTCGCGGCGTTCGTTGCCGAACTTGGTCGCCAGCACGACCCCGTCACGGCGTCCGGCAAGCGCCCGGCCGACGAGCCGCTCATTGGTGAACGGCCCGTAGATGTCGGCGGTGTCCAGGAAGTCGATCCCCAGGGCGAAGGCGCGATGGATGGTGGCGATCGCCTCGGTCTCGTCGGCCGGCCCGTAGAACTCCGACATGCCCATACAGCCCAGCCCCTCGGCCGAGACCTCGAGCCCTTGACTGCCTAGTCTGCGTCTCTTCATGAGTCTCCTTGGGGATGCGCCGGGGTCGCCTGCGGCCGCCCGGCGCTCAGGACGGGTACGGCCTTCGTATTCCCTCGCGGCACGGGCTTGGACACCAACGACCGAAAAGGACAGGCCCTCACCTGTCGACAACGTTGTGAATCAGAACAGCTAGCGCAGCCTGCGCTCGATGAGCGGCCAGAATCCGGTAGCCTCCTGGCTCATGACCCAGATGCTCACGCCGGCGATGTGGGGGTGGCGCGCGCGCAGCTGCGCGAGCTTGGCAGCCAGGGCGGTCTGGTCCTGGAAGTAGACCGCGTGCGCGACGCCCGCGTCGGCAAAGTTCAGCGTCGCCTCCCGGGAGGCGGGGTCGCGCCCGACGGCGACGTGGTAGCGGGCGGCGAGCACCGCCCCCGTGCTGGCGGAGACGGTGCTCACCGATCCGCCGTGCCAGTCGAAGCCGAAAAAGGGCACGCCCATCGAGATCTTGCGCGCCGGTACTTTGCTCTGGGCGAAGAAGAGCACCCGGTCCAGCCACGCCAGGGGCGCCTGCGGCCCCGGGCCGCCCCACGAGCCACTATAGCTGTAGGTCATGATCTTGAACTCGTCGACGGCCCGTCCGATGCGAGCCCAGTCCGCAAAGATCTGGCCGTCCCACTGCCCGGGCTCGGACGTCTTGGGAGTGACGGCGATCGAGAGGAAGCGGTGCTTGCCGTGCAGGGCCGCGGCAAGCACCTCGACGAATGACGAGAAGCGGGCGCGGTCGACCGCCTTTAGCGCCTCCCAGTCGAGGTCGATGCCGTCGTAACCCTTGTCCTCGACGAGCGTGACGAGGTTGTCGATGAGGCGGCGGCGCAGCTCCGGCGAAGCCAGGATCGCCGCCGCGACGCCGCGGCTGAAGGAGCCGCCGGCATCCTTCGTGTTGGTCACCGTGGCGAAGATGTTCAGGTTGCGCTCGCGAGCTGCCGCGACCAGGTCCAGGTTCTCCTTGTCGGCCGTGACACCGCCGCCGGCCTGCGCGTGGTACCAGTCGAAGTCGACCTCGTCGATCGCCTGGGCGCTGGTGGCCGCGTCGAGCGACGCCACGCTGCCGAGCGTCCAGGCGCTCACCCGGTAGTGACGCCCGCCGAGGGGCTTCCTCAGGTAGCCAAGCGGCGGTTTCCCGGGTCGTCCCAGATGTGCGGCGAAGGGGCCAACGGTGAAGAGCAGAACGACGACCACCGCGAGCGCTCCGGCGAGCAGCAGCAACGCAAGCAGGCGCTGCCGCCGCAGACGAGCTCTCCTGACCTCGCGCGGCGGGGTGGTCATCGCGGGCGATCGCGAGAGGGACCGTTCATCGGTAACACTGTACCAGTCAGAGACTGGACTGGGGCCTTGCGTGTCCGAGGCTGGTCGGCTAGCCTGCCGCCATGGGATACACGGTCTTCCGACCCGACGAGCACGAGTTCCAGGCGCCGCAGCGAGGCGATCAGCGCCGGAGCCTCGCGCCCCTCTCAGGGGCTCTCCACGCCATGCGCGCCACTATCTGGCGCCTGCCGCCCGGCGTGCGCGGCACCCGCCACCTCGAGCACGTGCAGGAGGAGATGTTCGTCGTCCTCGAAGGCACCGCGACGCTCCTCCTCGGCGACCCGCCGGAGCGAGTCGAGCTCCCGCGCGGGTCGGTCGCCGTCGTTGAGACCGAGACCGGCCTGCAGCTTCGCAACGAGAGCGACGCTGAGGTCGTCGTCCTTGCCGTCGGCGCTCCGCCGGAGCAGGGCAAGGCCGAGCTCCTGCCCGACGTGGACTAGCTGTTCTTCTCCCCCACACCCTTGAAGAAGGTGTAGCAAAAGACGCCGTCCGCCTCCGCAGTCCTGTGGAGGTCCCGGACGCCGGCATTGAAGGTCTCCGGCTCGATGATGCCGGCCTCCAGCGCGGACTCGCGGACCCCCTCGATCATCGCCGTGAACGTCTTCCTCGTAAAACCGTCGACGAGATCCGGCCGGCTCGCGTCCACGTACACCACCCGCGGAGCGACGCGCACCGCGCTGAGACCCGCCGCGACCATCAGCGGGTAGAGCTGCCGGCCGATGAGCGCATTGCCGCCGGCCGCCCGCTGTAACTCGACCTGACACTGGATCGCGCGTTGAGCCGCGCTGCTGTCGGGATGGAAGTAGGTCGATCCGTGATCGCCCTCGATGACGGTCATGGTGCCGCCGGGCCTGAGCTGGCTCTTCAGCCTCACCAGGGCCTCAACGGGCTGCGCGAGGTGCTCGAGGACGAAGCAGACGAACACATGGTCGAAGGTCTCGGGGCCAAAGGGCAAGGCGAAGATGTCCGCCTGGCGAAACTGCACACTGGTGAGTCCCGCCGCGACGGTCCGCCGCTCGGCTTCCACGAGTGAAGTCGGAGAGATGTCGATTGACACGAACTGCGCGCCCGGGCTCCGTTGAGCCAGCGTGACCGTCTGGGCGCCGACGCCGCACCCCGCCTCGAGGACCACGCTTCCGGCCGGGTAGGATGTGCCTGAGTGCAGGAGGTCGACCAGCGTTCCGGCCTGATCCTGCAGGCGCGCACTCTCCCGATGGTGGTAGCCGTGCACGTAGGTCTCGCTCACGGTGCTGTTCCCGGCCTGAGCGCCGGCTCCGCCTCCAGCGCCGACCTGATCTCCGCGGCCCACACCTCGCAGCCGCGCTTGCTCGGGTGCAGCCTGTCGGACCGGTACAGGCTGCGTTCGGGCAAGCCGTCGGGGCCCAGCAGCGCCTCGGTGAGGTCGATGTAGCGTAGCCGCGGATCGCCGAGTACCTGTTCGCGGATCAGCCGGTTCGCCTCGGCGGCGACCGGCCAGAGCTTCCAGCGCGCGCGTGAAGGAGTGATCGCCACGTAGAAGACGAGCGCTTCCGGCAGGGCTGCCCGGACTCGCGCCGCGAAGGCGGCAAAGCCGTCGGCGACGTGCCGCGGCGTGGCCGGCTTGCGTCCGGCGATGTCGTTGGTGCCGGCGAACAGCACGACGGCCCTCGGCTCGTAGGGCAGCACGACGCGGTCGGCGTAGCGCACGACGTCGCCCATCAGCGCGCCGCCAAAGCCGCGGTTGATGACGGGCAGGGGCGCCATGTCGCGCTCGAGGGTGGACCAGAGCGTGAAGCTCGAGCTCCCCGTGAAGACGATGCCGCCGCAGGCCGGAGGGCAGGTCCGGTCTCTCGCTTCGAACTTCCTGATGCTCCATTCCCAGGCGTTCGGATCACGCACCGCGGCGCGCGTCATCCCGACGACAAGCTCCAGTCCCCGCTCGATGGAGCGCAGAGCACTCACGAGTCCTCCTGTGAAGCCTACCCACGACCCAGACCCAGACGGCCTCTATCTGCGTAGGACGCTATCACCGACGCCGGATGGCGGCCAGAGCGCCCCCGCCCGGGAAGAGGCGGCGGCGATGATCGCCGGCCTGGTCTCCGGGGCCGAGTGGAGTCAGCGGACAGACGACGTGGTTGGCAGCACCGAGGGTGTGGACGAGTTCGGTGTACGCAGTGTCGAGCCCCGGAAGGCGGCAGTCCTGCGCCGCTGCGCCTTGGGATCATGCGGTGGTAGGCTCGCAATGCCAGTACGACCTGGGAGGACCCGG
>Ga0302299_10001248_pt1 | contig 15221 bp, 14 predicted proteins | sample III_Fen_N3_4_FD_198795 | JGI IMG/M metagenome (GOLD analysis project Ga0302299, IMG submission 198795) | Peat permafrost microbial communities from Stordalen Mire near Abisko, Sweden - III_Fen_N3_4 | ecosystem: Environmental > Terrestrial > Soil > Wetlands > Permafrost | place: Sweden: Abisko... | reverse complement strand
GGCGACGGGACGGTCGTGGCCCACCGCCTGCGCATGACGCCGATCCACTGACGCACGCCGATCCACCGACCCGCGCACCGCCGAGCCCCTCCCCCGGCCCTGCACCGGCACCGCCGTCGCCCGGGCCCGACGCTCCGATCCCCGTCCCGGGACCCGACATCCCGGACCCGCCCGACCCCGACCGCACGCCCGCACCCGCCTGACGCCCCTCCCGACGACCAGGCCGGTACCCTGGCCGCAGCCACCGGCGCGGGGCCGGTCGTCGGGGGGCGCACCATGACCGGGGATCTGGACGGACCGCCCACCCGCGTCTCGCCCCCGGTCGAACCGCCGGAACCGGTCGAACCGCCGGAACCGGTCGAGTCGGCCGGCACGGCACCGGAGCCCGCACCGGATGCCACGCCCCAGCTCACCGTCGACTTCTGCGGCCTGAGCTACACCCCGGAGCCCGGGCGCCCGTTCTTCCTGGGCCGCGAGGGCGACGTCGTCCTCGACGAGAACCCCTACCTGCACCGCCGGTTCCTCATGATCAGCCACCTCGACGGCCTGTGGTGGCTGTACAACCTCGGCTCCCTGCTGTCCGCGACGGTCGCCGACGAGACCGGGCACCTGCAGGCCTACCTGGCGCCGGGTGGCCGGCTGCCGCTCGTCTTCCCGCGGACCCTGATCTGGTTCACCGCCGGACCGACGACCTACGAGTTCGAGGTGATCGTCGCCGACGCCCAGTTCACCCCGGTCGCCCTGGGCGAGCCCTCGGGCAGCGGCCGGACGACGATCGGGCAGGTCTCCCTGACGCCGTCGCAGCGCCTGCTCATCCTCGCCCTCGCCGAGCCCCTCCTGCGCGGGGGCCGCGGGACGAGCGCGATCCCGACGTCGGCGCAGGCGGCCGAGCGCCTCTCCTGGCCGCTGACCACGTTCAACCGCAAGCTCGACACGGTCTGCGCCAAGCTCGCCCAGGCCGGGGTCCGGGGGCTGCACGGCGGCCCCGACAAGCTCGCCGTCAACCGCCGCGCCCGCCTCGTCGAGTACTCGGCGGCCGCCCGGCTCGTGACCGCCGAGCTGCTCCCGCTGCTCGACCAGCACGCCCGCGAGGCCGCCCGCACCCGGCGCGACCCGTCGGCGGGGCAACCCTGACGGACGGCGGTCAGCGCCCGACGGCGAGCGCGCGACGCCGCCGGGGCAGCCAGGTGCGCCGCAGCGACCCCTTGCGGGCCCCGGCGCTCCGCGTCGCCCGCAGCCGGCCGCCCTGCGCCGGGGACCGCCGCCCCCCGGCCACGGACCCGCCGTCGCCGTCCTCGTCGTCCGCCGCCGACCCGGCCCCGCGGCGGACGGCCGCCGCCACGGGCTCAGCCGCCACCGGCTCGGCCGCGAACGCGCCGAGGGGGGCGGCCGGCTCCGGGAGCAGGCCGACGAAGATGCCGCAGATCAGGGTGAGCAGGCCGCCGACCAGCACGACGTACCCGACGGCGCCGTCCCGCACGCCCTGGTGCAGCACGGACACGCCGACGACGAAGGCGGTCACCGGCTCCGCGGCGGCGAGCGCCGGCTGGACGACCCGCAGCTCGGCCACCTGGTAGGCCCGGTGGATGGCGACCGTCCCCACCATGGACGCGCCGAAGAACCCGGCGAGGTCACCGGCCGCCCCCAGCGCCTGCACCCCGGAGCTGAGGTCGGCGAGCCCGCCGTCGAGCAGGGCCGCCACCCGCTGCAGGAAGACGGCGTCGACGGCGAAGCACGCGCCCCCGGCCGCCGCCAGCAGCCGGGCGCCGTAGCGCGGGTCGACCCGGTGCCGCGACGCCAGGACGGCGGCGAGGGCACCCGCCACCACGACGGCGCAGAGCACCACGGCCCAGGCGCTGGACTGGGCGGCCCGGTCGGCCCCGTGGCTGACCAGCACGATCAGCGCCACGCCGGCCACCACCAGGGCGGCACCGACCAGCTCGTGGGGCCGCAGCCGCCGCCGGGCCCGCCCGGCCTCCAGGGCCAGGGCGATCACCAGCCCGAGCGCCATCACCGCCTGGACGACGATCACGCTGCCGTGCACCAGGGCCACGGCGTGCAGGCCCAGCGCCGCCCCGCCGATGAGGCCCCCCGCCAGCCAGCGGCGGTCCGCCAGGAGCCGGCGGACCAGGTGCACCGGTCCGCTCCCCGCCGACGGGACCGACGACGCCGCCGCTCGCTGGAGGTTCGTGGTGATCGCGAAGAGGAAGGCGGACGCCAGGGCCGCCGCTGTCGAGATCACCATGTGCTGCATCCCCCTCGTCGCGGTCGACCCTCCGGTCGACGCGCCTGCCACGCTAGGCGGCCGTTCCGCGGTGGACATCCGCCGAGGTACCTACCTCTGCGCCACCCGGCTACGACCGACGGCCTATCCCCGTCACGTCACAGTCCACCCGAAGGCCAGGTGCAGCGGCCATCCGGTTGGGTCCCAGGTTCCCCGGCCGGACAGCCGCAGGTCCACCCCCCAGGCAGCACCAGTGCCGGGCTCCGCGGCGCGGATCACCCCGCGCCGCTCAGGTCCAGGGACCCGGCGGCCGACATTCGCAGGACGGGCGGTGCGCCGCCCGCCGCCCCGGCGCCACGCGTCCGGCCGGGACGCGACGAGAGGGGTGACCGCCCGTGCCGCACGGCCTGCGCGTGGGGGTGCTGTCGCCGTTCGTCGGAGGCGACTACTTCGGTGCCGTGATCGCCGGGCTGCACGCGGCCGTGACCGCCGACGGCGGCCGGCTCATCGCCGTCCAGACGCTCGACCCGGGGTCCAAGAGCGCCGACTACAGCGGCGTCCCGGCCGCCGCCCTGCCCCTGGCCTGGGATCACCTGGACGGCGTGGTGATCGTCGCCCGTGCCGCCCGGGAGAGCTCGGTGCGCCGGATGCTCGCCGCGGGCAAGCCCGTCGTGCTGGTGAGTCACCGGTTCGCGGACGTGCCGTGCCCGTCGGTCGCGCCGGACAACCGCTCGGGGGTCCGCGACGCGGTCGCCCACCTGGTCGGGCACGGCCACCGTCGGATCGGTTTCTCGGGCTTCCTCGGCGTCGACGACGTCGTCGAGCGGCACGCGGGCTACCGCGAGGCCCTGGCGGCGCACGGGCTGCCCTGCCCGCCGGACCTGCTGTTCGAGGTGGCGGACAACTCCGAGTCCGGTGGCGCGGCTGCGGCCGCCGCCCTGCGGGAGGCCGCCCGCGACGGGAAGCCGCCCGTGACCGCCGTCGTCATGGGGACCGACCGCAACGCCGTCGGCCTGCTCGACGCCCTCGCCGCCACCGGCTGGCGGGTGCCGCAGGACCTCGCCGTCGTCGGCTTCGACGACATCCCGCAGGCCGCCTACCTGCGCCCGAGCCTCTCGACCGTGGCGCAGCCGCTCGACCGGCTGGGCGAGCTCGCCTACGGGATGCTGCGCGACGCCGTCGACGGGCGCCCGCAGCAGCCCGACGCGCTGGTGCCCACCCGGTTCGTGCCCAGGGGCTCCTGCGGGTGCGCGCCGGACGGCGACTCGGCGTCCGCGGAGGACGTCATGGCCCGCTTCGCGGAGAACGCCTTCCTGCAGCGCGCCCTCAACACCCAGTACGACCTGGGGATCGAGCTGCTGCGCAGCCACGAGCGCGACCCGCGCGGCCTCACCTGGCTCGGGGTGACGCCGGCCGCGGCGGGCTGCCTGGCGCTGTGGCCGGGCGCGCAGGAGGACGCCGACGCCGTCGTCGAGGCCCCCCTGCCGCCGTCGCGCCGGGTCGAGCCCTCCGAGGGGCCCTTCGAGGGGCCCTTCGCGGAGCCCTTCGCGGAGCCCTTCGAGGGGCCCTTCGAGGGGCCCTTCGAGGGCCTGTTCGGCGAGCCGTTCGACGGCTCGACCGGCGAGGACCCGGCGTCCGACGACCCGGCGGAGCCCGGCGACCCGATGGTCGAGATCGCGGGCACCTACCGCGCCGACGGCGGTCCCGTGCCCGCAGCCGGGCAGCTCGTGCCCGTCAGCGCCTTCCCCCCGCAAGAACTGCTGGACGCCGCGGACGCCACGGACGGCATCCTCTGCCTGGTCCGGGTGCGGACGCCGGCGCACGACTGGGGGGTGCTCGCCGCCGTCACCCAGGTGCAGTGGGCCACCCCCTCGGGCCGGGAACTCATCAACTACTCCGGGTCGCTGCTCGCGGTGGCGCTCGAGCACGAGGCCGTCCTCAGCTCGCTCACCCGCCAGCAGGAGCAGTTGCGGCGGGCGGCCCTGTTCGACCAGCTCACCGGCCTGCCGAACCGGTCGCTGCTGCTCGACCGGCTGCGCCGCTCCCGCCACCGGACCGGGCGCGGGCGGGGCCCGCACCTGGCCCTGCTCTTCCTGGACCTCGACGGGTTCAAGGCCGTCAACGACTCCCTCGGGCACGCCGCCGGCGACGAGCTGCTCGTGGGCGTCGCCCAGCGGCTCACGACCATCCTGCGGCGCAGCGACACCGCCGCCCGGCTGGGCGGCGACGAGTTCGTCGTCCTGCTCGACGGCCTGCAGGGCCCGGACGACGCCGCCCAGGCGGCCGACCGGATCCGCTCCGCCGTGACCGACCCGTTCGAGATCGAGGGACGCGCGGTGACGGTGGGCGTCAGCATCGGCATCTCGGGGGCGGGCCAGGAGGCCGCCGACCCCGACGACCTGCTCCGCCGGGCCGACGCCGCCATGTACCAGGCGAAGCAGTCCTCGCGCGGCTCCGCTGTCCCGTCGCCCGCCCCGCCGCCGACCGTGCCGCCGACGCCGCACCCTGCCCCCACCCCCGCGCCGACGCCGCCGCAGCAGCGGCCCGCGCCGGACGACGAGACGACGTCCGGCCGCTAGCGTCGACGGCATGTGCCGCAACATCCGGACCCTCCACAACTTCGACCCGCCCGCCGCCCCCGACGAGGTGGAGGCCGCCGCCGTCCAGTACGTCCGCAAGATCGCGGGGACGGCGCGCCCGGCGCAGGACAACGCGGCGGCCTTCGACCTCGCCGTCCAGGAGGTCGCCGCGGCGACGGCCCGGCTGCTGGAGGCGCTGGTCCCCCACGGCGCCCCCAAGGACCGCGAGATCGAGGCGGCGAAGGCGCGGGCCAGGGCCGCCGACCGCTACGCGCGCTGAGCGCCGCCGTTACCCTGGTGCTCATGGCGTGCCGCATCTCCGAGCTGGTCCTGGACGCGCACGATCCCGAGCTGCTGGCCCGGTTCTGGTGCGACGTCCTGGGCTACGTCGAGCTGGGTCGCGAGGGGACCGCCATCGAGATCGGGCCTCCCGGCGTCGGCTTCGGCGGCCCGCAGCCCACGATCGTCGTCGACCGGACCGGCGAGCCGAGGACCGGCAAGCTGCGCCTGCACCTCGACGTGAACCCCACCGACCGCGACCAGGACGACGAGCTCGAGCGGCTGCTCGCCGCCGGGGCGCGCCCGGCGGACATCGGGCAGACCGGCGACGAGTCCTGGCACGTGCTCGCCGATCCCGAGGGCAACGAGTTCTGCCTGCTCCGCCGGCGGTTGCCGCCGGTCCAGGCACCGGCCCTGCCACCTCTGCGGACGGAAACTGACCGCTGAGCCTGCGAGGCTGCCGGACGTGGACACCACCAGCCTGCTCCCCGAGGCGTCGATCCCCTCCGGCGGCGCCACGCTCAACCCGTTCGTGATCGTCGACGACGCGGCCGGCCTCGTCCGCTTCGTGACCGACGTCTTCGGCGTCGCCGAGGACACCGCGGCCCGCACCCCGATGCCGGACGGCCGGTTGATCCACGCCCAGGTGCGGCTGGGCTCGGTCACGCTGATGCTCGCCGACCGGCTCGACGGCTGGCCCGCGCGTCCGGGCCTGTTCCAGGTGTGGGTCCAGGACATCGCCGCCGTCCTGGACCGCGCCGCCCGGTGCGGCGCGACGACGGTCACCGGGCCGACGCCGTTCTACGGCGCGACCACCCTGGCGCGGATGCTCGACCCGTGGCAGAACCTGTGGTGGCTGTACGAGCCCGCGCCGGGCCGGCCCGACCCGCTGCCGGGCTGGGCGGGCGGCCCGACCACGGTCTTCACCACGCTCGACGCCGCGCTGCGGTCGCTGGCGGGCCCCTCCGCCCCCGACCGCTCCACGGCACAAGGTCCCGACCCTTCGCGGTGATCAGGTGCGCAGGATGGACCACCAGCCCAGCGCGTCCCACGGCCGCACCTGCCACTGGTTCCGCAACGCCCTGGCCCACCCCGACGTCGAGGTCGCGCTGCCCGGTGCGGTCCTGGCCGGCCGCGCCGAGGAGATCACCGATCCCGAGGACCGGCGGCGAGCCCTACGCGCCGTGGCCGCGACGCTCGGCGCCATCGGGCGGGCCACGCTGGGCGACGTCGACCAGGCCGACGACGTCCGGATCGACCGGCTGGCGGACAGCTTTCCATCACCCCGACGGCAGTCCTGCCCGGCCCGTACGACCCGGGCGGCTCGTTCTGGCGGATCCCGCTCTCCGCGACGCCCTAGCGGTTCATCAGGGCGAACACGCCCCAGCCGAGGTACTCGCGCCGGTACCTGGCGTACCGCACCGGGGCCTCGGTCAGCTCGGCCCGCAGCCCGGCCGCCAACTCGTCGTCGGGATGGCTGTCGAGCCAGCGGCGCAGGGTGAGCCACTGCGCGGCCTCGTAGCGGTCCCAGCTGTCCTGGTCGGCCAGCACCATCTCGACGACGTCGCAGCCCAGCTGCGAGAACTGCCCGAGCAACTCGGGCAGGGACAGGAACTCGTCGCGGTCGCGGGCACCGCACCCCTGCGCCGTCACGAGATCGGGTGGGTCGCGGCGCCAGAAGGGCTCGCCGACGAGGAGCAGGCCGCCGGGATGCAGGCTGCGGTTCAGGAGCCGGACCGTTCCCGCCACCCCGTCGCCGATCCAGGTCGCACCGAGGCACGCGGCGACGTCGACGGGCTGGTCGCTCACCCAGCCCGCGGCGTCGGCGTGCACGAAGTCCACCCGATCGGCGACGCCGAGCTCCACGGCCCGCGCCCGCGCCCGGTCGGTGAACGCGGTGCTGAGGTCGACGCCCGTGCCGACGATGCCGTGGTCACGGGCCCAGGTGCACAGCATCTCGCCGGAACCGCTCGCCAGGTCGAGCATCCGCCGACCGGGGACGAGCCCCAACGCCCCGCCCAGCACGGCGAGCTTCTCGTCGGTCAAGGGATTGTGGATCCGATGATCGCTCTCCCGGACGGTGAAGACCCGGGGAATGTCGGAGACCGTCATGACCCGACCCTAAGCACCGCCGGGACGACCGTCGACCAGGTATTGCGCGGCGGGACCTGGTGTCCCATGCCCTCGACCACGAGCAGCCGCGCGCCGGGGATCGCCGCGGCCAGCGCCCGGCCGTGCGGCAACGGGAACAGCGGGTCGTGGCTCCCGTGGACGACAAGGGTGGGCACGCCGATGCGGTGCACGTCGAGCGCGGGCCCGTCGTCCTCGCTCTCGCCCTCCCCCACGACGAGCCAGTGGTTGCGGGCCGCGGTGACGTCCAGGCTGCGGTCGAAGGCTGCGCCGGCCGCGGACCGCGCGGCGGCCTCGTCGACGCCGAGAGGTCCCGCGAACGCGCGCTCGCCGTCCAGGAACCACTCCACGACCTGGTCGCGGTCGGTCCAGTCCGGGTCGGCGGGAGGCGCTGCGAACCGTTCCCGCAGCCGCGGAACGGGCGGCGCCTGCTCCGCGACGCCGCCGATCGCCCGGGTGGCGACCAGCGTGAGGCCCGCCACCAGGTCCGGGTGCCTCAGCGCCAGGTCCTGCGCGATCCCGCCGCCCATCGACACCCCGACGAGGTGGGCCGGTCCGCGGTCGAGTGCGCGCACCAGCCCCTGCGCGTCGCGGGAGAGCGCCTCGCCGCCGTAGGCCGGTGCGCCGGCCGGGCCGGTGGTCGAGCGGCCGGTGTCGCGGTGGTCGTAGCGCACCACGTACCGGCCGCCGTCGGCCAGCAGCCGGCACAGCGGCGTGGGCCACCAGTCCATCGAGGCCGCGGCCCCGGCGATCAGGACGACGAGGGGATGCCCCGGGTCACCCACGGCGTCGACGCACAGGTCGACGTCGCCGACCGGAACGAGCACCGCCGGCTCACCACCAGGGCCGCTCGAGCGCGCGGGCGGTGCCGCCGGTGCGGTCGAGCGCATCGAGGGCCGCCATCTCGTCGTCGGACAGCTCGAAGTCGAAGACCTGCGCGTTCTGCGCGATGCGCTCGCGGTGCGTGGACTTCGGCAGCACGACCAGGCCGTGCTGGAGCGACCAGCGGATCAGCACCTGCGCGGGCGTGCGCCCGAGGCGCTCGGCGATGCGGCCCACCTCGCGGTCGCCGAGGTGGCGGCCGGTGCCCAGCGGGCTGTACGCCTCGAGGGCCACGCCGCGGCGCTCGCACGCCTCCTGCACGGCCCGGCGGTGCTCGAACGGGCTGAACTGCACCTGGTCGACAACCGGCGGCACGTCGGCCACCTCGAACACGGCCTCGATCTCGGCCGCGCCGAAGTTCGAGACGCCGATCGAGCGGGCGTGCCCGAACTGCCGGGCGCGCTGCATACCCTCCCAGGCCCAGGTCGGGCCGCCCGCGGGCCAGTGGATGATGTACAGGTCGACGAAGTCGAGGCCGAGGCGCTCCAGGCTGCGCTCCACCTCCGCGACCGGGTCGCGGTGGCCCGGGTAGAACTTCGTCGTGACGAACACGTCCTCCCGCGGGACGCCGCTGTCACGCAGGGCACGCCCGACACTGCTCTCGTTGCCGTAGGCCTGGGCGGTGTCGATGTGGCGGTAGCCGCTCTCCAGCGCCCAGCGCACCGCGTCCTCGCAGGCGCGCCCGTCGGACACCTGCCACACGCCGAGCCCGAGCAGCGGGATCGAGTTGCCGTCGGCCAGCGTGCGCCGCCGCCCGCTGTCCGTCACGTTCTCTGCCGCCATCACGCATCCTTCCGGTGACGCTCTCCGCCTGCCCCCGGTGACGGGGCGCGCGTGCCCTGCCGCCGGGACGAAGGCCCGATCCCGTCGCGTCCCGGCCGTACCCCGAAGGGCCGAGCCTGAACGCGGGATTCCATCATCACCGCAGCCACCCCCGACCGCCCACCCGACTTCCCGCGGGGTGGGTAGGTTGGGCCGATGGCTGACCCGGCACTTCCCGTTCCCGAGGCACCGGTCCGGCCGGCTCCCCCGCAGGTGTCGCCGGAGCGGGAGGCGCTGGAGGGCTGGCTGGACTTCCATCGCGCGACGCTGCTGTCCAAGTGCGCCGGGCTCACCGCCGACCAGCTGGCCCTGCGGGCGTGCCCGCCGTCCACCCTGAGCCTGCTGGGGCTGGTCCGGCACCTGACCGACGTCGAGCGCGGCTGGTTCCTCCGCAGGTGGGTCCCCGGGATCACGCCGCTCTACTGGGGGTCCGACAACCTCGACGGCGACTTCGACGACCTCGACCCCGCGACGGCGGCCGAGGCGGTGGCCGTCTACCGGTCGAGCGTGGAGACCTGCCGCGACGAGGTCTCCCGGCACGGCCTCGACGAGGTCGTCCCCCGCAGCCCCGAGGATCCGGCGCTGGGCGACATCGACGTCCGCTGGATCTACCTGCACCTGATCGAGGAGTACGCGCGCCACAACGGGCACGCCGACCTGCTGCGCCAGGCGATCGACGGCGCCACCGGCGACTGAGCGCCGGGACCAGGACCAGCCCCTCCCGCATCGTCGAGCGGCGGGTGGAGCGCACCCGGGGCAGGCTCGTCGGCCTGAAGGAGAAGATCATGGGTTCACCGGAGCCGCGGCAGACCTACGGCCCGACCTACACCGACGACGTCTACGCGACGGGGTACGGATCGACGGGGTACGGCGAGGGCGGCGGACCCGAGGGCACCTCGCGGCTCGGGTCCGCCCGCGACGTGGCCACGGGCACCGTGCAGAACGCCGCGCACAGCGCCAAGGAGGGTCTCGCCGAGGCCCGGGACCAGGTCTCCCACGCCGGGGAGCGGGCCCAGGACGCCGTCTCCGGCGTGCGCGAGCGCGCCGAGGGCAACCCGTTCGCGGCGGGCGTCGTGGCCCTCGGGATCGGGTGGCTGGTGTCGTCGCTGCTCCCGGCGAGCGACGCCGAGACCCAGGCCGCGCAGCGGGCGGGCGAGGTGGCCCGCGAGCACGGCGGCCCCGTCCTCGACCAGGCCCGGGACGCGGCCCAGCAGATGGGCGCCGGGCTCAAGGACCACGCCCAGGAGGCGGCGCAGCAGGTCAAGGTCCGGGCGCAGGAGGCTGCGGGCACGGTCCGCGAGGAGGCCCGCTCCTCGTCGTGAGGCTCGCCGCGCGACCGACCGACGCCTGACGTCGCCGTCCTGGTCCCCCCGACCGCTCGGGCCGGGGGGATCAGGCACGTCCCGCGGTCGAACGCCGGGGCAGGTGCCTCGCCGGTCAGGGCAGGTGCCGGTCCGGGGAGCCCAGGTCGAGGACGGAGTCCTGACCGCCGTAGTCGTTGGGCACGTAGTCGTCGGCCGCCCAGTCGTTCTCCCAGCGGTGCCCGTCGAGCAGGTAGCGGAACCGCCAGCGCCGGCCCGTGGGCAGCGCGAGGGTCACCCGGAAGCCGCCGTCGTCGAGGCGCGTCATGGGCGTCGCCTCGGTGGACCAGTCGTTGAACTCGCCGCAGAGGTGAGCCGTCCGGGCGCCCGTCGCGGGCAGCTCGAAGGTGACCTCGACCGTCGGGCGGCCTTCGTCATGCTGGAACATCATCCCTCCCTCCGGGGACGGTACCCGCGGCGGCAGCCCGCCGCAGGCGCACGCGCCCGGAGCAGGCCCACCGCGTTCGCGCCCAGGCCCCCCGGGGGACGATCGTCACCCCCGAGCGTGCACTGCCCGTAACCAGGGGGGTCCGGGCCGTGGCCCGTTCGGGGGTCGCAGGTCCCCCGCTCGGCGGAAACCCGGGGTCAGGAGCCGGCAGTCGCCGTCCTCGCCACGGCAGCCCTCCTTCCCTTGATAACGTGGGGGTCCGGTGGCGCGGGCCGGTCCGGCGGCCCCCGGCAGCAGCCCGCACCCAGCCGCCGATCGTTGCTCCAGGTTGCGAGATCTCCCGTGGTCCTCACCCCGCACCGCCCCGCGGCTCCCTCACCCACCGTGACAGAGCAGCGGCTCCACGCTCTCACCGACGTCCCGGCCCCTGTTCCCGGGCGGCCCCGAGAGCCCGTCCACGACGGGCCCCTCGACGTCGGTCCCCTCGCCCCGGGGGTCGGTCACGTCCTGGTGGTGGACGTCGACGAGCGCGCGGACCCCGGCGACGAGGCTCCCCGCTCCACCCTGCTGGCCGGCCACCTCGCCCGCCGTGCGGCGAGCGTCGCCGTCCTCGACGGGAGCACCGCACCCCCGCACCGCCCCGACCTGGTGATCGGTTTCACGCCGCCCCTGGAGGACGCGCGGATCGCGCACCGCGCGGCGCGCGAGGCCGGTGCCCGGCTCATCGTCGTCGTCCAGGAGCTGCTCCAACGCGCGACGTACGGGCTGAGCGACGTGGAGGCGGAGCGGCGGGTGCTGCGCGACGCGGACGTCGTGGCGATCGCGAGCGAGACGTTCCGCGACGCCGTCCGCGGCTACGGGGTGCCGGACGAGCGGATCGGCGTGCTGCCCGACTGGGCGCACGTCGTCCCGACCTGGCTGGACCGCCGCGACGCCCGCCGCGCCCTGGGGTGGCCGCAGCGCGGCTTCCTCGCCGTCCACACCGGGATGGGTGCGCGCCACGACCCGGAGTGCGTCGTCGAGGCGGCCCGGCTGGCCGGGCCCGACGTCCAGGTGGCGCTCGTCGGCACCGGCCCGCGGGACGCCCGGGTGCGCGCGCTGGCCGCGGGGCTGCCCAACGTCATCGTGGCGGGCCCGTTGGACCCGCGGACGCGCCCGCTCAGCCTCGTCGCGGCGGACGTCCTCATCCTCACCGAGGCGCTGGCGCCAGGGCAGCTCAGCCTGCCCGGTGAGCTGGCGTCCAGCCTCGCGGCGGCCCGCCCGGTGGTCGCGGCGGCCGAGCCGGGCAGCGTGGTGCGTGCCGAGCTCCGGCGGGCGGACGGCGCCGGTGTCGTCGTCCCCGCGCACTCCGCGCTGCGCCTCGCCGAGGCCCTGGTCGCGCTGCGCGCGGACCCCACCCGCCGGGTGGCGATGGGGCTCGCGGGCCTCGCGCACGCCGAGGCCGAACTGAGCCTGGAAGGCAGCCTGGCACGGTTCGACGCCCTGGTGGACGCCGCCCTCAGCAGGCCACCGGCCGCAGCGGCGGCTCCGGCGGGCAGCTGATCGGGCGGGCAGCTGATCTGGCAGGAGGCGCCCGGACGGGGCAGCGTGGAGGGAGGCCGTACGTCCCGTCACGCGTCCCCTGGAGGGCTGGTCCCATGACCGACACCGCTGCCGGCGTCACGCTCAACCGCTGCGTCGTCTACCGCCGCACCGGCGGGGCCGACGTCCTCGAACTCGTCGAGCGGCCCCTGCGCCTGCCCGGACCCGGGGAGGTCCGGGTGCGGCTGGAACGGGCCGGCGTCAACCCGACGGACTGGAAGTCGCGCCGCGGCCAGGCCGACGGCAGCCCGGTCGACCCGCCGCAGGTGCCGGGCCACGACGGCGCCGGGGTGGTCGACGCCGTCGGCGAGGGCGTCGAGGTGGCCTGGCTCGGCGTGCGCGTCTGGGTGTGGGAGGCGGCCCACGGGAGGCCCGAGGGCACGACGCAGACGGCGGCGATCGTGCCGCTGCGCCGGATCGCGCTTCTGCCCGACGCCGCGTCCGCCGACGCAGGGGCGAGCCTCGGCGTCCCGTTCATCACCGCCCACCGGTGCCTGACGGTCGCCGAGCACGGCCCGCGGCGGCTGGGGCCGGGGACTCTGGAGCACCGGACGGTCCTCGTCGCGGGCGGGGCCGGCGCCGTCGGGAACGCGGCGATCCAGCTGGCGCGCTGGTCCGACGCCACGGTCATCGCGACCGTCAGCGGCCCGCACAAGGCCCAGCTCGCCGTCGCCGCGGGCGCGGACCATGTGATCGACTACACCCGCCGGGACGTCGCCGCGGAGGTCCGCCGGATCGTCCCGCACGGCGTCGACGCCGTCGTCGAGGTGGCCGCTGCCCGCAACGCCGCCGTCGACGCCGCCGTGCTGGCCCTCGACGCGTCCGTCGCCGTCTACGCGGACGACGGCGGCCAGGAGATCACCCTGCCGATCCGCGCCTCGATGGTCACGAACGCCCGTTGGCAGTTCGTGCTGCTCTACACGGCTCCCGAGGAGGCCAAGAAGCACGCCGTCGAGGACATCGGCGCGGCGCTCCTGGACGGCGCGATCGGCGTCGGCGAGGAGCACGGCCTGCCCCTGCACCACTTCCCGCTGGAGCAGGCCCGCCAGGCCCACGAGGCGGTCGAGGGCGGCGCGGTCGGCAAGGTCCTCATCGTGCCCGCCTGAACCGCCGTGTCCGACCGCCGCGCTCGACCGCCCTGCGCCTGACCTGATCCCCGGCCTGCGGGCCGGGGATCAGCGCCTCGCCTCCTCGGTCTCGGGCTGCGCCATCGCCCGGTCGGTGCCCGACGGCCGCCGGCCCCGGACGGGACGATCCTTCCCCGGGGCCGTCGGCTCCGTCAGGCCGTGACGCCGCGGCCAGGCCGCAGGCTGAGCCGGATCCAGCGGTACCCGTACCCCGGCAACTCGATCCCCCGCAGCTCGTGGTCAGGCTCGTGGCCCAGGGGGGCACCGCGCCCGTCGGCGAGCAGCTCCTCCACCCGTTCCACGCCGTCGACCGCGGGCAGGTCCACCGTCGCGGCCTCGTCGGCGAGGTTGTGCAGGAACAGCAGCGACCCGGCCGGGTCGTCGATGCGGTGGGCGAGGACGCCGGGCGGCAGGACGGCGTCCACGAGCGCCGCCGCGCCCCGCCCGATCTCCGGGCACTCGCGGCGCACGCTGATGAGCCGGGCGAACCAGGTGAGCAGGGAGTCCCGGTCGCCGCGCTGGCGGGCGACGTTCAGGGCCGGGTACCCGTAGTCACCGTCGGCGATCACCGGGCGCACCAGGTCGGCGGCGTCCGCCGTCGAGAAGCCGCCGTTCGCGGTGCCGTCCCACTGCATGGGGGTCCGGAAGGCGTCCCGGCCGGGCAGGTCGAGGTTCTCGCCCATGCCGAGCTCCTCCCCGTAGCGCAGCACAGGGGTGCCCGGGAGCGCGAACTGCAGCGCGTAGGCGAGTTCCAGGCGCCGCCGGTCGTTGCCGAGCATCGGCGCGAGCCGCCGGCGCAGGCCGCGCCCGTAGAGCTGCATCTGCTCCTGCGGGCCGAAGGCCGCGAAGACCTCCTCCCGCTGCGGGGCGGTGAGCCGGGACAGGTCCAGCTCGTCGTGGTTGCGCAGGAACGTCGCCCACTGGCCGCCGTCCGGCAAGGCGGGCGCGGCACGCAGTGCCTGGGCGAGCGGCTCCGCCGCGCCGCGGGCCAGTGCCAGCATGACCTGCGGGTTCAGCACGAAGTCGAAGAGCAGGTGCAGCCGGTCGGCCATCCCGTTGCCGGAGCCGACGTACCTGGGCACGTCGGCCGGCGTCACGTTCGCCTCGCCCAGCAGGACGGCGTCACCGCTGCGCCACTGCAGGTACTGGCGCAACTCGTCGAGGATGCCGAAGTCCTGCGGGTCCGGATCGGGACCGGGCGTGAGCAGCTCGATGACGAACGGCGCGGCGTCCACTCGGAAGCCGGCCACGCCGAGCTGCAGCCAGAACCCGAGGATGCGCTGCACCTCGGCGCGCACCTGCGGGTTGGCCCAGTTGAGGTCCGGCTGGAAGTCGTAGAAGCGGTGGTAGAACCAGGCGCCCGCCTCGTCGTCCCAGCTCCACGTCTCCTTCTGCTCGCCGGGGAAGACCATGCCCTGGAACCGGTCGGGCGGCTCCTCCGCGGACCAGACGTACCAGTCCCGGTACGGGGAGTCCGGGCTCGACCGGGCGGCACGGAACCACGGGTGCTGGTCCGACGTGTGGTTGACGACCAGGTCGATCATGATGCGCATGCCGTGGTCGACGGCCGCGTGCACCAGGTCGACGAAGTCCCCGAGCGAGCCCAGCCGCGGGTCGACGGCATAGTAGTCGGCGACGTCGTAGCCGTTGTCGCGGTTCGGCGTCGGGTGGATGGGGTTGAGCCAGAGGCAGGTCACGCCGAGGCGGGCCAGGTGCGGCAGACGCGCGGTGAGGCCGGCCAGATCACCCCAGCCGTCGCCGTCGGAGTCGGCGAAGGTGTCGACGTCCACGCAGTAGACGACGGCCTGGCGGTACCAGCGGTGGGACGTCGAGTCGACGGGGGCTCGG
>Ga0302299_10001247_pt1 | contig 15221 bp, 12 predicted proteins | sample III_Fen_N3_4_FD_198795 | JGI IMG/M metagenome (GOLD analysis project Ga0302299, IMG submission 198795) | Peat permafrost microbial communities from Stordalen Mire near Abisko, Sweden - III_Fen_N3_4 | ecosystem: Environmental > Terrestrial > Soil > Wetlands > Permafrost | place: Sweden: Abisko... | reverse complement strand
CGAACACCCGGTTGAAGCCCACCTTGAGCGACGCGATGCCGGTGCGGTCGCGTTCGCGCTGCTGCAGCGACGCGATGTATTGCCGGCCGCCATCGCGCAGCTCCCTCAGCTCATCGAGCTCGGCGTCATAGCCCGCCAGGATGACGCCCCCCTCGGCCAGTGTTGCCGGTGGGCGTTCCGTCAGCGCGCGGGCCAGCACATCGGCGATGTCGCGCAGGAGGTCGAGCTCGTCGAGCGCGGTCGAGAGCGCGGCACTCTTGCGCTCCGCCGAGCCGACAAGCGCCGTGAGCGCCTCGAGCACGTCCGGCAGCCGAAGGAAGGAATCGCGAAGGGCGCCCAGTTCACGTGGCGTGGCGCGGCCTGCCGCGGCGCGACCGGCGAGCCGCTCCAGGTCCCGAACCCCGTCGAGGGCCTCGCGCAGCCGGGTGCGGCCCCGGCCATCTCGGAGGCAGGCATCCACGGCGTCGAGGCGCGCCTCGATCGCTGCGACATCGCGAAGGGGAGAGAGCACCCACTGCCGCAGCAGCCGGCCGCCCATCGGGGTGAGGGTGCGGTCGATCGTCTCCAGCAGCGTTGCGTTCCGGGTGCCTGCCACGAGGGGCTCGACCAGCTCGAGATTGCGGCGGGTCATCTCGTCGAGCCAGAGATGCGCGTCGCTTCGCCGCACGGCGGGGCGCGACAGGTGCGGCACGCCGCCGGGCTGGAGTTCGGCGAGGTAGCGCAACAACGCGCCGGCGGCGCCGAGCGCCGCGTCGTCGTCCTTGCCGATGCCCAGTCCATCGAGCGAGGCGAGCGAGAAACGGCGGGCGAGCTCCTCGCGCGCGAGCGCGGCATCGAACTCCCAGCGTTCGCGCGGGGTACGGAGCGCCCGTTCGCTCACGATCGATGCGTCGGACGGAATGACCACCTCGGCCGGGCCGTAGCGCTCGAGCGTGTCTGCGAGTCCATCGGCGGGAACCCGCTCGAGCACAAACTCGCCGGTGGAGAGGTCGATCGCCGCGAGCCCGCCCTCACAGACCGCCACCATCCAGTTGTTGCGCGCGCCGGGCAGCCAGCCTTCCTGCAGCATGGCGCCCGGCGTCACCGTCTCCACCACTTCGCGGCGCACGATGCCCTTGGCGAGCTTGGGGTCCTCCACCTGCTCGCAGATGGCGACACGGTGACCGGCACCAATCAACTGGCGCAGGTACTCGGCGGCGGCCTTTACCGGCACGCCGGCGAGTGGCACACCGTCGCCGCGGGCGGTGAGGGTGATGCCCAGCACCCGCGCGCCGAGTTCGGCGTCATCGAAGAACATCTCGTAGAAGTCGCCCATCCTGAAGAACAGGATCGCGTCGCGGTGCCGCGACTTGATATCGCGGTACTGCAGCATGAGCGGGGTATCCTCAGTGGACTTGCTCATGGTGCCACCACAAACGGAGTCCCACCGAGCTTTGCCTTGATCTTCGCCGCCGCCGCGCTCGCGTCGGCGCGGGTGGAGTATTCGCCCAGCCGCACCTTGAAATAGCCGCCGTCCTTCACGACGATGCCGCTGAACCCCGCCTGCCTGGCGCGGTCGAGCATCTCGTCGGCCACATCCTGCGTATTCGCCGCGACGATCTGCACCCGGTATGCGGCCGGTACCGGGGCCGCTGTGGCCGGCGCGGGGCGAGGCAGCACGGGAATCGGCCCCGGTGGCTGGGGGATTTCGTTCAGCTTGATCACCGAGTCGCGTCGCGGTGCAGCCGGTGTAGCAGTGACGGGGGGACGCGCGGAGGTGTCCGGGCTCGGGGGTGGTGCCGCCGCGACCGGCGCGGCAGGCACCGGGGCGACGGTCGATGGCGCCGCCGGACTGCACCGGCGGCCCAGTGCCACCAGCTCTGCGCGCACCTGTGCATTGTCGCCCGCCCGCGCCAGGCCCTCGCTCACCCACTGGCATGCGGCCGGCGAATCGTTCACGTCAAAGGCCGCACGCGCTCCCCAGAGCGCGGCGGTCGCATAGAGCGGCGACGTGGCGTGGTCGGTCCGGAACTTCTCCAGCGTCCGTCCGGTGGCGGCGGGGTCACCATTGGCGTAGTCGAGCTGCGCCAGCGCGATCATCGCCGGCTCGGCCCAAGGTGAGAACGGGTATTCCACGATGACGCGCTGGAGTTGCCGCCGCACCTCGTCCGCCGTCGGGGCCACGAGGGCCGAGCTGTAGAGAATTCCCGGAAAGAGCGTATCGGTCGGGACCGTGGACTCCTCCATGCGCTTGAGTGTCGCGCGCGCGGAGTCGATGCGGCCATCCTGCGCGAGGCGCAGGGCCGCAGTGAGAGGCGATGCCTGCTGGGCGGCAAGATGACAAGGCGGCAGGGCGGCAAGAAACAGCCAAAGCACTCCGCGCCTCATGCCACCCTCTCCTGCCGCGAAATTCCCAGCCGGAGCACCAGCTCGCCGAGCAGCGCCTGTTCATCGCTCAGTGTGGTGCTCTTGAGCGCCTGGTCAGCACCGAGCGTGGCGCGCATCGCTGCGCTGAGGCGTGACGCGGGCCAGCGTTCCGACCAGCGAGCCCACTTCGCCGCTTCCGCCTTCCACTCCGGCAGGCCGAACGGTCGTGAGGCGACTAGCGACCGGAAGATGGCCCCCTCGAGCGCGCCCCCCTTCGTGCCCTTGTCGCGATGCGCGCGCGCCAGTGTGACACCCGAAAGCGTGGTGCCGAGGAGGCTCACCAGTTTCACGCCGGAAATGCCCGACTGGTCGAGCACCGGGCGCAGCAGCGTGAGCGCGCGGCCGGTGGCGTCGTCGAAGATGGCGTCGCGCCAGTCGAACATCGTCTCGCCGTGGCGCACGCCCACGAGGTCGCCCACCAGCTCGCGGGTGAGCAGTGTGCCGGGCGCGAGCGAGGCGAGCTTCGCCAATTCGGCGTCGAGCGTCGTGAGATCACCGCCTACGGCGTGCAGCAGGTGCTCGGAGGCCTCGGGCTGCAGTGTGATGCCCAGTTGCTCGGAGCGGTGCGCCAGCCAGCGGAGCACCCGTTCTGGTGGCAGCGCGGCACAGCGAACAGTCACGGCGAGCTTCGCGATCTCCGCCTCGGGGTCGGGATCCGCACCACCCTGTACCAGCACCAGCACTGTTTCGGCCGCCGGCCTGGCGAGATAGCGCAGCAACTCGGCCCGTCCGCGGGCCTTCTTCTGCCACCCCTCCACGTCACGCAGGATGACCACCCGACGGTCGGCCATCATCGGCAGCGTGTTGAGCAGCGTGGACAGCTCCTCAGGGTCGAGTGAGGTGGCGGTGCGCTGGTCGAAGTTGAAGTCGCGCAGGGAGGGATCGAGCACCCGATCGGTGATTTCGCGGACCAGGTCGACCTTGAGCAGGTCCTCCGCACCTACCAGATAGTAGACGGAAGAGACGTCGCCCTTCTTGAGGGCGCGGAGGGTGGCATCGAAGGTCTGTTCGGGCACGCCACATCCTATTTCCTGACCGAGGTAAACAGAAGGGGCCGGTGTGCCTCGCGCTCACCCCCGCCGCTGGAAGCACTGCACGAACATCAAGGCAGTCAACGTCTTGGCGTCGCGGATCTCCCCCTGCCGTATCCTGCGACCGACCTCCGACCAGCGGACTTCATGGACCTCCATGAACTCGTCGGCCTCACGGGCGGTGGGAACCGGGGTAAGATTGTGTGCTGAGTAGAGATGGATCAGTTCGTCGGTAAAGCCCGGGGTGGTGAGGATCGACACCAGCGGGACCACCCGGCCGGCCGCCATGCCCGCCTCCTCTCGCAGTTCCCGCCGGGCACAGGCCTCGGGTGGCTCGTCATGCTCGAGCCGGCCCGCCGGAATTTCCCAGAGGTAGCCTTGGGCGGCGTGGCGGAACTGGCGCAGCATCAGCACCCTCGGGTCGGCGGCATCGGGCGGGTCCACGAAGGGTACCACGGCCGCCGCGCCGGGATGCCGTATCATTTCGAGGTGGCCGATACTGCCATCCGGGAACTTCACGGTATCGACATCGAGGTCGATGATCCGTCCGGAATACTTTCGCTCTGTGGTGATCCTGGTCATGGTTGCTCCTCGTTGGCCGCGTGAATTCTAGTCCATGACTGCCGTGGACCCCGCTCCCGAAGCGGTTCCGGCACCGCGAATGGTGCTCTGGCCACTGGCCATCGTGGCGGTGCTGCTCGTGGGTGCCGCGTTCTGGCACGCCCAGGCGGCCAACCTGAACCTCCGGGGCACGGCGCGTCTTGCCATCGTGCTCGCTCCCGGTGTTGTCGCGCTGGCCTGGTCGCTCATCGCGTATGCGCTTGCGTTCCGGCCGGCGTTCCCGCAGGTGCCGGCACGCTGGTGGCTCATTGCGCTGGCAGGGCTTTTCCAGGCGCTCGGCTTCGTCATCTTCGCGTTCCGGGACCAGACGCCGAACATCCGCCTCCCCGGCCCGGCCGCCGAAGCGGTCAGCCTGGCGATGCAGCTCTGCTTCCTCGCGGTGCAGCCGCTGATGGTGCTCGGCCTCGCGGCATTTCCATCCACTGAACTCGGTCGCCTCGCGCGTCGTCGATACCTCCTCGACGCGACGATCATCGCGCTGAGTGGCGCGCTCGTGCTCTGGGCGGTATCGAGCCAGCGCGCGACCCTGGTGGGCAGTGACCGTCCAGGCCTGGTCCAGGTGGTCTACGCCGTGGGCGACCTGCTGGTGCTCTTCACGCTTGCGACGCACCTCTTCCGGCTTTCGCCCAAGCTCCCGCTCTGGCAGGGGCTCGCGCTTCTTGCGCTCGGTGGCGGGCTCATGCTGCTGACCAACAGTTGGGTGCCCAACCAGCCGGCCGCTGCATCGCTGCGGGGCGCCATGCCGCACGAGCGCACGTTCTACGCGGAACTCCTCTTTGTTGCGGGCCTGGCGTGGCTGTGGGTGTGTGCCGGCGCCCAGGGTGCGCCCACCACCACGGAGCGAAGGGCCACCGGAGTCGGCCTCGTATCCTTCGGCGCGCTCGCGGCCGGGTACGTCCTGCTTGCCGTGGTGGCGAGCCGGAGCGAATCGCGCCTCGTCATCGGCCTGACGATCGGTGCCGCGGTGCTAACCGCAGTGGTGGTGCTGCGGCAGATCGTCACCGTGAAGGAGAACCTCGACCACGCGGCCCAGCGCACCCGCCGCAGTGTGGAGGAACGGTTCGAGTCGCTGGTCGCCAATGCATCGGAAGCCATCGTGGTGGTGGACCGGGACGGCACGGTGCTCTATGCCAGCCCCTCGGTGCAGCGGTTGCTCGGGCAGGTGCCTGAGGAAGTGATCGGCCGTCCGTTCGACGCACTGCTGCACCCCGATGAGTCGGTCTCGGCGCGAACGTTCCTGCACGAGCTGCTGGCGCGACCGTGGGGAAGCACGGTGCGCTCGTGGCGCCTGCGCCGCGCCGACGGCGGCTGGGCCTGGGGCGAGACGACCGCGACCAACCTTCTCGCCGACCCGAACGTGCGCGGGATCGTCCTCAACACGCGCGACATCACCGAGCGCCGGGAACTCGAGCAGCGCCTGACGCACCAGGCGATGCACGACGGACTCACGGGCCTCGCCAACCGCGTGCTCCTGCGGAGCCGGCTCGAGGCCGCGCTGCGCCGCCCGCGGCCCGGTGCCGCGCTGCCGCCGGCGCTGCTCTTCCTCGACCTCGACGGGTTCAAGGGGGTCAACGACACCTTTGGGCACGCGCAGGGCGACGCCCTGCTCATCGCCGCGGCGACACGCCTCCGGGAGCAGGTCGGTGCGCAGGATGTCGTGGCCCGGCTGGGCGGCGACGAATTCGCCGTGCTGCTCGAGTCGCCCCGCGACCGGCAGGCGGTGCTCGACATTGCGCAGCGCATCACGTCGGCGCTCAAGGTGCCGTTCCGCGTCTTCGGCCGGGAGACGGCGGGTTCAGCCAGCCTGGGCGTTGCCATCGCCGACCCGGTGGATTCCGCCGGCGACGTGCTGCGCCATGCCGATGTGGCGATGTACCTCGCCAAGGCCAACGGCCGCGGCCGCTACGAGCTGTTCGAGCCGCGCATGCTCGAGTCGGTGGTGGGGCGGCTCGGCCTGCAGTCCGACCTGCGCCGGGCACTCGACGACCCCGACAGCCGCGAATTCCTCTTCGACTACCAGCCGATCGTGGAACTCGCGACGCAGCGCGTAGTGGGAGTCGAGGCGCTGATCCGGTGGGACCATCCGGTGCAGGGACGCATCACGCCGGCGGTGTTCGTGCCGCTCGCTGAGGAAACCGGGCTCATCGTGCCGCTCGGTCGCCGTGTGCTGCACCTCGCCTGTCGCGACTCGGCGCCGTGGGTGCGCGAGTATCCGGGCATGCACGTCACGGTGAACCTTTCCGCGCGCCAGCTGCCCGATCCCGCACTCGCGGCTGAAGTGGCCGATGCGCTGGCGGCGTCGGGGCTGCCGCCGGCGTCACTGGTACTCGAGCTCACCGAGAGCGCCATCATGCAGCAGCCGGAGCGCTCGGCGCAGGTGTTCCGCGAGCTGCGTGGCCTTGGCGTACGCCTGGCGATCGACGATTTCGGCACCGGCTATTCGTCACTGAGCTACCTGCAGCAGTTGCCGGCGGCGATCCTCAAGATCGACCGCTCGTTCCTCACCTCGCTCGACCAGGGGCCGAACGGAGCGACGCTGGTGAAAGGGATCATCGGTCTCGCGAACGGCCTGGGACTCATCACGGTGGCTGAGGGGATCGAGACCGAGGAACAGGCGACGATCCTCCGGGCGCTGGGCTGCAGCTGCGGGCAGGGACTGCTCTTCTCGCCGCCGCTGCCGGCAGCGCAGGTAAGTGACTGGCTCGAAGATGCGGCGGTGATCAGTGCTTCGGGCGGGGCGCGCGTGCTGGGTAGGTAGCTGACGACTTACAGACGACTCACGACTCACGACTCACGACAGCAAGCTTCCTAGTAAAGGCTTCGCAACCACGCCACCGGCACCTTCCACGACTCGGCGATGAGGTACTCGAGTTCGAGCCGCGGGTTTTCGGAGATGGGACTCGTGGTGGTGGGCGAGAGATACGCCGTGATGCCGGTGCGCCGCGCCTCGACCCGGAGACGCGCCATGTGGAACGGGTCACTGACCAGGATCACGGTCTTCACGTTCGACTTCTTCACCCACGCAGCGACGGCGGTCATCGATTCACCCGTCGAGCGGCCCTCCGCTTCGAGTGCAATTGCCGATGCCGGCACCCCGCGCGCCGTGAGGTAGCGCTTGCCCACCGTCGCTTCGCTCTCGACATCACCCCGCCCCACGCCGCCGGTCAGCATCACCCTGGGCGCCAGTCCGGCGCGATAGAGCTTGAGGGCATGATCGAGCCGCGCCTGCAGCACCGGTGACGGCCGGCCGTTGTACTGCGCGGCCCCCAGCACCACGATGGCGTCGGCCGGCCGGCGCTCATCGACCGTGGCGGTGCTGAGCACGACCACAAAGGCGGCCACGAGGGCCACCGCGGCGAGCAGCGCCAGCCCGAGGAGTGCGCGGGCTGAACGGCGAATGAAGCTCATGGCAACTGGGGAACGGCGCGGCGACAGGCCGGTTCAGAGTGCGTAGGTATCACCCTGCTCCGGAACGTGCACCTCGCGCACCCCCTCTTCCCGCAGCAGGTCGGCCATCGCCCCGAGCGCCGGGGCCTCGCCGTGCACGACGAACGCTCGCTTGATCGGTCCGCCGAGACGCCGCACCCACGCGCGGAGTTCGTTGCGGTCGGCGTGCGCCGAGTAGCCGTCGATCGACACGACTTCGGCACGACGCTCGTAGCTGTCGCCGAAGATCTTCACCACCGCCTGCTGCTCCTGGAGTCGCCGGCCCAGCGTGTGCGCCGCCTGAAAACCGACAATGAGCACGCAGTTCCGGTGGTCGCCGACGTGATTGGCGAGGTGATGCAGAATCCGTCCCGACTCCACCATGCCCGAAGCGGCGATGATCACCGCCGGTCCGTTCAGCGTATTGAGCTTCTTCGAGTCGGCCACGTCGCGCACGTAGCGCACCAGCGGAAAGTCGAAGGGCGAGAAGCCCTTCTCGATGAGCTGTTCCCGATGGTCGAACACATCGGGATGGAGGCGGAACACTTCGGTGGCGCTGACCGCCAGCGGGCTGTCCACGTAGACGGGAATTTCCGGCAACTCCCCGCGACGCCAGAGCTGGTGCAGTGCATAGACCAGTTCCTGCACCCGGCCCACGGCAAAGGCCGGGATGAGGATCTTCCCGCCGCGCGCGGCGACCTTTCGCACCACCTCGCCCAGGCGCTTCTCGGCGTCGGCCACGCTCTCATGGTCCCGGTTGGCGTAGGTCGACTCGACGATCAGCGTGTCGATGGGCCCCGATGGCGGCTGCGGGTCGCGGATGATCGGCAGCCCGCTGCGGCCGATGTCGCCGGAGAAGACGATGCGCTGGGGCGCGCCCTCGCTGCAGCGCAGGTCGACCGTGGCCGAGCCGAGGATGTGGCCGGCATCGGTGAATTCAGCGGTGAGCAATTTCCGCAGGTGCAGCGGGCGACGGTACGGCAGTCCGACCATGAGGTCCTGCACCTCGGCGGCATCGGCGAGCGAGTAGAGCGGCTCACTGTCGGGTCCACCCTTGCCGTGCCGGCGCAGGAATTCCGCATCCTTCTCCTGGATGTGCGCGGCGTCGGGCAGCATCACGGCGCTCAGGTCGCGCGTGGCGGGCGTGCAGTAGATCGGCCCGTGAAAGCCGTTCTTCACCAGCAGCGGCAGGCGCCCGGTGTGGTCGATGTGCGCGTGGCTCACCACCACCATGTCGATGCGGCGGGCGTCGAACGGCAGCTCGGCGTTGAGCTTTCGCGCCTCGGCGCGGCGGCCCTGGAAGAGCCCGGCGTCGAGCAGGATGCGCGCACCGGCCGCCTCGAGCAGGAACATGGAGCCGGTGACCTGGCCCGCGGCGCCAAAAAATGAGAGCCGTAAACTCATAGACTCCTCACCCCTCACCTGGTTCCAAAAAGTCGATCTCCCGCGTCTCCAAGCCCCGGAAGAATGTAGCCCTTCTCGTTCAGTTGCCGGTCGAGCGCGGCGGTGTAGATCATCACGTCGGGATGGGCCGAGCCCAGCTGCTCGACGCCCTCGGGCGCCGCCAGGATGCAGAGGAACCGGATGCGCCGGGCCCCTGCCGCCTTGAGCGCCGTGACGGCGGCGACGCCCGACCCGCCGGTGGCGAGCATCGGGTCGAGCACGAAGAAGTCCCGGGCTTCGTCGGTGGCCGGGACCTTGAAGTAGTAGTCGCGCGGCTGGAGCGTCTCGTGGTCGCGCACCATGCCGATGTGCCCGACGCGGGCGGACGGCACCAGTTGCGTGAGCCCATCCACCATGCCGAGTCCCGCGCGCAGGATGGGCACGAGGACCAGCTTCTTGCCCGCCACCTGCGTCCCCACCATCCGCTCGAGGGGCGTCTCGATCTCGTGCGGCTCGGTGGGAAGGTCCTTTGTCACCTCATAGCCCATCAGCACGCTGATCTCGGTGACCAGTTGCTTGAAGTCCCGCGTCGTGGTGTGGCGATCGCGCAGGAGGGTGAGCTTGTGCTGGATGAGCGGATGGTCGAGGACGGTGAGGTTGGGAAAGCGCTGGGCGACCATGGCGCAAATATGTCGGACGGACACGGTGCAGGACAACCTGTCCCGGCCTGGTCAACTTGGCGTAGCGTCCCGGCCGGCAAGGTGCCGGTTCCCCGGTACGCCACTCCCAAGGAGGTGCGCGGAAATGACTTGGGGTTCCCGGCATCGTCGCAGAGGGGCGGCACGCGGCGTGCCCTCAGCGGCACGATGGATCAGCCGGGATTCCTCGCCGCTGGCCCCGTTGGGGGCCGCATGCGAGATTCGCCAGACATGGGACTCGCTCGCCGCCTCGCACTGCTCACCGCCATCATCGCGGTGGCACTGGTGCTGGGCGCCACCGAGGTGGCACTCCGCTGGTCGGAGCGCTCCCGGCTCGATGATCGCCGGCGCGAGTCGGTGGAGCTCGCCACCTCATGGAGCGAGTACCTGTCGCGCGTTGCCCCGAACGGTGAGCGCGACGCCATTACGCAGGCGCTCATCGGCTGGCCCAGCCAGCACCTGAGTCTCTCCAACGCGGCGATGTTCGTGTGGGAGAACGGCGGGCTGCAGCTCGTCGCCTCGAGCGACACCAGCTCGCTCGCCGTGCCGTCACACAATGACACCCTCGCCATGGCGACCCGGCGGTTGCAGGTGCGCTACCTCACGGGCGATGAGCCGTCATGGAACGTGGCCACGCCGGTTGGCGTCGAGGGGCGGCCGTACGGCGTGCTCCACGTTCGGGTCTCCACGGCGACGCTGCGCGGCTGGGCGCGACTCGAGCGGCAGCGCGCCTATGTCCTGGCGCTGGTGGCCGCACTGCTCGTGGCCGGGGCGGTGGCGTACCTCACGTCGATCTGGGTGGGCGGTCCGCTCAGTACGCTGGGCGCCGCGATGGCGCGCGCGCACGGCGGCGTGGCCAACGCGCCGGCGGCGCCCGAGCTGGGCCCCGAGGAATTCCGCGTTCTCACCCGGCGCTACAACGGGCTGCGCGAGGCGCTGACCGCCCGGCAAAGGGAAAGTGATGCGCGGGCCGCGCTGCTCGCGCTCGAGGAGCGGGCTCGGAGCCTCGATCGCCTGGCGCTGCTCGAGGAAACCGCCACCGGCTTCGCGCATGAGATCGGCACGCCGCTCAACACCGTCAGCGGGCATCTTCAACTGTTGCGCGATGACCTTCAGCGGGCGGCGCAGCCGGCGGCAGTGGACCGGGTGCAGCTGTTGCTGGCACAGGTGGACCGGCTCGCCGGCATCGTGCGGGCGCGACTCGATCGGGGCGGCTGGCCGGCGCCGGCACTGCAGGCCACGGAACTCGATGGACTTGCCCTCCGCATGCTCCGGTTCCTGGAGCCGTCGTTGCTCGAGGCGGGAGTCACGGCCCGCGTGGAGCCGTCTGCCGCGGGTCCCGTTACCGCATGGTGCGACCCGGCGCTGGTCGAACAGGTGCTCCTCAACCTGCTCAAGAACGCCATCGAGGCACTCGAGCATGGTGGCAGCGTTGTCCTCCGCACCGGCGTGTCCGGTGATCGCGCGTGGATCGACGTGGCCGATTCCGGCCCGGGCCTGGCGCCCAGCATGCAGCAGCAGCTCTTCAATCCCTTCGTGTCCACCAAGGGCGAGGCAGGCACGGGACTGGGTCTCGCGGTGAGCCGGCGCCTCGCGCGTGCGCAGGGAGGCGAACTCGAGCACATTCCGGGTGCCAGCGGTACCACCTGGCGTCTCTCCCTCTCACGAAAGCCCGCATGACCGCCGCTGCGCCCCGCCTGCTGCTGGTGGATGACGACGAGGCAGCGTGTACCCTGCTTGCGGAAGTGCTGGAGCGCGAGTCGTACTCGGTGGTGCGCGCCCTTTCCGGCAAGGAGGCGCTGGAGCGGGTGGACCGGGACGGGCCGTTCGACGCCGTGCTGACCGACCTGCGCATGCCCGGCAGCAGCGGGCTGGACCTGCTGCGCGACCTGCGCGCGCGCGACGCCAACGCCATCGTGTTCGTGCTGACCGCCTTCGGTGATGCCGCCGCCGCGGGCGAGGCGATCCGGGCGGGCGCCCACGACTTCATCAGCAAGCCATACGACCTGGGCCAGCTGCGCGTCACCATCGGGCGCGCGCTGGCGCGGAGCCGCCTCGCCTCGACCACGCGCGGTGCACCGGCGCCAGCCGCCACCACGTCGCGTGCCGGCGAGCCCACGCTCGTGGGTCACAGTCCCGCCATCATCGAGGTGATGAAGACGGTGGCGCGCGTGGCGCCAAGCCAGGCGAGCGTGCTCATCTTCGGCGAAACCGGCGCCGGCAAGGAGCTGGTGGCGCGCGCGATCCATCGCTACTCCGACCGGGCACAGCGGAAGTTCGTTGCGGTGAACTGTTCGGCATTGGCCGAGGGGATCCTGGAGAGCGAACTGTTCGGTCACGTAAAGGGCGCATTCACCGGGGCGAACGTCGCGCGACCGGGCCTCTTTCGCGAGGCCGACGGCGGGACGCTCTTCCTCGACGAGATCGGGGATATCTCGCCGGCGCTGCAATCACGGCTGCTGCGGGCGCTGCAGGAGCACGAGATCGTGCCGGTCGGCGCCGAGACACCGGTGTCGGTCGATGCGCGCATCATCGCCGCGACACATCGTGACCTGCCGCAGCTGGTGAAGGACGGTCGCTTCCGGGAGGACCTCTACTACCGGCTGCATGTGGTCTCGCTCACGCTGCCCCCGCTGCGCTCGCGGCGACAGGACCTGCCACTGCTCATCGATGACCTGCTGCGCCGCCTGGCCGAGCGGCACGACCGCGGCCCGGTGGCGGTGGATCCCGAGGCGCAGGCGCTGCTGCTGGCGTATGACTGGCCCGGCAATGTGCGCGAGCTGTACAACGTGCTCGAGCGCGCGCTGGTGCTGGCATCGCAGGACGTGATCGGCCCGGAGCACCTGCCGGTCGAGATACGACAGCAGGATGCGGCGCGCGCCACCGGTGCCGCGACGGACGGGGCCGCGCTGGAAGGGCCTGCTACGTTGCTGCCACTCGCGGAAGTGGAACGTCACCACGTGCTGCGCGTCCTCCGCGCGACCGAGGGAAACCGTGAGCGCGCCGCCCGGATGCTCGGTATTTCGCGACGCACCCTCACCCGAATGCTCCAGCGCTGGCGCCCCGACCTCCCGGCCCAGTAGCGGCGACATTCTGTCCCGTCAGGCCAGACTGTCGCTGACGCACTGTCTCCCCTCCCGTTTTTCGCGCCATTCTACCCCCACCTGGAACGCTGTGCCCCGGCAGCGCATCACCCGCTGTGCGTGGGAGTTGCGTGTGTTGGCGCAAAGCCGGGTTGGCACTTCGTTCCGCGTGGCATCACCGATGCTTTAGGAGGGGCCAGCACGCCCAGGCAGCGGCGGCAGTTTGATGGCAAACCACTCCGGAGGATCCGTTCCATGATCGGCAAGTTCGCACTCTCCCTCACGACGATGGCGCTCTCCGCGACGGTGCTTGTTGCACAGACGTCAACGACGCCACCGACCGTGAAGCCTGCCACGCAGGTGACGAAGACGCCCGCGCAGACCCCGGCCGCAAAGCCGGCGCAGACCCCGGCCGCGAAGCCGGCCACTACGACCGCGAAGCCGGCAACCGCTGAGACCAAGGCTGAGAAGAAGGCGGCCGACGACAAGAAGAAGGCGGACAAGAAGGCGGCTGAGCAGCAGAAGAAGGCTGCCGAGGCCCAGGCGAAGGAACAGAAGAAGGCAGCGCAGGCGGCGTCGACCAAGCCGGCCGCGAAGCCCGCTACACCGGCGACCAAGCCGGCCGCTCCAAGCACGAAGTAGGAGAAGGTCCTTCCGCGAGGCAGCGAAACTGGCTGCGATACCTCACCTGAAGCCTCGCATCGCGCCCCTTCGAGCAATCGAAGGGGCGCTTCTCCTTATTCGGAATCGGGAGGGAAACGAGCGCAGCGAGTAGCCCGACTCGAAAGACAAAGGGGCTGGTGCGGCACCGCCGCATCCAGCCCCCAAGTGGCTAGGGAGGGAATTGAACCCCCGACACGCGGATTTTCAGTCCGCTGCTCTACCAACTGAGCTACCTAGCCGAAGGGCGGGAGAATATAAGGGCGTCCTACCCCTGAAACCAAGCCGCCCGGGGGAGCGGTTCCCTGCGGCGCGCGGCACGCGCTCTGCACTCGAACACTCGCCCTCAGCAAGGATCTCACAATGATCTCCTTCATCGCCGCACTCGCACTCACTGCATTTCCCCTTGGTCCCACTGAACCAGTGAGCGACCTGCCCCTTCGTCCCTTTGCCGCCGCCGTGCCATCCCCGGTCATGGCCGTCATGCTGACCGGTCAAAGCGGCTGGGCCGGCATCGACCGGAGCATTACCCAGACGATGCTCAATCGCGGCATTCCGGTGGTCGGGTTTGACATGCCCACGTACCTCAAGACCAAGCGATCCCCGGAGCAGATGGGTGCCGACCTCGAGCGGGTCGTGCGGTTCTACCTGGACGCCTGGGGTGCTGATACCGTGCTGCTGATCGGCGATGCGCGCGGCGCGTCCGCGCTCACCTTCATGGCGGCCCGCCTGCCCGACGACCTACGCGCCCGGGTGAAGCTGGTCGGACTGCTCGAGCCCGGCCTGGAACTGGAGTCGATGCCGACGCTTCCGGAGACCGCCCACCTCAACGGACTCGGCGTCGTATGCGTCTATGGCAGCAAGGAATCGAAGACACTGTGCCCGGAGTTGCCGCCCGAAGTCGGCAGCGTCATCGTGACCGATGGCAGCCATCATGTCGACAAGAACTACGCAATGCTGACCGAGCTGCTCCTCGAGCATGCCTCGCACTGAGGTCACCTGCGGCGGGCCTCGTCCGCGTCGTGCGGGCTTGCGGCCGGGGCCTCGCTGCGGACGTCTTCTTGTCAGAGTTTCGGTTTCGACTGCTGGTTCGCCGTCTCGAGTTCCTTCTCCCGCCGTGCGGCAGCAGCCTTGGCGAGGAATTCCACCGTGGCCTCGTGCTCGCGCATCTCCAGGGGATAGTCGATGATCGAGACGGTCAGCGCCGTGGCGAGCACCAGATCGGACGACTTGGGCTGAAAGGTTGCGCGCACGATCACCAGCGAGCGGCACAAATCGGTGTCAGTACCCGAGTGCGGTACCGGTTGCTTGACTTGTCCGTTCAGGACAATCATGTTCATGACCTGAGGGCCACCGAAGGCGGCACAATTCGCGAACGACAGGCCGCCGGTCTCGGTGGCGCGCTTGCCTTGTTCATCGAAATACCAGTTCGGGGTCGGTGTGGTGCTCTGAATGACGTACGACTCCGGGCCGTATTTTTCGCGCAACGCGGTCAGCAGGTTCGTGATCAGCGGCTCCTTGCCCGGCTCGAACCGGATGGTGCGGACGAGCCGCCAGACCACGGGCTTGCCGGGCGGCAACGTCACGCTGGCCTCGATGAGATCCGCCGAGCTTTCCCCGTTCTCGGCGAGTACCATGACGTAGGGGATGGTATCGGCTCCGAAATCGGGGTCCATCATCCGGCCGACTCCCACCTTGGCTATCCGATTGTACGCCTTGAGCCGGGTGTACGCGTCCTGCATGGAGATACCGGGCTGGAGGCCTACGATATCGGGTAGTGGGCCTCCTCCTGCGGCGCCATTCGTGGTCGCCGGCGGTGTGGCCTTGGGCGGTGCTTGCGCCGTGGCCTGTCCAATGGCCAAGCCGCATGATGCGGCCAGGACCAGGATCGTTATCCCATCGTATGCGCGACC
>Ga0302299_10001246_pt1 | contig 15222 bp, 11 predicted proteins | sample III_Fen_N3_4_FD_198795 | JGI IMG/M metagenome (GOLD analysis project Ga0302299, IMG submission 198795) | Peat permafrost microbial communities from Stordalen Mire near Abisko, Sweden - III_Fen_N3_4 | ecosystem: Environmental > Terrestrial > Soil > Wetlands > Permafrost | place: Sweden: Abisko... | reverse complement strand
CGACCTCCGGCGAGGTCCCCGAGGGGAACGCCCTGCTGAGCAGCATGGACGGGACCGGGCGGTACGTCGTGTTCTCCTCCGGGATGTCGGGGCTCGTGGCCGGCCCCGACACCCACCAGCAGGAGGTGTACCGCCGGGACATGTACACCGGCGTGACCCAGCGGGTGAGCACCGCCATGGGTGGCACGGCGGCGAACGGGCAGAGCGGCGTGTTCCCGAGCTCGATCTCCGACGGAGGGCGCTACGTCGTCTTCCAGTCCCAGGCCACGAACCTGGTTCCCGGTGACGACAACGGCTCCGCCGACATCTTCGTGCGCGACATGGTGAGCGGTACGACCGAGCCGGCGAGCATCGCGCTCGACGGCACCGTGCCGAACGCGGACAGCGGCTTCAGCTCCCTGTCGGCCGACGGTCGCTTCGTGGCGTTCGAGTCGGCCGCCACGGACCTGACGGCCGACCCGATCCCGCCCGGATCCAGCCGGCTCTACGTGCGGGACCGCCAGCTGGGCACGACGACCAGGATCACGTCCACCTCCATGCTGCTGGGACTGGTCCGCCTGAGCGCCGACGGCAGCACCATCGTGTTCTCCACCGACGACAACAGCCTGGTGCCCGGTGACACGGGGGGATGGGACACGTTCGTGGTCGACGTCGCCACCCACGCGGTCGAGCGGATCGACGTGGACAGCAACGAGGTCGAGGCGGACCACACCGCGTTCCTGCAGCCGTTGAGCGCGGCCCTCAGCGCGGACGGCACGCTCGTGGCGTTCGAGTCGGCTGCGCCGAACCTGGTGCCGGGTGACACGAACGGCGAGATCGACATCTTCGTGCGCGACCGCGTGCTCGGCACCACCGAGCGGGTCGACGTCACCAGCACGGGTCAGCAGGGCACCGACACGAGTCGCGGCGCGACCGGCTCCATCGAGATCGACCGGTCAGGGCGCACCGTCGCCTTCGTGACCGGCGCGGCGCTGGCTCCGGGCGATCCGGGCAACCTCGACGCGTACGTGCGGGACCGGACGCTCGGTCGCACGACGTGGGTGAGCACCACCGACCACCTCGGCGTGGCGAACGACTGGGCGTACCGGGTGGCGATCAGCGCCGACGGGCGGCTGCTGGCCTGGGAGACGCCGGCCACGAACGTCAGCGGGCCCGAGCCGGTGTTCCGGTTCGGCACCAGCCACGTCTTCGTGCGGGGCACCCTGACCCCCGAGATCATCCGGACGACGCCCGCCTCCCTGGCTCCGGGGACGTCGACCCGGGTGACCGTGTTCGGTCACGGCTTCCGTCCCGGCACGCAGCTCTCGTCCGGCCCCGGCGTGTCGCTCTCCTCGATCCTCATCGCCGGCGACGGCGCGTTGAAGGTCACCGTGACCGTGGCTCCCGGTGCAACCGCCGGCCCCCGTGATCTCTCGGTGACCTCGGCCGCCTTGGGGCCCGACGGCCTCGGCGTGGTCGCCACGACGTGCGCCGCCTGCATCCAGATCGGGACCTGACGCAGAAGGTGACCCGGCGTGCACGCTCGGAGATCTCCTGCTCTTTCAGTAGTTTCTGTTGCAGTCGAACATGCGTTTGTGTAGGTTGATGGGGTGCCCGTTGAAGCCCCCACCGCCCGCCGCCAGGCCAGCCTGCAGAGCGTCGAGATCATGGTCGGGCTGTGGTGCGACCAGACCGACCCGGCCCGGCAGACCGGTGCTGATGCGGTGATGGCGGTCGAGCGTCTGGCCAAGGTCATCAAGCAGCTGACGGCCAAGCAGGCCGCGTTCGCCGAGCGGGTCGACGCATGTCGTGCCCATCCCAAGCAGGCCGGGTCGCCGGAGGACTGGTTGGCCCGCCAGAACGGGACGTCGCGCGGTGACGCCAAGAAGGCCATCGACACCGCCCGCCGACTCAAGGGCTGCCCGGCAACTGCGGATGCGTTCTCGAACGGTGACCTGTCGTTGGGTGAGGCCGACCTGATCTCCGGGGCCGCCTCGGTCGATCCAGCGGCCGAGGCCGAGCTGGTGGCCAAGGCCAAGAAGTCCCACGACCTGGCCGACACCAAGGAGCGGGCCGCGAAGGTCAGGGCGGCGGCCCGCCACGGTGAGGATCCCGAGGCGCGGCGGCGGCGGTTGCGGGCCCGGCGTCGTTGGTCCGAGTTCGACGACGACGAGATGCGCGCCGTCGCGGCGCGGTTCCTTCCCGAGGAGTGGGCCCGGGTCGCGCCCGTGGTCGACGCGTTCGCCGACGCGATCTTCGAGCGAGCCCGCAAGGCCGGCATCACCGACCCCGCCGACGCGTATCGGGCCGACGCCGTGCTGGCTGCCCTGGCCGCGGCCGGTGAGCTCTTCGGCATCGACCTCGGCCCCAACTCGAAGCGCCCCGCCACCATCGCCGCTGGGCCCGCCGGGGATGCGGCACCTACGACCGAGGCCACCGCGGCTGCGGGACCGACCGCAGCCGCCGAGCCTGCGACACCGACCACCGAGTCCACCCGCTCCGCGGGACCGTCCGCAGCCACCGAGCCTGCGCCACCGACCGACGACTTCGCCGATGCCACCGGGACCGAGGCCACTGGGAGTGCGCCCACCGACCTCGGGTCGACCGCCGTCACGACGACTGCGGCCGGGCCGGCCGAATCCACCGGGACTGCGGCACCGGCTGGCGAGTCCAGCGACACGACCGAGTCCACCGCTACCGCAGCCTTCGACGCTGAGTCCCGTGACACGACCGACCAGCCCGAGTCCGAGCTGGACGCCTTGTTGAAGGTGCGGCCCGGTCGGGTGCGGTGGAACGTCAGCGTCCTCATCGACGGCATCGCGCTCAAACGGGGCTATGCCACCGCCAACGAGACGTGCGAGATCGTCGGCGTCGGCCCGGTCGACGTCGCCTGGGTGTCGCGGATCCTGCCCGAATCGATCGTCGACGTGTTGGTCCACGATCTGGTCGACATCCGGGCCCATGCCACCATGACCCGCCACCGCAAGAAGGCCGTCGACAAAGCCCTACGAGCGCGGGACCGACGATGCGTCGTCCCCGGCTGCCGACGCAAAGGACGGTTGCAGGCCGATCACCGTCATGACTTCGCGAAGGGCGGCCCGACCTCAGGCGCGAACCTCGAACTGCTCTGCGAGGTCCACCACTACGAGAAGACCCACTGCAACGCGCGGATCGAGCGCACCGACACCGAATGGCACTGGTACCCGCCCCCGCCCAAGCCCGGCGAACCCGAACCGCCACCCGGATCGATCCCGTGGCGGGCCCCGATCGGCGAGCACCTCACCGCCTTCGACCTCGACGACCTCCCCGATCCGCCCGACGACGATCCCGGTGACCCCACCGATCGCACCGACGACCGACCCGACCCGACCTCTGGGCCGGGTCCCGACGACACCCTGCCGTTCGGGTGAGGCCCGAGACCGGTGCGCGCGGAGGGTGGTGGCATTCGTCGCGGCGACGTGGGGATGGCAGCATCTCCCGGATGACGGTGATCGGCACGGCGAACGAGGCCGAGATCGAGCGGGCGGCGGCGGTGCTGGCCGGCGGTGGGCTCGTGGCGTTCCCGACCGAGACGGTCTACGGGCTGGGCGCCGACGCGGCCGACGCCGCGGCCGTCGGCCGGGTGTTCTCGGTCAAGGGCCGACCCACCGACCACCCGCTGATCGTGCACATCGCCGACGCCGCGGCTGTCGACCAGTGGGCCATCGACATCCCGACCACGGCCCGACTGCTGGCCGACGCGTTCTGGCCCGGTCCGCTGACGCTGCTGCTCGATCGGGCGCCATCGGTGCCCGATGCCGTCACCGGCGGGCGGTCCACGGTGGGGCTCCGGGTTCCCGACCATCCGATGGCCCGCGCCCTGTTGAACGCCTTCTCCGCGCTGCGCCCGAACGCTCCCGTCGGGGTGGCGGCGCCCTCGGCCAACCGGTTCGGTCGGGTCAGCCCCACCACCGCCGACCACGTCCGGGCCGACCTGGGCGACGACGTCGACCTCGTCCTCGACGGCGGTCCGTGCGACGTCGGGGTCGAGTCCACCATCGTCGACTGCACGCAGGCCGAGCCGGTGGTGCTGCGCCTCGGCGGGGTCAGCCTCGAGCGCCTGGCCGACGTGCTGGGGATCGAACCGGGGGTCTCGGTCACCGACGACGCGGTCACCCAGGCCGGCGGGGCCCGGGCCCCGGGCATGCTCGAGGCCCACTACGCGCCCCGGGCCAGGGTCGAGGTGGTCGAGGCGTCGGCGGTCGTCGACCGGGCCCGCTCGCTCCTCGCCGGCGCCGGCACCGCTCCCGCTTCCGGCGGGGCGACGACGGTCGTCGTGTTGGCCCCGAGCGCCCTCGACGACCTGCCCGACGACGTCATCGAGCTCGAGCCGGCCGGGCCGCCCGACGACTTCGCCCGCGTGCTCTACGACCGTCTCCGCCAGGCCGACCGCCTCGGTGCCGACGTGCTGCTGGTGGTCCCTCCGCCGGCCGCCGGCGTGGGAGCTGCCGTGCGCGACCGCCTTCGTCGGGCCGCGGCCTCACACCCTCCCGACCCGGCCTGACGAGGTCGAGCGCCCGGCGTGGCCGACCGCCTCCGCCCAGGGCTCGGTGCCGCCTCCATCCCTGGTGAGGGCGGGCCTGTCGCTTTCCGACAGCCCGAGCCTTCAGACCGGATGGGTGCCCCGGCTCGGCCGCGTCAGGGGAGCGCGTTGGCGCGGACGACGTCGGCGAACCACCGCCCGCTGGGCTTGATCGTGCGGGCGAACGTCTGGCGATCGACCGCCACCAGCCCGAACCGGGGCTCGTAGCCGAGGGCCCACTCGAAGTTGTCGAGCAGGCTCCAGTACGTGTAGCCCCGCACATCGATGCCGGCGTCGAGGCACCGCAGCACGGCCTCGAGCGCCTGCTGGACATACGCGATGCGGCGGGTGTCGTCGGTGGCCGCGATGCCGTTCTCGGTCACGATCAGCGGGAGCTGGCCTCCGGTCACCTCCCAGGCCCGGCGGAGCGTCGACCCGAGCGACTGCGGCCAGAACTCGTAGCCCATGGACTCGACCAGTTCGACGCCGTCCTCCGGGCCGAGCGCGCCCTCCGGGCCGATGCGGCTCCTCGAGTAGGTCTGCACGCCGAGGAAGTCGTCACCGCCGGTGACGGCCAGGAACTCGTCCTCCATGCGATGGCGGATGCGGTCGCGCGTGGCCTCGCCACCGTCGACCGCCACGTAGTCGGTCATGGCCAGCGTGAGGCCGACCGGCACGCCCGGAGCGCCGGCCCGGATGGCGTCGACGGCCTGGCGGTGGGCCGCACCCAGCACCTCGTTGGCCTTGCGCCGCTGCGCCGCGTCCTGCACGCCCGGTGGGAAGAAGCCCGAGAGGTAGCCGCCGGTGGCGACCATGTTGGGCTCGTTGATGGTGCACGCCCGCCGGAGCACCGGGGCGAGGGCTTCGCTGGCCCGGTGGCAGAAGGCGCCGAAGCGCTCGGCCGTGTCGTCGGCGGTCCAGCCCCCGAGGTCGGCCACCCAGCGCGGCGTCGTGAAGTGGTGGAAGCTGACGACCGGGTCGATGCCGGCCTCGAGCAGGGCCTGCCCCAGGGCGAGGTAGTGGTCGACGGCGGCCGCGGACCACTCCCCCGGCTCGGGCTCGATGCGGCTCCACTCGACCGAGAAGCGGTAGTTGTCGAGCCCGAGCTCGCGCACGATGGCGACGTCCTCGGGCCAGCGGTTCCACGAGTCGCACGCATCGCCGCTCGGCGCCGCCACCCGGGACCCGGATGCGTGCTCGAAGGCCCACCAGTCGTTGTTCCAGTTGCCCCCTTCGATCTGGTGGGCGGCCGTGGCCGTCCCCCAGCGGAACCCCTCCGGGAACGCGGTCATGGCATCGGCTCCTCACGGCACCGTCCCCCTGACGGCAGCGCGGGCACGGTAGCGCGACGGCCCCGGTCCGAGGCGAGCCGGATCCGGGCGCGTCCTCCGTACACTCCACGAGCCATGGTCCCTCTGTCGGTGCTCGATCTCGTCCCGGTCACCCAGGGGTCGAACCCCGGGATCGCCCTGCGCAACAGCCTCGAGCTGGCCCAGCACGTCGAGCGCCTGGGCTACCTGCGCTACTGGGTGGCCGAGCACCACAACATGCGGGGGATCGCCAGCGCCGCGACCTCGGTGGTCATCGGCCACCTGGCCGGCGGCACCTCGACCATCCGCGTGGGGGCCGGCGGCATCATGTTGCCCAACCACTCGCCGATGGTGATCGCCGAGCAGTTCGGCACGCTCGAGGCCCTCTACCCCGGCCGCATCGACCTCGGCCTGGGCCGGGCGCCGGGCTCCGACCAGCTGGCCGCCCGGGCGCTGCGCCTGGGCCCCGACCGGTCCGACGACTTCCCCCGTGAGGTCATGCAGCTCCAGGCCTTCCTCGCGCCCGAGCAGCCGGGTCAGGCCCTGCGGGCGTTCCCCGGCGAGGGCAGCGAGGTGCCGATCTGGATCCTCGGCTCGTCGCTCTTCGGGGCGCAGCTCGCCGCCGCGCTGGGCCTGCCCTACGCGTTCGCCTCGCACTTCGCGCCGGACGCGCTCATGGCCGCGCTGCAGACCTACCAGTCCGACTTCCAGCCGTCGGACCAGCTGGCCGAGCCCTACGCCATGATCGGCCTCAACATCGTGGCGGCCGACACCGACGCCGAGGCGGCCCGGCTGTTCACCACGATCCAGCAGGGGTTCACCAACCTCCGTCGCGGCACGCCCGGGCCGTACCCGCCGCCCATCGACGACATCGACGCCTACTGGACGCCGACCGAGCGGATCCAGGCGTCGCACATGCTGAAGTACGCCGTCGTCGGGTCACCCGAGACCGTCCGCCGCGGCCTCGAGGAGATCCTCGAGCAGACCGGCGCCGACGAGCTCATGGTCGTGTCGGCGATCTACGACCAGGCGGCGCGCCTGCGGTCCTACGAGATCCTGGCCGAGGTGGCGGCGTCGATGGCTGACGACAGCAGCGCGGCGGTCGGGTAGGCGACCCACCTTCCGCCGGGATCGATGGTCGGCCAGTGACAACCGACCGCAGAGCTGCTACAACGAAGGAACCGCCCAGACCCTGCGGCTCACCGGCATCGAGCACCGAGAGAGCCCATGGAGATCGAGCGGCGCCTGTCGAACGTGCTGAGCGAGTTCGCTCAGACGTTGGTCACCGAGTTCCCCCTCGAGGCCATCGTCGATCACCTGGTCCTCCGGATCGTCGACGTCCTGCCCATCAGCGCCGCCGGAGTCACCCTCATCTCGCACGGCCAAGCCCCTCGTTACCTCGCGGCATCGGGCGATTCGGCGTTGCGCTTCGAGCAGCTGCAGTCCGACCTGGACCAGGGCCCGTGCCTGGCCGCCCACCGTTCGGGATCGGTCGTGGCGGTGCCGGACCTCCGCTCCGACGGACGCTTCCCCCAGTTCGCGGCACAAGCCATCGAGCAGGGGTTGGCCGCGGTGTTCGCCCTCCCGCTGTGCGAGGCCGACACCCGGTTCGGTGCGCTCGACCTGTACTGCACGACCCCCGGGGAACTGGACATCGACGCGATGGTGACGGCCCAGACGCTGGCGTACGTCACCTCGGCGTACATGCTCAACGCCCAGGCCCGCGCCGACCTGCGCGAGGCCTCCTCGCGAGCGCACCACATCGCGCTGCACGATGCCCTCACCGGTCTGCCGAACCGGACCCTGCTCGTGCAACGGCTCGACCACGCCATCCTCCGCTGCCGACGTGAGCACGCGGCCGTCGGGCTGCTCTTCGTCGACCTGGACGACTTCCGGTCGATCAACGACGCCCACGGTCACGAGGTCGGCGACGAGCTGCTGGTCGCGGTGGCCGAACGGCTGACCGCGCTGCTCCGACCCGGCGACACCCTGGCCCGCATGGTCGGCGACGAGTTCGTCATCCTCTGCGAGGATCTGCACGACCAGTCCCAGATCGAGCCGATCGCGGATCGCGTCGACGCCGCGCTGGCGACGCCGTTCGCGCTGGTCGGGGCCCGCATCGAGATCAGCGCCAGCGTCGGCATCGCGTTCGCCTCCGAAGGCAGCGAGCTGACCGAGCAGGTGCTCCAGTCGGCCAACCTGGCGATGCGCCAGGCCAAGCAGCACGGAGGGAGCAACCACTCCATCGTGGATCCGGGCGAGCGCACGCTCCAGAGCGTGCGACGCGACCTGCACCACGACCTCCGTGGGGCGATCGCCCGGAGCGAGCTCCAGGTCGCCTACCAACCCATCGTCGCGACCGGCAACGGCCGCGTCACCGGCGTCGAGGCCCTGCTGCGCTGGGAGCATCCGACCCACGGCGCGGTCCCTCCGTCGACCATGATCCCCCTCGCCGAGCAGTCCGGGCAGATCGGCACGATCGGGCGGTGGATCCTCGCGCGGGCCTGCGCGGACCAGCACGCGTGGAACGCCGAGGTCCATCGCCCTCAGGTCGCCATGTCGGTCAACGTCTCGGCGCTGCAGCTCATGGCTCGTGGCTTCGTGAACTCGGTGGGGGCCATCCTCGCCACCACGAACGTCGCGCCCGAGCTCCTCACCCTCGAGGTGACCGAGAACGTGTTCGTGCAGGACAGCGATCGGGCGCTCGTCGTGCTGCGGGGCCTCAAGGACCTGGGTGTGTCCATCGCGCTCGACGACTTCGGCACCGGCTACTCCTCGCTGAGCTACCTCAAGCAGTTCCCGGTGGACATCGTCAAGATCGACCGGTGCTTCATCACCGACATCCACACCAATCCCACCAGCCGTCACATCGTCGGCGCGGTCGTGGACCTCGCCCACGGGCTGGGGCTGAAGGTCGTGGCCGAAGGGGTGGAGACCTCCGAGCAGCACGAACAGGCCTTCAGCCTGGGCTGCGACTACTGCCAGGGCTTCTACTTCCAGCGGCCATGCGACCCGGCGCAGCTCACCGAGCTCCTGGCCACCGGCGTCGAGGAGCTCCACCTTCCACGGCGCTACGTCGGCGCCATCGTCTAGCCGGTGCTGTCCGTCGGGCCGCTCTCCCTCCCGGGCGGCCCGACGGAGCAGCCGGTGTGATCCATCCGGCCCGCTGCGGCGTGGCGGCGCTGACTAGTCTCCGTCGGGGGATGCCATGGTGAACTCGGATCGGGCAGCGCAGGTGGCGGCCCAGTTCCGCCAGCGGACCGCAGGTCTGCCGCTGGCTCAGCTGAGCGAGGCCTGCGTCGAGGCCCTGCACGTCTCTGGTGCGGGCCTCACCCTCATGACCCGTCGCAACAGCCTCCTCGTGTCCTCCTCCGATGGACGCTCGGGCGCGCTCGACGAGTTGCAGTTCTCGTTGGGTGAGGGGCCGTCGCCGGACGCCTTCGCCCACCAGGCCCCTGTCGTCGAACCCGATCTCGAGCACGGTGCCGGTGACCGGTGGCCGACGTTCACCCCGCCCGCGCTCGAGACCGGGACCCGCGGGGTGTTCGCCCTCCCCCTCAACGCGGGAACGCGGGTGATCGGGGTGCTCACGCTCTACCGCGACACGGCGGGGGCGCTCACCGGCCGCCAGGCCGATGACAGCCTCATCGTCGCGGACGTGGTCGCCCAGACGATGCTCAGCCGCCAGGCGCTGAGCCCGAGCGGGGTGCTGGCCGAGGAGCTGAGCACGGACGGCGTGCACCGAGCCGAGGTGCATCAGGCGTCGGGCATGGTCGCGGTGCAACTCGGCATCGACGTGACCGACGCGCTGGCCCGCATCCGGGCCCACTCCTACGCCACCGATCGCTCCGTGGCGGATGTGGCCGCCGACATCGTGGCCCGGCGGCTGCGCCTCGACGGAACCGATTCCTAGTCCGACACGCGACCGCGGGCCGGAGGTGGTGGAATGGGGTCTGATCTGGGCGAGGGCAAGAGGAGGATCACATGGCGAGAGAGGATCTCCTTGCTTCGACGTTCGTGCAGCTGGCCGACTCGTTGGTCGACGACTTCGACATCATCGATCTGCTGACGGTGCTCGCGGACCGCTGCGTCGAGCTGGTCGACGCCGACGCGGCCGGCATCCTCGTCGCCGATGCGGACGGCAACCTCCGGGTGATGGCGGCATCCAGCGAGCAGGCTCGACTGCTCGAGCTGTTCCAGCTGCAGAACGAGGAGGGGCCCTGCCTCGAGGCCCACGCAACCGGTCGCGCGGTGATCCACACAGATCTCGGCACCGCCGGGGAGCGATGGCCGCGGTTCGCGCCGAGGGCCAGCCAGGACGGCTTCGCGTCGGTCTATGCCCTGCCGCTGCGCCTGCGATCGGTGGTCATCGGGGCGTTGAACCTCTTCCGCCGACAGCCCGGGTCCATGCCCGAGGCCGACACCAGGCTGGCCCAGGCCCTGGCCGACGTCGCCAGCATCGCCATCCTCCAGCACGAGGCGACCCGCGAGTCGCAGATCCTGGCCGATCAGCTGCAGCACGCGCTCGACAGCCGGATCTCGATCGAGCAGGCCAAGGGGATGATCTCCGAGCGAGCCCAGATCGACATGGACGCGGCCTTCCGCTGCCTGCGGACCTACGCCCGCGCCCACCGCCGCCAGCTCACCTCCGTGGCCACCGACCTCGTCGGAGGAGCCCTGCCGCTCGACGACGTGATCGACGACGGCTCGCACGACGCAGCTGGTTGAGCCCGCGGCGCGCGGATCACGGGTTCACCTTCCGCTCGGCCGACAGAAACCTGCCGGCAACATCATCGCCTTAGGTTCCGAGCCAGCGATCGAGGCCAGCGAGGGTCCGGGTAGGCCATGTCCATGCACACAGAACCGAGCGACATCAACACCTCGCTCATGTCGCCGCTGCGACCGCACGTCATCGTGCTGTTCGGGGCCACCGGCGACCTGTCGCGCCGCAAGCTCCTGCCGGGGCTGTTCCACCTGTCCCGGGCCGGGCTGGTGCCCGACTGCCGGATCGTGGCCACCTCCCTCGACGAGCTCGACGACGACGGGTTCCGAGGCTTCGCCCGGGTGGCCTGCGACGAGTTCGGCCGGGGCCACATCACGACCGAGGAGTGGGACCGCTTCGCCTCCAAGATCCGCTTCGTCAGCCAGAGCGCCGGCCCCGAGCAGCTGGCCAAGGGGGTGGCCGAGGCCGAGGCCAGCCTCTCGGACGAGTGCCTGCGCCTGCACTACCTCAGCGTCCCCCCGAAGGCGGCGCGGGAGGTCGTGCGCTTCCTCGGCGAGGCCGGCCTCGTCGACCGGGCCCGGGTGATCATGGAGAAGCCCTTCGGCACCGATCTGGCCAGCTCGATCGACCTCAACGCAGCGGTGCACAAGGTGTTCGCCGAGCACCAGGTGTTCCGCATCGACCACTTCCTCGGCAAGGAGGCGGCGCAGAACATCCTGGCCTTCCGCTTCGCCAACGGCCTGTTCGAACCGATCTGGAACCGCAACCACATCGACCACGTGCAGATCGACGTGCCCGAGACCCTGGGCCTCGACTCCCGGGTGGGGTTCTACGAGTCGACGGGCGCCTATCGCGACATGGTGGTGACCCACCTCTTCCAGGTGTTGGCCTTCATGGCCATGGAACCGCCCACCACGCTGTCGCCGCGGGCGATCAGCGAAGAGAAGAACAAGGTCTTCCGGTCGATGAAGCCGATCGATCCGGCCAACGTCGTTCGGGGCCAGTACATCGGCTACCGCGACGCCGAGGGGGTGTCACCCGACTCGGAGAACGAGACCTTCGTGGCACTCAAGTGCGAGATCGACAACTGGCGATGGGCCGGTGTGCCGTTCTACCTGCGCACCGGCAAGCGCTTGGCCGAGGGCGCCCGGATCATCTCCATCGCCTTCCGCGAGCCACCCAAGAGCATGTTCCCGCCCGGCTCCGGGGTCGGCGCCCAGGGCCCCGACCACCTGACGTTCGACCTCGCCGACGCGTCGAAGCTGTCGCTGTCGTTCTACGGCAAGCGGCCGGGACCCGGCATGCGACTCGACAAGCTCAGCCTCCAGTTCGCCCTGCACGAGAGCGGACGAGCGGCCGACGTGCTCGAGGCCTACGAGCGCCTGATCTACGACGCCATGACCGGCGATCACACGCTGTTCACGACGGCCGAGGGCATCGAGCGGCTCTGGGAGCTGTCGATCCCGCTGCTCGACGCACCCCCGCCGGTGCGCCCCTACGCCCCCGGCTCGTGGGGCCCCAACGCCATCCACCAGGTCATCGCGCCGCACACCTGGCGCCTCCCCTTCGAGCGGGCCTGGCGCGACAAGTAGCTCCAGACCCTCGGACCCGAGGCCGACGACCGGCTCCGCATCTGCGGGGCCACCAGTCCGATCGCTGGGTCAGGTTCCGATGGTGGACTCGGCTGCCGCTCGCTTCAGGTGCTCGCCGTCGGCCGGCAGGACCACGCCGGCGGCGACGGCCGCGTCGGTGGCCGCGCTCCAGGCCGCGACGAACCCGTCGTGGTCGCCGTGGCGAAGGGTCAGCTCGGCCGGGTCGAACGGTGCGGTCGTGCCGAACAGGCGGCAGAAGGAGTCGCCGTCCTGGCCGAGGCCCGACAGCGCGGCGATGGGCACGTCGATCTGCGGGGTGCGGACGCCGCCGAGCACGTTGCCCGACGGGTCGAGGCGGAACCCGGTGCCGGCGTCGTCGAGCTCGAGCCGGGGCATCGACGGCGGAGGCTCGCCGGTGCGGACCCACCGGTCGAGCGCGTGCAGCGCGGCGCGCAGCACGTAGGTCTGCGGTCCGGCGTTGATCGGCGACGCGCACGTGATGACGCCGTAGTAGACGGAGCTGGGCGGGTCGGACATGGCTGCGAACAAGGCTGCGTCGGCGGCACCCGATCCGTCGTCCGTGTCGCCGATGCCGAGCTGGTAGGCGTCGCCGTGCGCGGTGCCGGCCACCTCCCAGCTGCAGAAGGTCGGCGAGTCCGGCTGGCGGGCCCGGGCGTAGCCGAGGTGCTCGCCGACCAGGTCGGTCTCGGCCGAGATCACGAGCACCGGCACGTCGAGGTCGGTCCGCACGAGCGTGGGATCGGGGGCACCGACCTCGGGCGGGGGGAGGTGGTCGGTGCTCAACCCGTTGACCCGGCGACCGAGCCGCAGCGGGGCCCCGATGGCCGCTCGACTGTGCACGAAGAACCCGTCGTAGGCGGTCGACGTGGGTGCCACCGCGTTCACGTAGGTGCTGAGCCGGAAGGCGGACTGCGACTCGCCGATGGCCAGCACCCGCTCCGGCACCAGGCCGTCGAGCAGCTGATCCGCCCGGTCGCGGACGAGCGCGCCGACCTGCCGGTAGATGTCGTAGGAGAAGTCGTCGCCGGGATGGGACAGGGAGCCGTAGCGCTCCGGATCGGCCACCTTGAGCGCCATGAACGAGCCGGGGTCGTCCGGGTGGAGGCCGTCGATGCCGACGACCTGGGCCGAGACCCCGATCCACACCGATCCCGACCGGACGAGGCCGACGTGGAGGTAGGTCCAGTCCGGCGAGGCGTCGAGCCCACCCGACACGTTGAGCCACTCGACAACGACGGTGCCGTCGAACCGGGACGCGTCGACCGGCCGGCGCACGACGACGCGGGTCGTGAAGGGCGCCGAGTCGGCCGGCCGCACGTCCCACCGGCCGTCCGGGGTGAGCGGTCGGTCGCTCGTGTACGACCGCGCCTCGCCCGACACGAACAGCTCCACCTCGCGATAGCCCACCGTCGCCAGATCGAACCCCGGCGGACCCAGCACGATCGAGCCCTTGCCCGCTCCGTCCGGCCCCACCGGGACCGGTCCCTCGATGACGGCCATGGCGCAGCCTGGCACAGCAGTCCCCCGTCCCGCCGCCGATGCCGTCGGCGTTCCCTCGAACGCGACAAACATAGACAAAACGATATGTACCGGTAAAGATGGGCGCATGGAAGCTGCCGAACTGCTCCGCGTCGCCCGCCGCCGGCAGGGCCTGAGCCAGGCGACCATGGCCGCCCGGGCGGGCACCAGCCAGCCGGTGATCTCGGCCTACGAGCACGGACGGCGCGATCCCACCACCGCCACCCTGCGCCGCCTCATCGCCGCCACCGGCGAGCGGCTCGACCTGCGGCTGGCCCCGACCACCGATGCACCGGCCATCCCGCCGGCCACCACCGCGGCCGAGCACGCCGCTCGCCTCGTCGACGTGCTCCTCCTGGCCGACGCCATCCCGGCCCGCCGCGGGCCCCGGCCGCCGCTCGCCTTCCCCCGGATCGACTCGCGGTGAGGATGCGCCCGTGGTGACCGGGCCGACGTCGCCCAGCCTGCCGCAGAAGGTGCTGGCCATCGACGCCGCTCTGCACGCGGTGCCGCACGCGTTCGGGGGAGCGCTGGCGCTGGCCTACCACGCCGAACCCCGATCGACGATCGACATCGATGTGAACGTGTTCGTCCCGACCGCCCGGGCCACCGAGGCGCTCGAGCCCCTCGGCCGGCTCGGCGTCGATCTCGACGGCGCGGCCGCCGCCATCGAGCAGCAGGGCCAGGCCCGGGTGCTGTGGGGCCCCACCCCCATCGACCTGTTCTTCGCCTACGACCGGTTCCACGATGCGGCCGCACGGGCCAGCATCGAGGTGCCCTTCGCCGACGCCACCATCCGGGTGCTCTCCCCCGAGCACCTCGCCGTGTGCAAGGCCGTGTTCGACCGTCCCAAGGACTGGGTCGACATCCAGGCCATGCTCGATCAGGGCACCCACGTCGACACGGCCGAGGTGCTCCGCTGGGTCGGTCGCATCGCCGGCGACGACGACCCGCGCTACGACCGCATCGCCACCGTGCTCAGCGCCACCGGCTGACCCGCGCGCCGACGGGAGCCAGGTCGATCGTCGTGCCTTCCGCCGCCGCCGACACCCGCCCGTCACCGGCACCGCACGCCGCGGCGATCGCATCCACCTCGCGATCCGTCCGTCCCGGAGCGTGGTGGAAGAGCACGAGCTGGCCCACGTTCGCCTCGGCCGCCAGCGCCAGCGCCTGGTCGACCGTGGAGTGGCCGTAGGCCTCGGCCACCTCGAGCTCGGCCGCAACGAACTGGGCATCGTGGATCAGGACGTCGACGCCGGCGATCAGCTCGAGGACGGCGTCGCGAGGCGAACCTGATGAAGCAGGCAGGTGGTCGGGGACGTAGGCGAACGAGGCCGATCCGTCCTCGACTCGGTAGCCGAAGGTCCGTCCTCCCTTGTGCGGGACCTCCCCTGCAGTCACCCGGAGACCCTCGATGGCGTGGCGACCTACGTCGAGCACCTCGAACCGCCAGTCACCCCGCAGGCCTTCCGGACCGATCGGAAAGTGCGGAGGCGACATCATCCGCCGCACCTGCCG
>Ga0302299_10001245_pt1 | contig 15222 bp, 18 predicted proteins | sample III_Fen_N3_4_FD_198795 | JGI IMG/M metagenome (GOLD analysis project Ga0302299, IMG submission 198795) | Peat permafrost microbial communities from Stordalen Mire near Abisko, Sweden - III_Fen_N3_4 | ecosystem: Environmental > Terrestrial > Soil > Wetlands > Permafrost | place: Sweden: Abisko... | reverse complement strand
TCAAGCTCTTCCCGGGCTGCGCCTCCACCACTGTCTTCCAGGACGAGAAGCAGTGCCCGGCCGAGTCGAAGATCGGCACCGGCACCGCTCGCGGCATCGGCCTCGGCCTCGATGAGACCGTGCAGCTCACCGCATACAACCTCCCGAACGGCGCCGGCGGCGTCGTCCTGGTCGTCGGTGAGAGCCCGCTGATCATCCGCGAGGTCGTCGTCGCGAACCTGAAGACGCTCACGAACGACCCGCTCTACAAGTACGAGCTGTCCTTCGACGTGCCGAAGAACCTGCAGTCCCCGGCCCCGGGCGTCATCGCCGCGGTCAAGGACTTCAAGCTCAACATTCCGGTCAAGTACCTGAAGAAGAGCGGCAAGTACGTCAAGAAGAAGGGCCAGCGGATCCCGTACATCGCGACGACCGGCTGCAAGACCGGCACGTGGGCGGGCAAGGCTGTCCTCGACTACACGACGACGTTCGATGGTGCCGTCGAGAGCACCCAGACGATCAACGTGTCGACACCCTGTAAGGCACACAAGTAGTCAGCCGGCCAGGGCGCGGCGCCGACTCGGCGCCGCGCCCGGCCTGCGGTCGTCGCCGTGGACCGAGCTGCACTGCAGGACCTTCAGCGCCCGCTGAAGGAGCGGTACCGTGAGGATCCCGGTGCCGCCCGCATCACGCTCTCGGCGAGCGGATCGCTCGGCGAGGGCGTCTCGTGCTCGGTCAGCACCGGCCGCGCCATCGCCGAGGCCGGCCTGCACCCCGCGACCGGCGGCGACGGAACGCAGCTGTGCTCCGGTGACATGCTGCTCGAAGCGCTTGCGGCGTGCGCAGGCGTGACGCTGCGTTCGGTCGCCACGTCGCTCGAGATTCCCGTCACCGGCGGGACGGTCACCGCCGAGGGCGACCTGGACTTCCGCGGGACGCTCGCCGTCGATCGCGAGGCACCCGTCGGTTTCGCGGCGATCCGCCTGCGCTTCGACCTTGACACGAGCGCTGACGACGAGCAGCTCGACACGCTCATCCGCCTGACCGAGCGCTACTGCGTCGTCCTGCAGACGATCACCTCCGCGCCGCAGATCAGCGTCTCACGGACGCGCGCGTAGCCGCGTGGGCGGGGCGATCGGGGAGGTCCTGGCGTTCGGCGTCGGCGTCGCCGTCAGCCCGCTGGCGGTCATCGCCGTCGTCGTCATGCTCGACGCCCAGCCCGGCCGCGCCGGCGCCGCCGCCTTTCTGGTGGCCTGGGCGGCCGGCCTCGCGACCGTCGGCACCCTCGCCCTGCTGCTCGCGGATGAGGTGGACGCCAGCGACGGCGGCGACCCCGCAACCTGGGTCAGCGTGTTGAAGATCGTCCTCGCCGCGCTGCTGCTCGTCGTGGCCGCGCGGCAGTGGAGGGCGCGGCCGGATGCGGGCGAGCAGCCGGAGCTCCCGGGCTGGATGAGCAGCCTCGACGGCATCACGCCGGCGCGGTCGGCGCGGCTCGCGCTGTTGTTCGCCTGCGTGAAGCCGAAGAACCTGCTGCTGACGGTCGGCGCGGCGCTCGCGATCGCGCAGACGGGCGCCGCTCCCGCTGCTCAGGCCGTCGCGCTCGCCGTGTTCGTTCTGCTCGGGTCGCTCGCACCGGGCATTCCCTTCGCGATCCACGTGGTCATGCGTGAGCGCGGCGCGGCGACCCTGGCCGCCATACGCGCCTGGATGGAGCGGGAGAACACGACGATCATCGTCGTCCTCTGCCTCGTGCTCGCCGCCAAGCTCGCCGGCGATGGCCTCAGCGCGCTCGCGGGTTGACGGCGCTCAGCGGGTGAAACGCGGGCAGGGGACCCTGATGACGCTGCTCGTGCGCAGCCCGGTCCGGTAGCTGTAGTCGGCCCTGAACTGGAGCTTGCCGGAGGTCGGGCAGCGCGGCAGCTTGGCCCAGAACTTTCCGCCCGCCGTGATGCCCCGGCTCTCGACGTGCACCTCGGCGACGCTGAAGGGCAGGCGGCCGAAGTTGAGCGGCAGGAGCCGCATCCGGTACCCGTACAGGCCGTCAGCACTCGGCTGGTTGAACAGGTTGATGGTCGCGCCCGGCTGCTGATCGACGAGCAGGCCCGTGTTCTTCACGATCGGCGCGCTCTGGTCGTAGAGCGACATGATCCCGAACCCGCCGATCGCGCCCTTGGCGCTCGGGGGGGAGAGGAAGACATACATGAACCCGGGGATCACGTCGGGGAAGTTGGGTCGTGCATCGAGGGTGAACGTGCCGCGGCCGACGTACGCCTTCCGGCAGGTGTCGAGGATCCTCAGGCTCGCGGGCTGGAGCTTGCGGCCGATCCGCTTCTGCGTGGTCGCGAGGTCCCCGAGCATCGCCTGGTACTTCAAGTTCGAGCTCGCGTGGGCGAGCAGGATCAGCCGGAGCTTTCCGGTCTGGCAGAGCCGGTCCCGCTTGAGGAACTCCGGCTTGATCGTGATGCCCTTCGCAAGCCGCACGGATGCCTCGGTGAGCCCCGGGGGCGGGGCGCCTGTGGTGTCGAACGAGTTCGACGTGAACACGACCGAGAACCGTCCGTCCGCCGTCACGTTCTTGATCTGGACGCCGAACTCCTGCACAGGGTCCGCGATCGCGCCGGACACCCCGAACGCGAGCAGCATGACGAGCAGCAGCGTGCCGCGAAGTGTGTGCTTCATTCCTGGCCGGGCCCCACCCGCACAGCGTGCCATGAACGGTCGCGCGTGTGCGCCGGTCAGGCTGCCGGCCAGAAGTCGTCGGGGCCCGGCACGCCGTCGCCGTCGGCGGGACGGTCGGAGCCGACGATGAGCAGTTCGAGCCCGTCCGGGCCGCTGTGGAACGCGCGGATCGTGGCGGGTGCCACGCGCACGACGTCCCAGGTCCCGACGTCGAGGATCTCATCATCGAGCTTGACCTGGCCCGAGCCGGAGACGACGACGTAGACCTCCTCCTGCTCGCGGTGGCTGTGACCGAACGGCGTGCGCGTGTCCGGGCCGTACTTCATGTGCGTGAGGCCCAGATGCTCGGAGTCGATGTGGCTGCGCGCGAACCGCGCCTCGAGGCCGGGCACGCTGCCGCCGGTCGCGTCGTCGAGCTCCATCAGGTTCTTGATCGTGTAGCCGGGCATGGGGTCCTTTCGGGACGTCAGGTGCCGAACCAGCGCGCGCGGCGGCTGGAGCCGAAGTGCGCCTTCTGCTGTACGAGGTCGGCGGACGGAGGGCTGAACACACCGGTGGGCGAAGGCCCGGAGAGGAAGTCGACGTCCACGCGGCCGACCCGGCCCTGGCCGAACTCGATGTAGCAGGAGCCCGTCCCGCCGTAGCGGGCCGCGGGGTCCTCCGCGCGCAGCTCGGCGATCAGGTTCTGCGCCACGATCCGGGCGGCGCCCTCGGCGAACACGCCGGCCTTCGGGACGCCGACCGTGGCGACGTCGCCGACGGCGTAGACGCCGGCATGGCGCGTCTTCAGCGTGCGGGAGTCGACCGGGATGTAGCCGTCCACCGTCATGCCGCTGTCGATGACGACGTCCGGGGCACGGTGCTTTGGGACGCCGAGGAAGAGGTCGTACGGCAATTCGCTGCCATCGTCGAGCATGGCGACGCCGCCCGACGGATCGAGAGAGCTGACGCGCCGGCCTGTGATCAGCGTGATGTCGTGTTCGGCGAACGCTGCGACGAGCGCCGCGGACGTGTCGGGTGAGGGCGGCACCGGCGTCCCGAACGGGATCACGAACGAGATCCGGCAGGCGTCCCGCACGCCGCGTCTTGTCAGCTCGTCGTGCAGCAGCAGCGCACACTCACTCGGCGCCGGCGGGCATTTGAAGGGCGCCCCGCAGACGCCGATCAGCGCATGGCCCTCGGAGAACTCGGGGATGATCGCCGCCAGTCGCTCCGCCCCTGCCACCGAATAGAACTCGTTGCCGCCGGTGGCGAGACCGGGCGTCGCGGCGAGGTCGTAGTCGGCGCCGAGCGCGATGACGAGCGCGTCGGCGTCGTGCGCGCCAACGTCCGTCGTGACGCGCCGGGCCTCGGGGTCGATCGCGGTGACGGTCTCGCGCAGCAGCCGCACGCCGGGCTTCGCGAGGTCGCTGTACGGCATCCGGACCGCCTCGGGCGTCACGCGCCCGAACATCACGTCGAGCTTGGAGTAGCCGAAGACGAAGCTCGCGCTCTTGTCGATCAGGGTCACGTCGACCCGGTCGCCGAGCTCCTCCGACAACGTCGTGCTCAGCTCCAAGCCTCCGAATCCGGCTCCTAGGATCAGGACGCGGGTGGTCATCGAGCGACCCTATCGCGGCGGCCGCCTCCGCTTAGTGAATCGTCTCGCCGGCTTCCAGCATCGCGACGAACGTGGCGAGCCGGCGGGCGCGTGTCCCGGGCCTCTTGGCGTCGTGCAGGCGGTAGAGGATCGCGTAGCGGTTCTGGCTCGTGAGCCCGGCGAAGAACTCGGCGGCCGGCGGGCTCGCGTCGAGCTCACGCTGGAGATCCTGCGGAACCTCCATGCTCTTCTGCCCGGCGTAGGCGGCGTCCCAGCGGCCGTCGTCGCGCGCTCGCTGCACCTCGGCGAGGCCGGCGGGCTCCATCCGGTCCTCGCTGATCAGCAGCTCCGCCGTGTCGCGGTTGATCTGCGACCAGCGGCTGCGCGATCGCCGCCGCGTGAAGTGCTGGAGGAAGTACTGCTCGTCAAAGGCACGCCGGCGCCCGTCGATCCAGCCGAAGCAAAGGGCGCTCTCCAGCGCCTGTGGGTAGTGGACGCTCTCGATGCCGGAGCCCTTCTTGGCGATCTTCACCCAGACGCCGGGAGACGCGGAGTGATGCTCCTCGAGCCACCCATGCCAGGCGGCGGCGGACGGGAACGGGAGAACGTCAAGACCGTCGTCGGCGCTCACGCGCCGGAGGCTAGTCGCGCGAGCGGTGGTCAGGACGGGACGCCGGCGACGGCGAGCGCGAGACCGACCGTCAGCGCGGCGCCGAGGCACACGCGCGCGACGACCATCTGCACCTGACCGAGGGCGGAGAGCCAGTCACTCTGCTGCTGAAGCGGATCCATCGCACCGGGGATCGGCAGCAGGGCCGCGGTTCTTGAGCGCAGCGCCCCGGGCCTGGCCGCGTCGACGGCCTCGACACGGTGCCGCCGCGGACGTAGGCTCGCGGGCGGCAGGGTCACCCGCTCACCAGGAGGCCGACGGTCATGTACGCACGCGTCGCAACGTTCGAGGATTCCGATCCCGCAGAGCTCCAGACCGCGCTCGACGCCATCAGCGATGCAGAGGGTCCGCCGCCGGGCGTGGATTCCCACCACATCACGGTCTACGCCACCGGCACGGGGAAGGTCATCGTCGTCGCGGCTTTTGAGACCCGCGAGGCGATGGAGCGCGGCCATGAGGTGCTGAGCGCCATGTCGCCTCCCGCCGGGAGCATGGGCAGCCTCGTCTCGGCCGAGCTGACCGAGGTGATGCTCGACCGCGACCCGTCAGCGCACTGAGCGCCACATCGTCGTGACGACGGGGCCGCCGGGCGGGCCGAGCGTGCTGCGCGGCTCGAAGCCGAGCGCCTCGTAGCGCGGCAGGTTCACCGGATTGGTGGACTCGAGGTAGGCGGGCAGGTGCTCGGCGTCGATGCGCGCGAGGTTGTCCTCGATCAGCGCCGCGCCGAGCCCCTTCCCGGCGTGGTGGGAGTGCGTGCCCCACCAGCCGAGGTAGTAGTGCGGTTCGTCGTGTGGATGGTGCGCATCGAACTGGTCGAACAGCTCATCGAGCTCCGCCTTCCGTGGCCCGAACAGGTCACGGAGCAGCTGCCCGAACGTCACCGTCTCGGCGTCCGTCAGCTCGGGCTCTCCGGGTGGGAGCCAGACCGCGACCGTCTCCGCCCGCTCGGTCATGCGCAGCCACGGCGTCCGGACCCCGCAGCTCGCCCAGAAGGCCATGAACGGGAGCATCCGCTCCGCCCGCATGGCCTCGTCGGGGAACGTCCAGTGGCCCCAGAGCGGATCGTCGTGGAAGGCATCGGCCAGACAGGCGGCCACCGCGGGGACATCGGCGGCCGTCGCAGCGCGTCCCACCGGGCTCATCCTCCCATCGTACGCTCGAAATCACGCAACTCTTAGCTCGGGCTTAGCCGCCGTGGCATGGTTGGCGTCGGGATGTCCAAGGGGGGACAACCGGAAGCTGGAAGTCATGATCGAGGTCGGCGAGGTGTGGGCCAGCGGCGAGCGCACGGTTCGCGTGCTCGAGCGGGGCGAACGTGGCGTGGTCGTGCGGGACACCTACGGCTGGCGCCGCTCGCTCACCGAACGTGAGCTCGAGCAGGGATTTCGGCCCGTGACCGGCCGTCCGACGCCCGTTCCCGGCGTCATGGCACGGCGCGCGCTCGCGGACGTCGAGCCCGCCTAGCCCCGCAGCCCGCGCTCGCGATGTGGTAGAGACTGCTCAGGGGGGAATCCACTTCTGAGGAGCAGAATCGTGACACGACGGATCGGTCGTCTTTCTGGAGGAATCGTGGTGCTGGCGCTGATGTTCGGCGCGTCAGCGGGGTCGGCGAGCGCCGACCAGGGCCTGCGGCTCGACTGGCAGAGCTGTGGTGACGCGGCGAATGTGCAGTGCACGACCGCGAAGGTCCCACTCGACTACGGGAGCCCCGGCGAGGGGAGCACCAAGCTCTTCGTCGCGCGCTCTCCCGCGACCGACCGCAAGCACCGCATCGGCTCGCTGTTCCTGAACTTCGGCGGCCCCGGCGGCACCATGGCGGACATCGTCGAGGCCTACGGAGCGGACCTCTTCCCCGAGCTCAACCAGCGCTACGACATCGTCGGCATGGACCCGCGCGGCGTCGGGCAGAGCGAGCCCTCGATCGACTGCAAGGTCAACCAGGAGACCGACGGGATCTACTCGAACCCGTACACGACGCCGGACAACCTGAACGTGTCGGCGCTGATCCGCAAGGACCAGGCGTACGTGAACCGCTGCGTTGCGCTCAACCGCAAGATCCTGCCGTATGTCTCGACCGCGAACGTGGCGCGCGACCTCGACGCGCTGAAGAGCGCAGTCGGCGACCGCAAGCTCAGCTACCTGGGCTTCTCCTACGGGACATTTCTCGGCGCGACCTACGCGAGCCTCTTCCCGAACGGCTACCGCTCGATGGTCCTCGACGGGCCGGTCGACGCGACGAACTACATCAATCACCCGATGACGGACCTCGCCGCGCAGACTGCGGGTTTCGAGCGGGCGCTCGGCCGTTTCTTCCAGGTCTGCGCCGCGAATCAGGCCGGCTGCGCCGGCTTCGGCGGGAGCGATCCGTGGGACGCGTTCGACCAGCTCGTCGACCGGGCGAACCAGACTCCGATCCCGGCCGACGGCTACACCGCCGATCCGCGGCCGGTGACGGGTGACGAGGTGATCGAGGCCACGATCGGCGATCTCTACGCCAAGCAGTACTGGCCGGAGCTCGCGGGCTACCTCGCGGACGCCGCGAACGGCGACGCCTCGGGCCTGCGGTTCCTGTCGGACCTGTCGTACGGGCGCAACGACGACGGCACCTATGACCCGGGCAGCGATCGCTACTTCACGATCGGGGCGATCGAGCAGCACTACGGCTCAGGCGTGCAGAACTACCTCGACGCCGGCGAGATGTCGTACGAGCAGCACGACCACTTCTGGTCGAACAACGGCTACGTCGAGCTGAACTACGGCCTCTTCCCGATCAAGGGCAGGGACACCTACGCGGGCCCGTTCAAGATCCCGGGCTCGGCGGTGACTCCGCTCGTCGTGGCGACGACCTACGAGCCGGCGACGCCGTTCCGCGGGGCGAAGAACCTCGTCCGCGATCTCGGCAACGCGCGCCTGCTGACGATGCGCGGCGACGGTCACACCGCGTACGGCAACGGGAGTCCGGACTGCATCGACTCGTCGATCAACACGTACCTGCTGGACGGGAAGCTGCCGCTGACGGGCACGACCTGCGTGCAGGACCTGCCGTTCGAGCAGCCGCAGGCGACGGCGAAGGCGCGGGTCGCTCCGGCGGCGCCGCAGGTCGAGGCGACGCGCCGGCTGCACGAGCGGCCGGTCGCGCCGTGAGCCGTCGCGTCGCCTAGCGGCTCGCCGAGGTGGTGACGGCCAGGGTGATCGCTCCGCGAACACCCTGGCCGATCGACCCTCCGGTGACGCGCATGACGGACTGCGAGCCGTGCTGGCTCGTATAGATCTGGTCGTTCCTGCGCAGCGTGCGCTCGTTCGTGTCCTTGAGGTACTGCGTCGTCCGGTAGACCTTCGTGCTGAGCGCCTCCGGGAAGAAGATCTGACCGGTATGGGAGACGTGGCCGCCGGTGTGGACCTTGACGTGGATGTGCGTGGATGTCGGAGCGGACCTTCTTGAGCGCGACGTAGAACAGGCCCTCCTCCTGCGCGGGCGTCAGCGTGCAGGATGGCCCCGGCGCCGACCGCTGCCTTGATGGCGTCGCGCCGGCTGAGGGAGACTTGAGCGCGTTCCATGCGGGCAAGCTATGACGCCACGCTGAGAGGAGACTGAGAGCGCGCCATGCCGGTCAAGGGCATCGATCACGTCGACTTCGTCGTCAGCGACCTCGCACGTTCGCTGGAGTTCTACCTGGCCGTGTTCGGCCCGCTGGGAGTGGAGGAGGCGTTCCGCTACCCGAGCTACCGCGGCACCGAGGAGATCGTCTATCTGCACTTCGGCGGGCAGGTGCTCGGGCTGCGCGAGGGGGACGGCGGGCGGTACCGCTACTACGAGGTCGGCATCGAGCATCTCGCGGTGCTCGTGGACACGCGACACGAGCTCGACGAGACCTACCGGCGGTGCCTGAAGCTCGGCGTCACCGTGCAGTTCCCGCCCGAGGAGGACCGCGACATTCCCGGATACTGGGAGCTCTTCGTCTTCGACCCCGACGGCCTGCGGATCGAAGTCGCGTACTACCCGCCGCAGGACTCGCACTAGCCTGCCTCCCGCATGCGCATCTTCAGCGGGATCCAGCCCACCGGCCGCAAGCACCTGGGCAACTACATCGGCGCCATCCGGCAGTACGTCGAAGGGCAGGATCGCGCGGCGGCCGCGGGTGACGAGAGCCTCTACTGCATCGTCGACCTGCACGCGATCACGATGCCGTACGACCCCGCCGAGCTGCGCGACCGCGTGTACGACACGCTCGCCACGCTGATCGCCGCCGGCCTGGATCCCGGCAGGAGCATCCTCTTTCGCCAGGGCGACGTGCAGGAGCACACCGAGCTGTGCTGGCTGCTGTCGTCCGTCAGCGCGGTCGGCGAGCTCAATCGGATGCACCAGTTCCGTGACAAGTCGGTCGCACAGCGCGAGCTGGTCGCCGCAGGCGTGCTCTTCTACCCGGTCCTGCAGGCCGCCGACGTGCTCGCCTACAAGGCGGGCGAGGTCCCGGTCGGGGAGGACCAGCGTGAGCACCTCGAGCTGATGCGCGACGTCGCGCGGCGCTTCAACGCACGCTTCGCGCCCGCGGACGAGGAGATCCTCGTGGTCCCCGAGCACCGTATCCCGGCGGTCGGGGCTCGGATCATGGACCTCCAGGATCCGACGCGGAAGATGTCGACGACCGGCGGGAACGTCGAGGGTACGGTCTACGTGCTCGACGAGCCGAAGGCGATCGAGAAGAAGCTCAAGCGCGCCGTGACCGACTCCGACGACCCGCCGGTCATCCGCCGTGGGTCGGACAAGGCGGGAGTCACGAACCTCGTCGACATCCTCGCCGCGTGCAGCGCCCGCACGCCCGACGAGGTCGTCGCGGACCTCGCCGACGCGCGGGGATACGGGGACCTGAAGGCGGCGGCGGCCGACGCCGTGATCGCGGAGCTCACGCCGGTCCGCGAGCGTTACGCGGAGCTGCGGCCCGACGAGGGCCGCCTTGAGGAGATCCTCGAGGACGGCGCCGAGCGCGCCAGGGCGATCGCGCGCGGCACGCTCGCCGAGGTGCGCGCGGCGATGGGCGTCGGACCGGCGAGGTAGCCCGCTCGTGGAGCGCCGGCTGCTCCTCCTGATCTGCGTCACGGTCCTCGTCGACACGATGCTCTACGCGGCGCTCGCGCCGCTGCTGCCGGAGCTCGAGCACGAGTTCCGCCTCTCGAAGTCGGGGTCGGGCCTGCTCGTCGCGGCGTATCCGCTCGGGACGCTGCTCGGCGCGCTCCCGGGCGGCTGGCTCGCGGCGCGGCGGGGCCCACGAGCAGCGGTGATCGCCGGCATGCTGGTGATGACCGCCGCGGGCGTCGGGTTCGCCCTCGCGAACTCCGCCGTCCTGCTGGATCTTGCGCGCTTCGTCCAGGGGCTCGGCGGCGCGCTCACGTGGACGGCGGGCCTCGCGTGGCTGGGCGTCGCCGTCGTGCCCGAGCGCCGCGGTGAGGCGATCGGGTTCGCGATCGGCGCCGCGGTCTTCGGGGCGCAATTCGGCCCGGTGGTCGGCGTGATCGCGGACGCCGCCGGGCGCGGGCCGACGTTCCTCGTCGTCGCAGGGCTCGGCATCGTCCTCGCGCTCTGGGCGCGGTCGGAACCGCGCCCCGTTGCGCGCGGCGACACCTCCGTCGCTCCGCGCGAGCTCGCGCGCGATCCGCGCTTCCGCTGGGCGGTGTGGGTGACGTTCGCGGCCGCGCTCGCGTTCGGGGTCGTCGAGGTGCTTGTGCCGCTGCGGCTCGACGTTCTCGGGGCGACGGCGCTGGGCATCGGAGCGGCGTTCTTCGTCTCCGCGCTCGCCGAGGCCCTGATGAACCCGCTGGTCGGCCGCCTCGCGGACCGTCGCGGCGCGGACGCGATCGTCCAGGTCGCGGCGCTGCTCGCCGGGGCGACCGTGGCCCTCCTCGCCGCGCCGCAGACCCCGGTCCTGCTGGCGGCGCTCGTCGTCGCCTTCTGCGTCGTCGCCGGCGCGCTGATGACCCCGAGCGCCCAGCTCGTCTCCCACCGCGCGGAGGAGATCGGGGTCGATCAGGGCTGGGCGTTCGCGCTGAACAACGTCGGCTGGTCGGCGGCGGTGGCGCTCGGCGCGGGCGCCGGCGGGGCCCTCGGACAGGCGGTCGGCGACTGGCTCCCGTACGCCCTGTGCGCCGGGCTGCTGGCCGCCACCGGGGTGGTCGCCTACGGCGCCGGGCGCCGGGCGCCCGCGGCATCCGCGCCGCCCGCTACGTTCACGTCGTGATCGTCGCCGAGCTCGAGCTCGACCTCGAAGTCTTCACGGGTCCGTTCGACCTGCTGCTGACCCTCGTCCTACGCGAAGAGGTGGACCTGCTCGAGGTCCAGCTGGCCGACGTGGTCGTGTCGTACCTCGACGTGCTCGAGGCGCGGGGAGAGCTGGATCTCGAGGTCGCGACCGAGTTCCTCGTGCTGATCGCGGCGCTGCTCGAGCTGAAGTCGCGCCTGATGCTGCCGCGCTCCGACGAGGACCTGCTCGAGGAGCTCGACGCCGGCGAAGCCGCCGACGAGCTGCTCGCGCGCATGCTCGACGCCCGGCGCTACCGGCTCGCCGCGGAGCACCTGGCCGAGCGCCTGGAGGACGAGCGCGGCCACCGCTTCCGGCTGGCGCCGCCGCCACCGTTCCTGCGCCGCGTGACCTACGAGGCGAGCGGCCAGGTGTACGAGCCGGCGCAGCTCGGGGCGGCGCTCGGCGGGATGCTGCGCACGCCGCCCCCCGTGGATCTCGGGCATCTGGCGACGCCGCGGGTCAGCGTCTCCGAGCGCCTCGCGCACCTGCGCCGCCTGCTGCGCAACGGGGTCGTCTCGTTCGACAGCGCCGTCGCAGGCGCCGACCGGATGACCGTCGCGGTGACGCTCTTCGCGCTGCTCGAGCTCTACAAGCAGGGCGAGGCGCGGTGGGCGCAGGACGTCGCGTTCGGCCCGATCGAGATCCAGCCCATCACGCGCGACATGGCGCACGTCCATCCCCTGCACGCCGTCGGAGACGCCGCATGAACCCGCTCGCCAGGACGCTCGAAGCGCTGCTGTTCCTCAGCCCCGAGCCGACGCCGCCGGCCGCCCTCGCGGCGGCCGCGAACGCCGCGGAGGAGGAGGTCACCGCCGCACTCGAGGAGCTGGGGGCCAACTACGCGCCGGGGGAGCGCGGGCTCGTCCTGCGTGAGCTCGCGGGCGGCTGGACGCTGGCGACGGCTCCGGAGCAGGAGGAGGCCGCGCGCCGCCTGCTCGCGCGGCCGCGCACCCCGCCGCTGACGCCGGCGCAGTCCGAGACGCTCGCGATCGTCGCCTACCTGCAGCCGGTGTCCAGGCCCGAGATCACCCGCATCCGCGGCGTCGCCGCCGACTCGGCGTCCGGCACGCTGCTCGAACGCGGGCTGATCGAGGAGTCCGGGCGCTCGCAGTTCGGCGCGGTCCTCTACCGCACGACGCCGCTCTTCCTGAAGCTGTTCGGCCTGAACGCGCTGAACGACCTGCCCGATCCCTCCGCGTGGGACCCGACGCCCGACGAGGAGAACGACCTGCGCGAGCGCCTGCTCAGCGCCGGCGACGTTCGCGCCGGCCGCCAGGGCGCCCCGGAGCAGCCGGTCCTCTCGGACGGTGAGCCGGAGCCGGAGCCCGTCGCGTGAGCGACGAGCCCGTGCGCTCGGTCCTGTACGACGTGCAGGCCGAGCAGGGCGCGGTCTTCGAGGACTACGACGGCTGGGTCTGGACGCTCAACCTCGGCGACAGCCTCGGCGAGTACGAGGCGCTGCGCACCGATGTCGTCATGTGGGACGTCTACGGCCTCGTGAAGTGGGACGTCCGCGGCCCCGACGCGGTCGCCGCCGTCCAACGGGTCTTCACCAACGCGATCGGTGCCCTGCAGCCGGGCCAGGTCCGCTACGGCGCGATCGTCGACGCGTCGGGCGCGCTCGTCGATGACGGCACCGTCTTCCGCCACGCCGGCGACCGCCTGTGGGTGATGACGAACGGGACGACGTTCGCCGAGCATCTCGCCGCCGCGACGCCGGGCATGGCCGTCACCGTGGAGAACCGGCTGCACGAGATGCCGCTGATCTCTGTGCAGGGCCCGCGCTCACGTGAGCTGCTTCAGGGCCTGATGGCGCTCGACCTGTCCGCGCTGCCGTACTTCCGCTTCGCGACCGACCCGGTCGACGTCGCCGGCATCCGGGCGTACGTGCTGCACACCGGCTTCTCCGGCGAGCTCGGCTTCGAGCTCATCCCGACCGAGCGCGAGAACGCCCCGGCGCTGTGGACCGCGCTCGGCGAGGCGGGCGTGCGGCCGATCGGGTTCGAGGCCGTCGAGATCGCGCGCGTCGAGGCGGGCCTGATCATCCACGAGCAGGACTACCTCGCCGGCGAGCAGACACCGTACGACGTCGGGCTGGACCGGCTCGTGAAGCTCGACGAGGCCGAGCCGTTCCTCGGGCGCGAGGCGCTGCGCGCGATCGCGGCCGCCCCGCCGAACCGGTTCGTCACGCTGCGGCTGGGCGGCGACGAGCTGCCGGAGCTCGGGGCCGACGTCCTGTTGGACGGCGAGGTCGTGGGCTGCCTGACGAGCCCTGTGGACAGTCCGCGCCACGGCCTGATCGGGCTCGCCCGCGTGAAGACCGAGGCGGCGGGCGACGGCGCACGCGTCGACGTCGCCGTGGGCGATTCCACCATCCCGGCGACGGTCCGTCACGCCACGGCGCACGACCCGGAGAAGCTCCGGGTCCGCTCGTAGGTGCTAGACCGCGAGCGCCTTCGCCGCCAGCTGGCCGCAGGCGGCGTCGATGTCCCGCCCGCGGGTGAGCCGGACGGTCGCGTTGAACCCGTGCTCGACGAGCACATCGCGGAATGCACCGATCGCCTCGCGTGAGGAGCCGTCGTAGATCGACCCGGTCGGGTTGTACGGGATCAGGTTGACCTTGTACTTCTTGCGATCGAGCAGCTTCGTCAGCCCGAGCGCCTGCTCGTAGCGGTCGTTGACGCCCGCGAGCATCACGTACTCGATGAAGACCATCCGGCGGCGGCGCTCGTACCAGCGGTCGCACGCCTCCAGCACGTCCGCGAGCGGGTAGCGGTCGTTGACGGCCATGATCGAACTGCGCAGCGCCTCGTCCGGCGCGTGCAGGGAGAGCGCGAGGCGGATCGGCATGTCGCAGGCCGTCAATGCGTCGATCCCGGGGATCCAGCCGACCGTCGAGACCGCGGTCCGGCGGTTCGTGATGCCGAGGTCCGGTAGCAGCCGGCAGGAGGCGAGCACGTTGTCGAGGTTCATCATCGGCTCACCCATGCCCATGAAGACACAGTGGTCGACCTCGGACGTGCGGCGGAAGTGCAGCGCCTGGTCGACGATCTCCCAGGCGGTGAGGTTACGGCCGAACTTCATCGCGCCGGTCGCGCAGAACGTGCACGTCAGCGGGCAGCCCGACTGCGAGGACACGCAGAGCGAGCGCCGGCCGTCCTTGTACCGCATGAGCACCGCCTCGACCGGACGGCCGTCGGCGGTCGAGAACAGCGCCTTCACGGTCCCGTCGAGCGCGGTCGCCTCGTGCTCGAGCTTCAGCGTCGAGAACGGCACGTCCTGGGCCAGGCGCGACCGCAGCGCGGCGGGCAGATCTGACATCCCGTCCCACTCGCGGACGCCCCGTGCCTGCCACGCCCAGGCCTGCCGCGCACGGTAGGCGGGCTCGCCCGCGTCGGCGAGCGTGGTCTTGAGCAGGTCGAGGTCCATCGCGATCGACCACCTATGGTGACAGCGTGCGACTGGCCAAACACCTCGCTCATGCCGGCGTCGCCTCGCGCCGCGCGTCCGAGCAGCTGATCTTCGGCGGCCGCGTCACCGTCGACGGCGAGACCGTCACCGACCCGGCGCGGGATGTCACCGGCTCCGAACGGATCGAGGTCGACGGCGAGCGGATCGGGGGCACCCCGATCGTCCGCGTCGTCTACGCGCTGTACAAGCCGCACGGCGTCGTCTCGACCGCCGCCGACACGCACGGCCGGCCGACGGTCGTCGATCTCGTCCGCACCCCCGGCGACCGGCGGCTCTACCCGGTCGGCCGCCTCGACGCCGACAGCACGGGTCTGATTCTGCTGACCGACGACGGCGACCTGGCCCACAAGCTCACCCATCCGAGCTTCGGCGTCCCCAAGACCTACCGGGTCACCGTGGGCGGCCCGACGCTGCGCGACGGCGTCATCAAGCGCCTGCGCGACGGCGTCGAGCTCGAGGACGGGATGACCGCTCCCGCCGAGGCCCGCCGGATCTCCGGTCGCGAGCTCGAGCTCACGATCCACGAGGGCCGCAAGCGGCAGGTGCGC
>Ga0302299_10001243_pt1 | contig 15232 bp, 13 predicted proteins | sample III_Fen_N3_4_FD_198795 | JGI IMG/M metagenome (GOLD analysis project Ga0302299, IMG submission 198795) | Peat permafrost microbial communities from Stordalen Mire near Abisko, Sweden - III_Fen_N3_4 | ecosystem: Environmental > Terrestrial > Soil > Wetlands > Permafrost | place: Sweden: Abisko... | reverse complement strand
GGTGTTGGGGCTCAGCTTCGCCCACCGTGGCCGCCCGCACGCCGCCGTGGCCGCCATCACCTCGGCGCTGGCGGCCGGGTCGTGCGCGAAGAGGTGCCGCCCCGCCTCGGTGTTGGGGCAGGACAGGTTCACCTCCACGGCCACGACCTGCTCCGGCGCCGCGGCGAGCAGCTCCGCCGCACGGCGGTACTCGTCGACCGAACGGCCCCAGATGCTCGCCACCACCCGGGTCGCCCCGATGTCGAGCAGCTCGGGCAGCTCCTCGGCGAGCCACACGGCCATGCCGGGGCCCTGCAGGCCCACGCTGTTGATCATGCCGGCCGTGGTCTCGTGCACCCGCGGTGCCGGGTTCCCGACCCACGGTTCGGCCGAGATCGACTTCACCACCACCGCGCCGAGGGCGGCCAGGTCGAGGTAGCGGCCCAGCTCGGCGCCGTGGCCCGCGGTGCCCGACGCCGTCATGACCGGGGAGGGCAGCTGCAGCGACCCCACGCGGGTCGCCAGGTCGACCGGACCCGGAGGGTGGCGACGCCTCACACGCCGTCCAGCGGCAGCGACTGCTGGTCGTCGAGCCGGCCGGCGTGGAAGTCCTGCAGGCTGCGCACCCGCAGGGGGTGGCGCGCCCAGTCGGCCATGCCGAGCGCCGCGGCCAGGGCCGCCGCCGCGGTCGTGAGGCACGGGATGAGCGCCACCCCGGCCGCGGTGCGGATGTGGGCACCGTCGGCGCGCGGGCCCCGTCCCCGGGGGCTGTTCACCACGAGGTCGATCTGCCCGGACTCGATCAGCCCCACCGCGTCGACCCCGTTGCCGGACGTCTCGCCCAGCTTCGCGACGCGCGTGGCGACGGGGACCCCGGCGGCCTCGAGGTGGTCGGCGGTGCCGGACGTGGCGGCGATGGAGAACCCGAGCGACGCGAGCCGGCGGGCGGCCTCGGCGCCCACGGCCTTGTCGCGGTCGGCCAGCGAGATGAACACCGTGCCGCGCTCCGGGAGGGTGCCGCCCGCCGCGATCTGGCTCTTGGCGAACGCCAGGCCGAAGGTGGTGTCGATGCCCATGACCTCGCCCGTCGACCGCATCTCGGGGCCGAGCACGCGGTCGGCGTCGGGGAAGCGGTTGAAGGGCAGCACCGCCTCCTTGACGGCCACGTAGCCCCGCTGCACGCCGGGCTTGAGCAGCCCCTCCTCGCGCAGCTGGGCGAGGCTGTCGCCCACCATCACCCGGGTGGCCACCTTCACCAGGGGCACGCCCGTGGCCTTGGCCACGAACGGCACGGTGCGGCTGGCACGCGGGTTGGCCTCGATGACGAAGACCTCGGCGGCGGTGTGGCCGGGATCGCCCGGCAGCGGCACGTGCTTCACCGCGAACTGGACGTTGATCAGGCCCCGCACGTCGAGCGCCTCGGCGATGCGCCGCGTGTAGTCCTCGATGACGGCCACGGTGTCGGCCGAGAGCGAGTACGGCGGCAGCGCGCAGGCGCTGTCGCCCGAGTGCACGCCGGCCTCCTCGACGTGCTCCATGACGCCGCCGATGAGGACCTCGCCGGTGTGGTCGCGGATGGCGTCGACGTCGACCTCGGTGGCGTCCTCGAGGAAGCGGTCGATGAGCACCGGCCTCTCTGCCGACAGCCCGCCTTCGCGCCCGAGCGCCCCGAAGCCCGCCAGGTCGGCCATGGCCCGGCGCAGGTTCTCGTCGTCGTAGACGATCTCCATGGCGCGGCCGCCGAGCACGTAGCTCGGTCGCATCAGGACGGGGTAGCCGATGCGCCCGACGTGGGCGAGGGCCTCCTCGATGGTGGTGGCCGTGCCGCCGGCGGGCTGTGGGATCTCGAGGCGGGCGCACAGGGCGTTCCAGTTCTCGCGGTCCTCGGCCAGGTCGATCGACGCCGCGCTGGTGCCGAGCACGAGCTCGGTGGGGAGCCGGCCCGACAGCTTCAGGGGGGTCTGCCCGCCGAGCGCCACCACCACGCCGACCAGGCCGGGGCTGCCCGGCGGGGCCGACGCCCGCTCGGCCTCGATGACGTTCATCACGTCCTCGTAGGTGAGCGGCTCGAAGTACAGGCGGTCGGAGGTGTCGTAGTCGGTGGACACCGTCTCCGGGTTGCAGTTCAGCATGATGGTCTCGTAGCCGGCGTCGCGGAGGGCGAAGCTGGCGTGGACGCAGCAGTAGTCGAACTCGATGCCCTGCCCGATGCGGTTGGGGCCCGACCCGAGGATCAGCACCTTCGGCCGGTCGCTGGGGCGCACCTCGGAGTCATCCTCGTAGGTGGAGTAGTGGTACGGCGTGTCGGCGGCGAACTCGGCACCACAGGTGTCGACGGTCTTGTAGACCGCGGTGACCCCGGCTGCCGTGCGGGCCGCGCGCACGGCGGTGTCGTCGACGTCCCAGAGCCACGCGAGCTGGGCGTCGGCGAACCCGAGGCGCTTGGCGCGCCGCCAGTCGGCCCGGGTCATGGCCGCGAGACCGACCTCGGCCAGGTGGGCTCGCTCCTCGGTGATGAGGCTGATCTGGTCGAGGAACCAGGGGTCGACGCGGGTGGCCGCAGCCAGCTCGTCGACGGTGACGCCACGACGCAGGGCCGCCTCGAGCTGGAACGGCCGGTCCGGCGTGCCGATCGAGGCGCGTGCCACCAGCTCGTCGAGCGGCCACTCGTCGGTCTCGACCTCGGCGGGGTCGCAGTTCAGGCCGCTGCGGCCGGTCTCGAGCGACCGGAGGGCCTTCTGCAGCGACTCGGGGAAGGTGCGGCCGATGGCCATGGCCTCCCCCACCGACTGCATCTGGGTGCCGAGCACCGCCCTGGTGCCGGGGAACTTCTCGAAGGTCCAGCGCGGCACCTTGGTGACCACGTAGTCGATGGTGGGCTCGAAGCTGGCGGGCGTGGCCTTGGTGATGTCGTTCGGGATCTCGTCGAGGGTGTAGCCCACGGCGAGCTTGGCGGCGATCTTGGCGATCGGGAAGCCGGTGGCCTTCGAGGCGAGCGCGCTCGAGCGACTCACGCGCGGGTTCATCTCGATGACGACGAGGTCGCCGTTGGCCGGGTTGAGGGCGAACTGCACGTTCGACCCCCCGGTCTCGACGCCGACGCGGCGGATGCACTGGAAGGCGGCGTCGCGCATGGCCTGGTACTCGACGTCGGAGAGCGTCTGCGCGGGCGCGACGGTGATGGAGTCGCCGGTGTGCACGCCCATGGGGTCGAGGTTCTCGATGGAGCAGATGACGACGCAGTTGTCGGCCCGGTCGCGCATGACCTCGAGCTCGTACTCCTTCCAGCCCGCGATCGACTGCTCGATGAGGATCTCGCGGATGGGGCTGGCGTCGAGGCCCAGCGCCGCGAGCGTCTCGAACTCCTCGGGGGTGGAGGCGATGCCGGTGCCCTTGCCGCCCAGGATGTACGCGGGGCGGATGATGATGGGCAGGCCCACGCGCGACAGCACCTCGCGGGCCTCCTCGATGGTGTGCGCGGTGCCCGAGGGCGGCACGTCGAGGCCGATCTCCTGCATCGCGACCTTGAACTGGTCGCGGTCCTCGGCGGTGGCGATGGCCTCGGCGTTGGCCCCGATCAGCTCGACGCCGTGCTTCTCGAGCACGCCGGCCGCGACCAGCTCCATGGCCAGGTTCAGGGCCGTCTGGCCGCCGAGGGTGGGCAGCAGCGCGTCGGGCTGCTCCCGCTCGATGATGCGGGTGAGGATGCCGACGTCGAGCGGCTCGATGTAGGTGGCGTCGGCGAACTCGGGGTCGGTCATGATCGTGGCCGGGTTCGAGTTGGCGAGGACGACGCGGTAGCCCTCCTCGCGCAGCACGCGGCAGGCCTGGGTGCCCGAGTAGTCGAACTCGCAGGCCTGCCCGATGACGATGGGGCCGGACCCGATGAGGAGGATGGTGGAGAGGTCGGTGCGCTTCGGCATCAGGCGAAGCCCTCCGACGTCGGCAGACCGGGCGTCTCGTAGCCGTTCTGGCTGCCGCTGGTGACGGTGACGGCCGCGTCGGACGGCAGGCCCTTGCGGTGACGTTCCATCTGTGCGGCGAACTCCGTGAAGAGGTAGGCGCTGTCGTGGGGGCCGGGGCCGGCCTCGGGGTGGTGCTGCACGCTGAAGGCGGGGATGTCGGTGCAGCGGATGCCCTCGATCACGCCGTCGTTGAGGTTCACGTGCGTGACCTCGCTGTTGGGAACCGAGCCCTCGACCACGGCGAAGTTGTGGTTCTGGCTGGTGATCTCCACGATGCCCGTGCGCAGGTGCCGCACCGGGTGGTTGCCGCCGTGGTGGCCGAAGGGCAGCTTCTCGATGGAGCCGCCGAGCGCGGTGCACAGCAGCTGGTGGCCGAGGCAGATGCCGAACACCGGCACCTCGCCGAGCAGGCCCTTGATGGCCTCGGCGGCGTAGGGCACGGTGGCCGGGTCGCCGGGGCCGTTCGACAGGAACACGCCGGCGGGCCGGCGGGCCAGCACTTCGGCGGCGCTCGTGCCCGCGGGCACCACCTCGACGTGGCCGATGCCCGCCAGGTGGCGCAGGATCGTGCGCTTGATGCCGAAGTCGTAGGCCACGATGCGCGGCCCCTCGCTCTCGACGCCGACCGTGTAGGGCTCGGAGGTGGTGACGGTGGCGACGAGGTCGACCCCGTCGGTGCCGGGCTCGGCGACAGCCGCGGCGCGCAGGGTGGCCTCGTCGGTGGGGTGCTCGGCCCGGGCGTCGACGATGCCGAACGCGCCCGGCATGGCGCCGGCGTCGCGGATGTGGCGGGTGAGGCGCCGGGTGTCGATGCCCCCGATGCCCGGCACGCCGGTGCGGCGCAGGAAGGCGTCGAGGTCGTCGGTGCTGCGCCAGTTGCTGCGACGCCGCGCCAGCTCGCGGACGATGACGCCGCGGCAGAAGGGCCGCCGGCTCTCGTCGTCGGTGGCCGTGACGCCGTAGTTCCCGATGTGCGGGTAGGTGAAGGTGATGACCTGCCCGGCGTACGAGGGGTCGGTGATCACCTCCTGGTAGCCCGACAGGACGGTGTTGAACACGACTTCGCCCGTGGCCACGGCGCCGTCGGGCTCGGCCCCGAAGGCCTCACCCTCGAACACCGTGCCGTCGCTGAGGACGAGCAGGGACTGCAGCACCGTCACCTGGGGGTTCCCTTCGTCTCGTTCATCTCGTGGCCTCGCCGTCGACGACCACCGGCTCGCCGGCGAGGAGGGTGTGGCGGACCCGCCCGGTGAGCCGGCGACCGGCCCAGGGCGTGTTGCGGCTCAAGCTGGCCGACCGCGCGGCGTCGACGGCCCACACCTCGGTGGGGTCGATGACGCAGAGGTGGGCGGCCCGGCCCTCGACGAGGGCGCCCGTGTGCTCCGTGAGGCCGGCGATGGCCGCCGGCTGCCACGACAGCAGGGCCAGCAGCTGCACCCAGTCGATGTCGCCCTGCTTCGCGAGCTCGGTGACGGCCACGCCCAGCGCCGTCTCGAGCCCCAACATGCCGGGCGGCGCCTGGTCGAACGGGCGCTCCTTGGCTTCCTGCACGTGCGGGGCGTGGTCGGTGGCGATGGCGTCGATGGTGCCGTCGAGCACCCCGGCGACCACGGCCGCCACGTCGGCGTCGGTGCGCAGCGGCGGGTTCACCTTGAAGACCGGGTCGAAGCCGGCGCAGAGGGCGTGGGTGAGGGCCAGGTGGTGCGGCGTGGCCTCGGCGGTCACGTCGAGCCCCTCGGCCTTGGCGGCGCGCACCATGGCGACGGAGCCGGCCGTGGAGAGGTGCTGGAAGTGGATGCTCGCGCCCGTGAGGCGGGCCAGCGAGATGTCGCGCTGCACCATGACCTCCTCGGCCTCCGCGGGCTGACCCGGGATGCCGAGGCGGCTCGACCACTCGCCCTCGTGCATGTGGCCCCCGGCGGCGAGCGCCGAGTCCTCGCAGTGCTGGGCGAGACGCACGCCGAGGCCGCTGGCGTACTCCATGGCCCGGCGCATGAGGCGGTTGTCCTGCACGCCGGTGCCGTCGTCGGTGAAGATGCGCACGCCGAGGGCCGCCATCTCGGCCATCGGCGCCAGCTGCTCGCCGGCCCGGCCGACGGTGATGGCACCGCTCACCGCGACGTGGCAGAGCGCCGTGGTGCCGAGCGACCGGACCTCGTGCACCATCGCGGCCGAGTCGATGGCCGGCGTGGTGTTGGGCATGGCCACCACCGCGGTGTAGCCGCCGAGCGCGGCGCAGCGGCTGCCCGACTCCACGGTCTCGGCGTCCTCCTGGCCCGGCTCGCGCAGGTGGCTGTGCAGGTCGACCAGCCCGGGAGCCACGATGCAGCCGCCGGCGTCGATGACGCGGGGCGCGGCGAGGTCGGCACCGATGGCCGCGATGGTGCCGTCGGCACCGATCAGCACGTCGGCGGCGCGCTCGCCGGTCGCGTCGACGACCCGGCCACCCTTCAGGACGACGGTGGGGTCAGGCACGGACACGCTCCTCGGCGGTGGTGCCCAGCTCGGCACCCGAGCCCAGCAGCAGGTAGAGCACCGCCATGCGCACGGCCACGCCGTTGCGCACCTGGTCGATGATCAGCGACTGGGGCAGGTCGGCCACCTCGGCGGCGATCTCGACCCCGCGGTTCATGGGCCCCGGGTGCATGACCAGGGCGTCGGGGCGCAGCAGGGCGGCGCGGGCGACGGTGAGCCCCCAGAAGGCGGTGTACTCGCGCAGCGTCGGCAGCAGCGACTCGGTCATGCGCTCGCGCTGCATGCGCAGCAGGTAGACCACGTCGACCGTGGGGAGCACCGCGTCGAGGTCGTTGCTGATCTTCACCGGCCAGGTGTCGACGCTGGGCGGCAGCAGGGTGGGCGGGGCCACGAGCGTGACCTCGGCGCCGAGGGCACTGAAGGCGAGGACGTTCGAGCGCGCCACCCGGGAGTGCTTGATGTCGCCCACGATGGCGATGTGGCGCCCCTCGAGCGACCCCAGCTGCTGGCGGATCGTGTAGCAGTCGAGCAGCGCCTGCGTGGGGTGCTCGTGCCAGCCGTCGCCGGCGTTGATGACCGAGGCGTCGACCCAGGAGGCCACCCGGTGCGGCGCTCCGGCGGAGCCGTGGCGCACCACGATGGCGTCGACGCCCATGGCCTCGATGGTGCGGGCGGTGTCGCGCAGCGACTCCCCCTTGTTCACCGAGGAGCTACCGACGCTGAAGTTCATGGTGTCGGCCGAGAGCCGCTTGGCCGCCGTCTCGAACGAGAGCCGGGTGCGGGTGGAGTCCTCGTAGAAGAGCCAGGCGATGGTCTTGCCACGGAGCGCCGGGACCTTGGGGATCGAGCGGGCGCTGACCTCCACGAAGGAGTCGGTCAGGCGGAGGACCTCCTCGATGCCGGAGGCACCGCCGAGGTCGTCGACCGAGAGCAGGTGGGTCATCGGGCGGCTACTTGACCATCTCGCCGAGGTCGACGCCGTCGTCGGTGACGTCGACGACCTCGTCACGGCGGGTGGGCAGGTTCTTGCCGACGTAGTCGGGCCGGATGGGGAGCTCGCGGTGGCCCCGGTCGACCATGACGGCCAGCTGCACCGAGCGGGGCCGCCCGTAGGCGGTCAGCGCGTCGAGCGCCGCCCGGATGGTGCGCCCGGTGAAGAGCACGTCGTCGACGAGCACGATGGTGGCGCCGTCGAGGTCGGCCGGGAGGTCGGTGACGGCCTCGGGCAGGACCGGCCGCAGGCCGATGTCGTCGCGGTAGAAGGCGACGTCGAGCGAGCCGACGGGCGGGGACTCGCCCTCGATCTGCTCGAGCGCGGCGCCCAGCCTGTGCGCGAGCGGCACGCCGCCGGTCTGCAGGCCGACGAGGACCACGCGCTCGAGCCCGTGGTTGTGCTCGATGATCTCGTGCGCCATCCGCCAGACGGCACGGTTGAGGTCGTCATGGCTCATCACCCGCGTCCGGGCAACAAAAACGCCCCCGTAGGGGGGCGTGATGCGGCGTTCGCGTTCGGCCAAGCCGGCTCCTCCTGTCCGTGCGGGCCTCACGGGACCCGCTTCACGGTCAGAGCGTCATGGTAGCACCCGGGCTCGCGACCCCGATCCGCGAATTGCCCGGACGACCGGGGGTCAGGTGCGGATCTCGGCGGCGAGCCGGCTCAGGACGCCGTTCACGAAGCGACCCGAGTCGTCGGTGGAGAACTGCTTCGCCAGCTCGACGGCCTCGTTGATGATCACGGCCGACGGCACGTCGGGCCGGTGCGCCAGCTCGAACACCGCCATGCGCAGCACGGCCAGGTCGAGGCGCGGCATGCGCTCGATGCTCCAGTTGCGCGAGGTCTGCGCGATGTACCAGTCGAGCTCGTCGACGTGCTCGGTGACGCCCTGCACCACCTCGACGGCGTAGGCGTCGGGCGCCACGGGCAGGTCGGCCATGACCTCGACCCCCGTGAGGCCCTTGCTCTGCGCCTCGTACAGCAGGCCGAGGGCGCGCTCGCGGGCGCCGGTGCGGCTGCGGAAGCTGCCCACCAGGCGGTCGTCGGTCTCCTCGTCGTCGGGCGCCACCACCTCCACCAGCTCCACCTCGTCGCCGGCGTAGCGACCGGTGGGGCCGAGCTCGGTTCGGCCCGGCACCCCCGCTGGCGCCCTGTCGGTTCGGGGGTCGTCTGGATCGTCGCCCGAGGGGACCTCAGGCACGGGTGAGGTACTCGCCGCTGCGGGTGTCGATCTTCAGCTTCTCGCCCACGTTGACGAAGAGCGGCACCTGCACGACGAGGCCCGTCTCCATGGTGGCCGGCTTGCGGGCGCCAGAGACGCGGTCGCCCTGCAGGCCCGGTTCGGTGTCGGTGACGGTGAGCTCGACCGACGCGGGCAGCTCGGTGCCGACGATCTCGTCGCCGTAGAGCTGGAGCATGGCGCTGTTGCCGGCGATGAGGTAGCCGGCCGCGTCGCCGAGGGCGTCGGGGTCGACGGTGATCTGGTCGTAGGTGGCGTTGTCCATGAAGACGAAGCCGTCGCCGTCGCGGTACAGGAACTGCATCTCGCGCTTGTCGATGACCGCCTGCTCGACCTTCTCCGCACCGCGGAAGGTGCGGTCGACCACGGCGCCCGTGCGGACGTTGCGCAGCGTCGTGCGGACGAAGGCGCCGCCCTTGCCGGGCTTGACGTGCTGGAACTCCACCACCTGGAAGAGGCCCTCGGGGAGGTTGAGGGACATGCCGTTCTTCAGGTCGTTGGTGGTGATGGCCATGGGGACCTCGCGTGCGGGGACGTGTCGGGTGGGTGGGACGGCGACGAGCGGTGCGGCCGGCGGACCGGCCGGGCGTCAGGCGACCGCCACCAGCTTGGGCGCCAGCGTCAGGGGCCGGCAACCGTCGGAGGTGACCACCACGGTGTCTTCGATGCGGACGCCGCCGTGCTCGGGGAGGTACACACCCGGCTCGACGGTGACGACCGCGCCGGGGGCGAGCGTAGCAGCACCGGTCGCGGCCACCCGGGGGTCCTCGTGGATCTCGAGGCCCACGCCGTGGCCCGTGCTGTGCGAGAAGGCCTCGCCCCAACCGGCCTCGTCGATGATGTCGCGGCAGGCCTTGTCGACGGCTGCCACGTCGACACCCGCAGCCACGGCCTCGACCCCGGCCTGCTGGCTGGCGGCCACCACCTCGAGCATGCGGGCCTGCGTGGCCGTGGGCTCGCCGACCATGAGTGTGCGCGTCATGTCGGAGCAGTAGCCGTCGACGATGCACCCGAAGTCGATGACGACGAGGTCGCCCTCGACGATGCGACGCGTGCCGGGTCGGTGGTGCGGCATGGCGCCGTTGGGGCCCGCCGCGATGATGGTCTCGAACGAGGTGCCGTCGGCGCCGAGGCGACGCATGGCGGTGTCGAGCTCGAGGCCGAACTCCGCCTCGGTGGGCTGCTCGAGCAGGCGGTGGCGCACGGACGCGAGCGCCGCGTCGGCCACCGCGCAGGCGGCCTCGATGCGGGCCACCTCCCCCGCGTCCTTGGTCTGGCGCAGGCGGTCGACCAGGGCGTCGGTGGCCACCAGCTCGGCGTCGGGGAACCAGTCGGCGTCGTACCGGCGATGCTGGCCCCAGGTGACCGCCTCGGCTTCGAGGCCCAGCTTCTCGAGCCCTGCCGCGGCGGCGAGCACGGCCTGCTTCTGCCCCTCGGCCCCGGCCACCGTGCGGCGGGCCTCGACCCCCGCGGCGGCGAGCTGCCGCTCGGACTGCTCGCCGTAGCGCCCGTCGGTGGTGAAGACCAGCTCGTCGGGCAGCACCAGCAGGAGGGCGGCGGACCCGGTGAAGCCGGTGAGCCAGCGGATGTTGACGAGGCGGGTGACGAGCAGCGCGTCGCACCCGGCGGCGGCGACGGCGTCGCGGGCACCGGCGGCCCGGGAGGCCACGTCCATGGCAGGCAGGGTGGCCAGGAGCTGCGCGGCCCGCGCGGCCGAGCCGGCGGGGTCGGCGGCGGCCGCGAGCGCCCGGGTGTCGGTGCGGATCACGTTGCTCATCGGTCGGTGCCTTCTTCGGTGGATCCGGTGGCGGGCTGGCGGAGCAGCTCGGCGACGCCGTCGATGGCGAGGCGGTAGCCCGCGCCGCCGAAGCCCGCGACGACCGCGGTGGCGATCGGCGAGACGACCGACTCGTGGCGCCACTCCTCACGGGAGTGCGGGTTGGAGATGTGCAGCTCCACCAGCGGCCCCTCGAAGGTGAGGAGCGCGTCGTGGAGCGAGCGCCCGTAATGGGTGAGGGCCGCCGCGTTCACGACGAGCGCGGCGCACCGGCCCCGGGCGCCCTGCACCGCGTCGACCAGGTCGCCCTCGTGGTTCGACTGCACGTGCTCGAGGTCGAGGCCGTGCGCGTCGGCGGTGGCGCGGGCCAGCCCGACCAGGTCGTCGAGCGTGGCGGAGCCGTAGATGAGCGGCTGGCGCTCGCCGAGGAGGTTGAGGTTGGGGCCCGAGAGCAGCAGCACGATGGGGCGGGGGGTCATCGGACGGCCTCCAGGGCGTCGAGGAGCAGCGCACGGTCGGCGACGCGGATCGGTTCCACGCCAGCGGGGCCGTCGAGCACGAAGGTGAGCCCGTCGACGGCCTTCTTGTCGCGCCCGAACAGCTCGACCAGCTCGCCGGGCTCGATGCCGGGCGGCAGGGTCATGGGCAGGTCGTAGGCCGCGACGATGCGCCGGTGCTCGACGACCCGGGCGGCGTCGATGCGTCCCAGCCGCAGGGCCACCTCGGCCGCGTAGACCAGGCCGATGCTCACGGCCTCGCCGTGGCGCAGGTCGTAGCCGCTCGCGGTCTCGAGGGCGTGGCCGAGGGTGTGGCCGTAGTTGAGGATGGCGCGGCGGCCGCCCTCGCGCTCGTCGGAGGCCACCACCTCGGCCTTGCAGCGCACGCACGCGGCCACGGCCTCGTCGAGCGAGAGGTCGCGCAGCCCGTCGACGCCGAGGAACGCGTACTTCGCCATCTCGCCGAGCCCGTTGCGGTACTCGCGGGGCGGCAGCGTGGCCAGCGTCTCGGTGTCGCACAGGACCGCGGCAGGCTGCCAGAAGGCGCCCACCAGGTTCTTGCCCTCGGGCAGGTTCACGCCGGTCTTGCCGCCGATGGCGGCGTCGATCTGCGCGAGGAGGGTGGTGGCCACGTGCACCACGGGGACGCCCCGGTGGAAGATCGCCGCGGCGAAGCCGGCCAGGTCGGTGACGAGGCCCCCGCCCACGGCAACGACCACGTCGCCACGCGTGAGGCCCCAGCGGGCGAAGTCGCGGCACAGGTCCTCGACGGTGCCGAGGTGCTTGTGGTCCTCGCCGTCGGGGATGGTGAAGGTGCGGTGCTCGACGCCGGGGTCGACGGTGACGCCCACGGCCTCCTGGGTGACGATGGCGGCGCGCCGGACCCCGATCGGCAGCACGTCGAGGAGGTGGTGCCGGGCACCGGGGCCCACGCGCACCGGGTAGCTGCGGTCGCCCAGCTCGACCTGGAGCTCGATCACGGCTGAGACCCGCCCGGTGCGGTGGCGGGCGCGTCGGCCGCGGCCCGCGCGAGCTGGGCGCGGTCGCGGGCGGCCTTCTCGGCGTCGATCTGGGAGAACGCCTCGAACACCATCTCGGCCAGCTTCTTCTTGGGCTTCTCGACGTCGCGGTGCACCGGATCGACGTCGACCACCAGGTCGGCGACCTCGGCGTAGAGGTGGTTGCGCTCGGCGGCGTGGCGGTCGAGCACGACGCGCGGGTCGGCGTCGAGCAGTGGCCGGTGGTCCTTGTTGGCCTTCTGCGCGACGCGGTTGGCGACGAAGGCCGGGCTGGCGCGCAGCCACACCACGGTGACGTCGGGACCGTTGAGCAGGGCGCGTCCGGCCTCGGTGCACACGATGCCGCCACCCGTGGCGATGACGGAGGGGTCGTCGCTGGCGAGCAGCTGGGCCAACACGTCGACCTCCTTGGCACGGAACGCCGCCTCGCCCGAGTCGTCGAACCACTGCCGCACGGTGCGGCCGGTGGTGACGGCGAGGGCCTCGTCGGCATCGATGAACGGCCGCCCGAGGCGGGCCGCCAGCTTGCGGCCGACGGTGGTCTTGCCCGACCCCATGAGCCCGACCAGCGCGAGGTGCCTCCGGAGCTGCACCTCAGCCAAGGGGGCCCTCGCGCAGCGCGGCCGAGAACGAGCCCGCGTTGCGGACGAACTCCGCGACGGAGTCGCCGCCGAACTTGCGGGTGGCCTCGCCGGCGAGCACCAGGGCCACCATGGTCTCGGCGACCACGCCCATGGCCGGCACCGCGGTGACGTCGGTGCGCTCCTTGAACGAGACCGTGGACTCCTTGGTGACCACGTCGACCGTGCCGAGCGTGGGCCGGTTGAGCGTTGCGAGCGGCTTCATGGCGGCTCGGGCCACGAGCAGCTCGCCCGTCGAGATGCCGCCCTCGACGCCACCCGCGAGCGCGCTGGTGCGCTGGTAGCCGCCCGCGGCGTCGTAGACGATCGGGTCGTGCGCATCGCTCCCCCGCCGCCCGGCGACCTCGAAGCCATCGCCGATCTCCACGCCCTTGACGGCCTGGATGCTCATGAGCGCCTGGGCGAGCAGCGAGTCGAGCTTGCGGTCCCAGTGCACGTGGCTGCCGAGCCCGACGGGCACGCCGTAGCCCAGCACCTCGACCACGCCGCCCAGCGAGTCGCCCTCCTTCGCGGTGGCCTTGATCTCTTCGATCATGTCGGCCTCGGCGCCCGGGTCGAAGCAGCGCACGGGCGACTCGTCGACCACGGCGAGGTCGGCCGGTGCGGGCCGCTTCAGGTCCGAGGCGCGCACCGGGCCCATCTGGATGACGTGGGAGATGACCTCCACCTCGAGCTCGCGCAGCAGCAGCTTGGCCAGCGCGCCCGCCACGACCCGCGCGGCCGTCTCACGGGCCGAGGCCCGCTCGAGGACGTCTCGCGCGTCGGTGAAGCCGTACTTCTGCATGCCCGCGAGGTCGGCGTGCCCGGGACGGGGCTGGGTCAGCGGCGCCTGGGTGGCGCCGGCCTCGACCGCCATCTCGGCGTGCCACTTGTCGGAGCGGGTCCACTCGGAGTTGCCGATCTCGACGGCCACCGGCGACCCCAGGGTGCGGCCGTGGCGGACCCCGCCGACGATGGTGACCTCGTCCTGCTCGAAGCGCATCCGCGGCCCGCGGCCGTAGCCCAGGCGCCGGCGCCCCAGCTCGACCTGCAGGTCGTCGACGCTGACGGCGAGGCCGGCGGGCAGGCCTTCGACGATGACGACGAGGGCGCGCCCGTGGGATTCACCGGCGGTGAGGAAGCGGAGCACCTCGCGAATCTACCGGTCGGCCTCGGCGCGCCCGAACCGCGTTGCGCGCACCCGGGGCTACAGCCCTGCCGTGAGCTGCGCGCTGAACGCCACCGCGATGACGCACCCGAGGGCCAGCCACGGCCCGAACGGGAACGCCCGCCGCCGGTCACGTGACACCAGCAGCACCCCGATGCCGACCACCGAGCCCAGGATCCCCGCGGCGCCGAGGCCGTAGATCGGGAGCACGATGTGGATCCAGCCGAGGTACAGCCCGAGGATGCGGCCCAGCTTCACGTCGCCGTAGCCCATGCCCTTGGGCGAGATGAGCCACATCAGCGCCAGCACGCCGTAGTAGCCGGCGGCACCGACGAAGGCCCACAGGATGTGGCGGGGCTGGTGCTCGACCAGCGCGATCACCACCAGCATCGGCACCGACGCGTAGAGCACGGGGAAGGTGATGCGGTCGGGAAGGCGGAAGGTGAAGAGGTCGATCACCGACAGCGCCAGCAGCGCGGAGAACAGGAACAGGTAGGGCAGCACCGGCAGGTGGGGGCCGAACCGCACCGCGGCCACGACCCAGAGCACGCCGTTGGCCACCTCGACCACGGGTTGCCACCAGCCGAACGGTGAGCCACACGAGCTGCACCGCGAACCGAGCGCGGTGGTGCCGAACACGGGCAGGAGGCCCGCCGCCGGCATCGTCGCGTCGCACTCGCGGCAGCGCGACCAGGGCGGGCGGAACGGCCGGTCGCCGGGCCCCCGCAGGATCAGGACGTTCACGAACACACCCGTCACGAGGCCACCGAGCCCGCAGGCCGCGATGAAGAGGGCTCGAGACATGGGCAGCGACCCTATCCCCGGGGTCCGGACGGTCCGGTCACCCCGGCGACGACGGCAAGGTCAGTTGCGGACGGAGGACAGGAACTGACGCAGCACGTCGCGGTCGATGTGACCGTCGGGCACGACGTTCAGCGCCGCCTCGATGGCGACGGGGTCGGCCTTGCGAGCGGCGGCGACCAGCACCGCCCGCTCGTCGTCGGAGAGCTGCTCCCACTCGTGCGCCATGCGCGCCCGGTCGGCGGGCTCGGCGCCCGGCCACACCGGGACACCCAGCAGCTCGTCGGCGTGGAGTTCGCCGTCGCCGGCCCGGGGGCCGGCGACGGCTTCAGCGAAAGGGTCGACGGGGACCTCCCCGTCGTCGTCTTCACCGGATGCTCCGGGAAGCGGCTCGGGAAGGTCGTCGGTCGCCGCGTCGTCACCGAACAGGCCGCCCTCGTCGGGCGCGTCGCCCAGGGTGGGAAGGTCGGCGTCGCCGCCCCGCGCGGTGGAAGGCGCCGCGTCGGTGGAGATCACGATGAGGCCGTCCTCGGCCAGGCCCGACACGGCCCGGCACACCGGCAGCTCACGCAGATCGAGGGTGTCGCCGAGCTGGCGGACCGTGGTGCCGTGCCCGATGGCCACGAGGTGCCGCCACCGCTCACGCGTGACGACGGTCTGCTCGTCGGGCAGGTCCTCGGCGAGGGTGACGGTGACG
>Ga0302299_10001241_pt1 | contig 15248 bp, 11 predicted proteins | sample III_Fen_N3_4_FD_198795 | JGI IMG/M metagenome (GOLD analysis project Ga0302299, IMG submission 198795) | Peat permafrost microbial communities from Stordalen Mire near Abisko, Sweden - III_Fen_N3_4 | ecosystem: Environmental > Terrestrial > Soil > Wetlands > Permafrost | place: Sweden: Abisko... | reverse complement strand
GGCTCAAGCACAGCGGCGGCGTCACCCTCGAGAACTCGTGCTACACGATCAGTCTCACCGGGTTCCGGATCACCAACTTCGGGACGGTGAACGAGACGTCCGACTTCGACCTGAACGCGCTGGTCAAGGGGAGTGGTGTTCGTGAGGTCGTCGGCACGCTCGACATGAGCTCGGCGCAGATCACGTTCACGGGCAGCACCGTTCGCGTCAACCAGATGAACCTGCTGGCGAGCGACGACGGCGCCAAGATCCTCAACCAGCTCGCGCTCGGGACGGACACTGGGCCGTTCACCTCGGGTGACAAGGTCGGCTTCGCCAAGACGAAGGTCACCTTCTTCGGGATGTAGGCGGCGGTCGTCGTTCGCGCCTCTCGCTCGGCGTCTCGGTGGTTCAGACCACCGGGGCGCCGAGCAGCAATTCCAGCCGCTCCTCGACGAGCGGGAGCACCTCGGCCACCGAGACCCGACGGCCGAGCTCGGCTGTCAGCGAGGTGACGGATGCGTCCTCGATGCCGCAGGCGACGATCCGGTCGTACCACGACAGGTCGGGGTCGCAGTTCAGGGCGAAGCCGTGCATCGTCACCCCGCGCGCGACGCGAACCCCGATGGCCGCAACTTTTCGTTCCGGGCGACCTGCTGACGCTGGTACCCAGACGCCCGTGCGCCCTTCCACCCGCATCGTCTCGAGACCGAGGTGCGCGCAGACCTGGATCAGCAGCCCCTCGACCCGGCGGACGTAGGCGACCACGTCGAACGGCTCGGGCAGCCGCACGATCGGGTAGCCGACGAGCTGTCCCGGCCCGTGCCAGGTGATGCGCCCGCCGCGGTCGACCTCGACCACCGGCGAGCCGTCGGTCGGGCGTTCCCAGCTGTTGGTGCGCCGACCTGCGGTGTAGACCGGGGTGTGCTCGAGGAGCAGCACGGTGTCCGGCGCAGTTCGCGCGACGACCTGTGCGTGCACGCGTCGCTGCTCGGCCCACGCGTCCTCGTACGGGACTGCGTCGGGGCCGAAGCCGAGCCGGACGACCTGCGTGTCTCCCGCGATCTCGCCCACGATGTCTCCCACCACGCGAGGGTAACCCGATCCCTCTAGGCTGGCGGTACGTCGCCGTCCGAATGGAGCTCACCGTTGTCCAGCTTGCCTCCGACCGATCGCTCGCAAGCGACAGCACCGACGAAACATCGCAAGCCGTTGCTGTGGACCGTGATCGCTCTCGTGGTGTGGTTCCTGATCGGCAGCATGCTCGGTCCGTTGGCGGGCAAGCTCACCGAGGCGCAGAAGAACGACAACGCGTCGTTCCTTCCGGCGTCCGCGGAGTCGACTCGGGTCAACGAGCTGCAGGCCACGTTCTCCGAGGCACAGACGTTCCCGGTCTTCGTGGTGTTCGCGCGCGAGTCCGGCGTCACTGCCGAGGACACGAAGGCGGTTCAGGCTTTCGCGGCCTCGGTTCCGAGCCTTCAGCTCACCGACGACGAGGGCAAGCCGCTGCCCGAGCACACGACGGTCGGTCAGTACCTCGCGTCCCAGCAGGTCGTCGCCGTGCCGTCCCAGGACCATAAGGCGTTCTTCGTCCCGGTCCAGCTCGATGCCACCAAGTCGAGCGTGGTGATGGAGGACGGGAAGACACCGATCCTGCGGGTGGTGTCGACGCTGCGCTATGCGGCGGCCGCCGCTGCGCCGGGGATGGCGACGCACGTGGGCGGACCGGGCGGCATCCTGTCTGATCTTTTCAAGGTGTTCGGGTCGATCGACACGACATTGCTGCTGATCACGTTCATCGTGGTCGCCCTGATCCTGATCGTCGTCTACCGCAGCCCGATCCTGTGGTTCATCCCGCTGCTGTCGGCGGTGTTCGCGCTGTCGACCGCGAGCGGGGTGGTCTACCTCCTGGCGACCAACGACATCCTGGTGCTGAACGGGCAGAGCCAGGGGATCCTCACCGTTCTGGTCCTCGGAGCGGCGACCGACTACGCGTTGCTGCTCGTGGCCCGCTACCGAGAAGAGCTGCACCGCCACGACGACCATTTCCAGGCGATGCGCATCGCGTGGCTCGGCGTCGTGGAGCCACTCGTGGCGTCGGCGGCCACCGTCTCGGTCGGCCTGCTCTGCCTGCTCTTCTCGGAGCTGAACTCCAACAAGTCAACTGGTCCGGTCGCCGCGATCGGGATCGTTTGCGCGCTGCTCGCCGCGCTCACCGTGCTCCCTGCGCTACTCGTACTGCCCGCCGTCGCGTTGTACCTGCTCCTGGTTGCCGCCGGGGCGGTCGCGTTCGGCGTGCTCGGCGTTCCCGTCCTGATCCCGGTGTGGGCCTTGCTGGTGCTCGCATTTCTCGCTTACGCCGGTTGGACGCGCGGTCGCGCGAACGCTCCGCGGTGGGCGTTCTGGGCGAGCTGGCCGGCCGCCCGTTGGGTGTTCTGGCCCAAGGTCCCCCGTCACGACGAGCTCGACGAGAAGCTGGTGGGGATCTGGTCCAGGATCGCCACGGGCATCGGCCGGCACGCGCGTATCACCTGGATCCTGACCACGGTCGGCCTGCTGATTGCGGCCTTCTTCGTGACGACGCTCAAGGCGGACGGCATCAGCCAGACCGATGCGTTCACCTCCAAGCCAGACTCGGTCGTCGCGCAGGAGGTGCTGGGCCAGCACTTCCCGGCCGGCGCGGGCAGCCCCGCCGTCATCATCGTCAACGCCGAGCAGGCTGCGGCGGTCGCCCAGGTCGCGCAGGCCGTTCCGGGCGTCGCCGTCGTCGTGCCGTACACCGGCGACGCGGTCGGCGCGACAACGGGTGCCACGGCGACGCCGAAGGTGGTCAACGGACTGGTCCAGCTCGACGCCACTTTGAAAGACCCCGCGGACTCTGCGGCAGCGCAGGAGACTGTCGTCGCACTGCGCGAGGCGGTCCATGCGGTGCCTGGGGCCGATGCGCTGGTCGGTGGCTTCACTGCCATCAACTTGGACACCCAGGAGGCGTCCCAGCGCGACCGACGGGTGATCATCCCGATCGTGCTGCTGGTGATCCTGTTCATCCTGATGTTGTTGCTGCGCGCGGTTGTGGCGCCGCTCCTGCTCATCTTCACCGTGGTGCTGTCGTTCGCGGCGACCCTCGGGGTGTGCGCAGTCGTCTTCAACCACGTCTTCGGGTTCGCGGGCGCAGACTCCTCGTTCCCGCTCTTCGCGTTCACCTTCCTGGTGGCGCTGGGGGTCGACTACAACATCTTCTTGATGACCCGGGTTCGGGAGGAGTCGACGACCCTCGGGACCAGACCCGGCATCCTCAAGGGGCTGACGGTGACCGGCGGGGTGATCACCTCTGCGGGCATCGTCCTGGCCGCGACCTTCTCGGTGCTCGGGACCTTGCCGCTGGTGTTCCTGGCCGAGCTCGGGTTCGCGGTCGCGTTCGGGGTGCTGCTCGACACTCTGATCGTCCGCTCGCTGCTCGTGCCGGCCATGACGTACGACATCGGGCGACCGATCTGGTGGCCGGGCAAGCTGGCCCGAATGGCGCAACCCGACCCCGAAGCCGGGCCGACCAACGATGCCGTCGGATCCTCGACCGGACCTGGAGGGACGTCATGACCGAGCTCCGCGTTGCTCTGGCCGGCTACGGACTGGCCGGCCGGGTGTTTCACGCCCCCCTTCTCGCCGCGGCACCCGGGCTCCGGCTGACCGGCGTGGTCACGGGCAACGCGCAGCGGCAGGCCGAGGTGCGTTCCGACCATCCCGAGGCTGCCGTGTTCGCCTCGACCGAGGCGCTCTTTGCGGACCCGGACGCGTTCGACCTGCTCGTGGTCGCGACCACCAACGTCGTGCACGCGCCGCTCGCCCTGGCCGCGATCGCGCTCGGCAAGGCGGTCGTCGTCGACAAGCCGTTGGCCCTCAGCGCGGCCGAGGCGGACGAGCTGGTGGCCGCGGCTTCGGCTGCGGACGTCCCGCTCACGGTGTTCCAGAACCGCCGTTGGGACAGCGACCAGCTCACCCTGCATTCGCTGATCGACTCCGGCCGGCTGGGCGATCCGTTGCGCTACGAGTCCAGGTTCGAGCGCTGGCGCCCCGAGCCGCGTCCGGACTCCTGGCGCGAAGCCCTCCCCCCGGCAGAAGGCGGCGGGCTGCTGCTCGACCTGGGCAGCCACCTGGTCGACCAGGCGCTACACCTGTTCGGCCCGGCCGCGTCCGTCTACGCCGAGGTCGACTCCCGTCGCGGGCTGGCCGACGACGACGTGTTCATCGCACTGGAGCACGTCAGTGGCGTGCGGTCGCACTTGTGGGCCGGTGCCCTCGCCGGGGCTCCCGGACCACGGCTGCGCGTGCTCGGCACCGCTGGGGCGTACGTCGTGCCGGGTCTCGACACCCAGGAGGACGACCTGCGGGCCACCGGACGCGCCGCGGCTGGTGGGCACCCCGAACCCGCCGAACTCTGGGGTCGGCTGGTGCGTGGCGACGAGTCCGAGGTCGTGCCGTCGCTGCCGGGTCGCTGGGACGCGTTCTACCCGCTGATGGCTGCGGCCGTGCGCGGTGACGGTCCGGTGCCCGTCGACCCCGCCGATGCGGTGCGGTGCCTCCGGACGCTCGAGGCCGCGCGCTTGGCGGCGACCGAGCGACGCGTCGTCACCCTCTGATCAGGCCGGGCCCGAGGCGCGTCTCCACAACCGTTCCACCGACGGACTCGACCCGGTACGCCGCCGGTCCGGTGGCGGGCTCGACGTCGTCGTCGGTGACCACCAGCACCGGTTCGGTGCCCTCGTACAAGATGCCCACCCCGTCGTCGGTGGCGTAGGTGACCGGCAAGGTGCCGTCGCCGACGAGGCGGTGGACGAGCGGGCGGCGCTGGGCCTCCGAGTCGTAGTGGACACCGTTGCCGTACGGCAGCAGGGCCAGCCCGTTCGTGACCGGTGCGAGGGTCGGCCCGAACGAGTCGGTGGGGCCACCCACGTGCCAGCAGATCGAGCCCGCGCTGACGCCACCGAGCAGCACTCCCTGCTCCCAGGCCTCGCGCATGATGTCGTCGAGGCCGTGAACCCGCCACACGGCCAGCAGGTTTGCCACCGACCCGCCGCCGACCCAGATCACGTCCTGGTCGAGCAGCAGGTCACGGGGGTCGGCGTTGGGCTGGCTGAACAGCTCCAGGTGCGAGACGTCGACCGACCAGCCGCGGAACGCGCCGTACATCCGGGCGAGGTACGAGCGGTCGTCGCCGCTGGCCGTGAGCACGAAGGCCACCTTGGGCCGGTCCTTGCCGGTGAGCCGGAGGGCTTCGCGCATCAGCCCGGCCGGCTCGAGCACCCCCCAGCGATCGGTGGGGCGGAAGCCGCCGCTGGTCGCCAGGATGCGTGGGGTAGGAACGGTCATCGGGCAGCCTCCAGGGCGCTGGGGTGGTGCAGGTCGGCAAGGACCGCCTCGGCGGCGCGTCGTCCGGAGACCATGGCCCCCTGGATCGACGACGTGTCACGGTGGTCGCCGCAGACGTACCGCCCCGGGCCGAACCGGACGTCGCGGCGCACGTCGAACGGTGGGTTCATCGCCGGGAGAGCGGCCTCGATCGGGTACGACGCAACCGCCTGCCACCCGCGGGTGTCGACGCCGTACATGATGCCGAGGTGGCCCCGCACATCGGGCTCGCGCGTCGAGCCCGGCGACCCGTCGTGCCGGCCGAGCACTGACGTGGAGACGAGCGCCCTGCCGTCACTGGCATACGTAGGGGCTGCGTGCGTCAGGACCACCGAGTTGACGACCGGGCCCCGCCGCTGCCCGTCGACGACCAGGACGGGGCGTCCGAGCGAGAGGTCGCTCGGGTCGGTGTCGGCGAGGTGGTACCAGGTGGTTACTGCGTGGCTCGGTGGTACGTCGAGCCCCGGGAGCAGCTCGGCCGCTGCGCGCGCGTCGGTGGCGACGACGACGGCCCGCGCGCTCAGGGCTCCTCCTGGCTCGGGCCCGAACGCGACCCCGTCGGAGGTCAGCTGCTGGACCGGGGTGCCCAACCGGACGCACCCGGACGGGAGAAGGGAGGCGAGCTGCTGAGGTATCGCGCCCATGCCCGCGGCCGGGACCGACGGGACGCCGGCCACCAAGGCCCGCAGCACCAGGTCGAGGAAGCGTCTGGACGTCGCGAGCTCGTCCTCGAGGAACACCCCGGACAGGAACGGACGGAGCACGGTGTCGAGCAGCTGGTCGCTGATCCCCGCCGCGCGCAAGGCTGCGTCGGAGGTGCTGTCGTCATGGTCGAGCAGGTCGGCGGGGCTGGTTCGCGAGCACCGCATGGCGTACGCGGCGAAGCGCAGCTTGTCGCGCAGGCTGCCGACCGGAGCGCGCAGGGCGTCAGCCGTCCAGGTCGGCAGGCGGCGCGGGTCGGCGAGTGCGTAGCGGCGCCCGCCGAACGCGACGAGGACCCCCGGGGTGAACGGGCGGAGCTCGAGCGCGTCGAGGTCGAGCATGCGGACGCCCTCGGGGTACGCCGGGTTGTAGAGCTGGAAGCCGCGGTCGAGGAGCAGCCCGTCGACCGCATCGGTGCGCACCCGGCCCCCCACGCCGTCGGACGCCTCGAGCACCACGACGTCGAGTCCGGCTGTGGTCAGGTGCCTGGCCGCGCACAGTCCGGACAGGCCGGCCCCGACGACGACGACATCGTGGTCGGCGGTGGGCAGCGAGGGCACGGTGCGAACCTACCTGCCCCCCTCGCCGACCGCGCGCTGTCCAGGGAGTGAACCGGTGGCCTGTGGATGACGAAAGCGGGGAACCGCCGCGGCCCGGCAGTCTTGAGTCATGCCGAACTCCTCGACGCAGCTGACCGATCGGCCGACCATCCCGGGGCTGTCGCTACGACGGCCGCTCGCCGGCTCGGGCGACGGGCCGCCGTGGCTGGCCGTCGAGCTCGCCACCGGCCACGCCGTCGTGGTCCGCCGGGGCAGCGGTGCGCTGACGGCCACGGACCTGCCGCGCCACCCGCACCTGCTGGTCGCCCAACCGGTGCTCGATGAGGCTGGCGGGGCCTGGACCACCTCGGCGTACGCCACGGAGGGCGGGCTGGACCAGCTGGAGCCGGGTCGGCGGCTGCTCCCGGGTGAGGTCGTCACCGTCGGTGTGGCCGTGGCGCGAGCCCTGGCCTCGCTGCACCAGCGCGGCCTTCGCCACGGCGCCGTCCGTGCCGCGAGCGTCGTGGTCGACGTCGAGGGGCGACCACTGCTGGATGCCGCCGCGATCCGGCCGGGGGCGGCAAGCAGCGACGAAGCGGTGGCCGACCTCGCGGCGTTGGGCGCGCTCTTGATCGAGCTCGCGGAGGAACCCCTGCCCGAGCGGCTGGGGGCACTGCTCCGGCAGGCAGCGAACGCAGATCGGATCGAGACGGCGCTCAGTGCTGCTGATCTCGGGCGCGAGCTGATGTTCGCCTGCTCGCCGAGGCCGCTCACGCTGCCGGTTGCCGCCGCTCCCGACGCACGAAGCCCGGCCCGGCAGCCACGGTGGAGCAAGCTCAAGCCGGAACGGTTTCGCGGGCTGACTCTGCGCACGCTGCGCCCGTTGCTGCTGCGCGGGGTGCTCGTCGCCGTGGGGCTCGTGGTGGCCGTCGCGCTCGGGCTGCTGTGGTCCCACCTTGCCGACGCACCGCAATCGTCGACGGTCGGCGATCGACAGCCCGCCCTCCCGGTCGCGCCTGTCGCCGATCAGCCGGTCCCGCCGCCCGGGGGCCGATGGCAGGGCATCCTGACCGGCCTCGACCAGGCGCGGGCTGAGGCGTTCGAGCTGGCCGACCCAGCCAAGCTGGGCGCTGTCGATGCCTCCGGATCAGCCGCCCTGGCCCGCGACGGGGAGGCCGTGGCGGCCCTGATCAACCAACGGGTTCGGCCGCGCGGCCAGGCGTGGTCGGTGCTCAAAGTGCAGACGCTGTACTCCGGCACGGGCCGGGTCGTTCTGGCGGTCACCGACCGCGCGAGCCGCTATCAGCTGGTCCACCTCGACGGTCGGTTGGCAGCCGAGCACGCAGCCCGCGGACCGAGCCGGTGGCGGGTCGACCTGCGGTGGTCCGGTGGGCGTTGGCTGTTCACCGACACCAGCCGGATCAGCTGAGGTCAGGCCAGGGTGGCGACGGCGCTGGCCAGGTCGGGGTGCCGGAACGTGAACCCGCTGCGCTGCAACGCGGCGGGCAGCACCCGCGCCGAACCCAGGACCTCCGACGAGAACTCGCCGAGTGCGATCTTCAAGGCGAAGGCGGGCACGGGCAGCACGGTAGGTCTGTGCAGGGCGTGTCCCATCGCCGCGGTGACCTCGGCGTTGGTCGCAGGCGCAGGTGCCGTCAGGTTGACCGGTCCCGCCAGCTCGCTGTCCAGCAGGTACGCCATTGCGCGCACTTCGTCGGTGAGGGTGATGAAGCTCCAGTACTGCCTTCCGTTGCCGAGCTTTCCGCCGACGCCGAGCTTGACGATCGGGAGCAGCCGCCCCCAGGCCCCGCCGGAGCGGGCCATCACCAGGCCGGATCGTGGATGCACCACTCGGATCCCGGCCTGTCGAGCCGGCTCGGCTGCGGCCTCCCAGTCGGTGACGACCTCGGCGAGGAACCCGGTTCCGGCGGGGCTGGTCTCGTCCACGGGTCGGTCGCCGGTGTCGCCGTAGAAGCCGATCGCGGAGGCCGAGATCAGGACCCGGGGGAGCGGGTCGAGTCGAGCCATCGCCTGCGCGATGGTCCCGGTGCCCTGGGTACGGCTGTCGTGGATCTCCCGCTTGTACGCATCGGTCCAGCGGTGGTCGCCGACTCCGGCGCCCGCCAGGTGGATCACGGCCTCCGTCCCGGCCAGCCGGTCGAGGTCTACGGTGCCCGCGGCCGGGTCCCAGCGCGCCTCGTCGGACCCGGTGGTCGAGCGCCGGACCAGACGGACCACCTCGTGCCCGTCCGCGCGCAGAGCTGGGACGAGGGCGGTACCGATCAGCCCGGAGGCGCCGGTCATAGCGATCTTCATACCGCCATCGTCGCCCCATGCACGGCGGGCGGCCACCCGAGGGTGCCGCCCGCCGTCACGCAGAGGGCCGATGGCCCGGATGGATCAGAGTTCGGAGGTGCTCAGAGCCCGAGATCGCTCTCGAACGCACCTTCCTCCAACCGGGTCTTCATCGTGACCAGGAAGCGGGCCCCGTCCGCGCCGTCGACCAAGCGGTGGTCGTACGTCAGGGCGAGATAGACCATGGACCGGATGGCGATTCCGTCCGTACCGGTTGTCGGGTCGGTCACCACGATGGGGCGTTTGACGACGGCGCCGGTTCCGAGGATGGCAACCTGCGGCTGGTTGATGATCGGGGTGTCGAACAGTGCTCCCCGGCTGCCGGTGTTCGTCAGGGTGAACGTACCGCCGGACAGCTCGTCCGGAGTGATCTTGTTTCCGCGCGTCCGGTCGGCCAGGTCGTTGATCTTGCGGGCCAGCCCGCCGATCGACAGATCGCCGGCATCGCGGATCACAGGGACGAGCAGACCGCGCTCGGTGTCGACGGCAACCCCGAGGTGCTCAGCCTCGTGGTAGGTGACCGTGCCGGCCTCGGTGTCGATGCTGGCGTTGACGCTCGGGTAGACCTTCAGGGCCTCGATCGCGGCCTTGGCGAAGAAGGGCAGGAACGACAGCTTCGCGCCTTCGCGGGCGGCGAAGTCGGCCTTGGCGCGCTGGCGGAGCGCGGCGATCCGGGTGACGTCGACCTCGATCACCGTGGTCAGCTGGGCCGAGGTCTGGAGTGACGAGACCATGCGCTCGGCGATGACCTTGCGGAGCCGACTCATCGGTTCGGTGCGCCCGCGCAGGGCCGAAGCGGCAGGAGCCGCCGCGGTTGCAGCGGCCGGCGCAACTGCCACCGCCCCGGGTGCTGCGGCAACGGGTGTCGCGGCCGCCGCGGCAGCCTTCGCCGCCGCCAGCTCGGCATCCTTGCGCGCTGAGGCGGCTTCCAGGACGTCCTGCTTGCGGATACGCCCGCCGATGCCGGTGCCGGTCAGCGTGCTGAGATCGATGCCGTTCTCACCGGCCAGCTTGCGCACCAGCGGGGTGACGTACGAGTCGGCGTCGTCGGACGCGACGGCGGCTGCGACTGGTGTCGCTACCGGGGCGGCGGCGGTGACCACCGGGGCCGCAGGGGCCGGTGCGGCAGAAGGAGCCGGTGCGGCCGCGGGCGCGGCGGGCGGAGCAGCGGCAGCCGGCGGTGCTGCGGGAGCTGGGGGGGCTGCGGGAACTGGCGGTGCAGCGGCACCGGCGTCGGCGCTGGCGCCGATCAGGCCGAGCTGACCTCCGACCGGGACGGTGGCGTCCTCGGCCGCGGTGATCTCGATCAGCACGCCCGAGATCGGGGCTGGCAGCTCGGTGTCGACCTTGTCGGTGGACACCTCGACCAGTGGCTCGTCGGCCTGCACGGTGTCGCCGACCGCCTTCAGCCAACGAGTGACCGTGCCTTCGGTGACGCTCTCACCGAGCGCGGGCAAGATGACGGCCGTGGTGGCACCGCTCGCAGCCGGGCTAGGCGTTGCAGCCACCGGCGCGGGCTCAGCGACGGGCTCAGCGACGGGCTCGGGAGCCGCCTCAGCCACCGGCTCGGAAACGGGCTGAGCCGCGGCCTCGGCCTCGACCGGCGGGGCGGTCGGGGTGACGTCGGACGAACCAGCCTCGTCGGCCGAGTCGCCGATGACGCCGAGCTCGCCGCCGACAAGGACGACATCGTCCTCGCGGGCCGAGATCCGGACGAGGATGCCGGACGCGGGAGCGGGGATCTCGGTGTCGACCTTGTCGGTGGACACCTCGACCAGTGGCTCGTCGGCCTGCACCGTGTCGCCCTCGGCCTTCAGCCAACGGGTGACTGTCCCCTCGGTCACGCTCTCGCCGAGCTGGGGCATCGTGACGGAGACCGTCATGTGCGTCGACTCCTCATTCTCAAAAGGCATCTTCATGGGTACGACTCGTGCTTCTGGAGCATAAGCGGGGTGATGCGATCGTGCGGTGCGGCCAAGGTGCGGCCGGGTCAGCCGTGGCTGTGCAGCGGCTTTCCGGCCAAAGCAAGGTGGGCTTCTCCGAGGGCCTCCGACTGCGTCGGGTGGGCGTGGAGGAGCGCGGCGACGTCGTCGGCCTCGGCCTCCCAGTTGTAGATCAGCTGCGCCTCGGCGATGAGCTCGCCGACCCGCGCGCCGACCATGTGGATGCCGACGACCGGCCCGTCCTTGACTGCGACGAGCTTGACCGCACCGGCCGTCTTGAGGATCTGCGCTTTGCCGTTGCCGGCCAGGTCGTAGCCGATGGTCGTGATCTGGTCGTCGCCGTACTTCGCGCGAGCCGCCACCTCGGTGAGGCCGACCGAGGCGACCTCGGGTTCGCAGTAGGCGATGCGCGGAACGCCGTCGTAGTCGATGGGCCGTGGGTTCAGGCCGCCGATGTGCTCGGCCACCAAGATCCCCTCGGCGAAGCCGACGTGGGCGAGCTGCAGGGTCGGGATGAGGTCGCCGACGGCGTATACGCCCGCGACGCCGGTGCGGCAGTACTCGTCGACCTGGACGAAGCCGCGGTCGACCGTGACACCGGCCGCCTCGTAGCCAAGCCCGGAGGACACCGGTCCGCGCCCGACGGCCACGAGCAGCAGGTCGGCGTCGAACGTCTTGCCGTTCTCGAGCGAGACCCGCACGCCGGTTGCCGTCTGCTCGACCCCGCCGAAGCGGACCCCGAGCTCGAACGCGATGCCCCGCTTGCGGAACGCCCGCTCGAGCAGCTTGGAGTTGGCCTCGTCCTCAGCCGGCACCAGATGGGGCAGCGCCTCGATGATCGTGACGTCGGCCCCGAACGACTTCCAGACACTGGCGAACTCGACGCCGATGACTCCACCGCCGAGGATCACTGCCGAGCGGGGCACGTAGTCGAGGGTGAGCGCGTGGTCGCTGGTGATCACCCGCCCGCCGTCGATCTCGAGTCCCGGCAGGCTGCGGGCGTACGACCCGGTGGCCAGGACGACGTGCCGACCTGTGTACGCGGTGTCGCCGACGTGCACCGTGGTGGGCGACGACAGTCGGCCTTCTCCCTCGATGTAGGTCACGCCGCGACTCTTGACCAGCCCCTGCAGGCCCTTGTAGAGCCGGCTGATCACCTGGTCCTTGTAGTTGTTGACCCCCTTCATGTCGATGCCGTCGAGCGTCGCTCGGACGCCGAACTGCTCGGCATCGCGCGCACCGTCGGCGATCTCGGCTGCGTGGAGCAGGGCCTTGGTGGGGATGCACCCGTAGTGCAGACAGGTGCCACCGACCTTGTTCTTCTCGATGAGGGCGACGCTCAGCCCCAGCTCTGAGGCGCGCAGGGCGCAGGCGTATCCGCCGCTGCCCCCGCCCAGGATCACGATGTCGAACGAAGTTTCGGCGTTGTCCGCCACGTTCATCTCCTCGGGCTCGCGAGCGTGCTGCCGTGCGTATCGGTGGGCCCATCCTGTCACCACCGGGACGGTGCTCACCAACGTGGGGCGAGGCGGCGGCTACGGTGGGGCTTCGGGTCCGGCGCTGGAGGGTGACGTGGGTTTGTTCGATCGGTTTCGCCGCAAACGCAAAGGCGTGCTGCGGACCGCCGTGTCACAGGACCGGATGGACCTCGAGGAGTTCGTCAGCTCGCACACCGGCGTGGAGGCGTTCGTCGAACCACGCACGACAGTGACCGAGACGACCGTGGTCCTCGTCGCGTCGACCGGAGAGTGGACCCGGCGCCGGGTGCCGTCGCCGCAGGTGGTGCACGAGTGGGCCAACGGGCTCGGCATCCCCTCGTACGACGCGGCCCTGGTCGGCTACCCGAAACGCATGCGCGACTGGACGGCCCGCAAGGCCGCCGAGCAGAAACGCGCCAAGCGCCAGCCCTGACCGGGCACCCCTGACCGGGCACCCCTGACCGGCAGCCCTGACGGGCACGCCCACGCAGCCGCCTAGAAACGGCCGGCGGCCAGGTCCTCGGCGAGCTGCAGCAAGGTTCGGACCGCGACGCCGGTGCCGCCGACGGGCGTGTACCCGTAGGCAGCGCCGGTGTTGTACGACGGGCCGGCGATGTCGAGGTGGGCCCAGTTCAAGCCAGGCGCGACGAAGTCGCGGAGGAAGACTCCGGCCGACAGCATGCCGCCCATCCGGGCGTTGTCGACGTTGGCGATGTCGGCGACAGGGGAGTCGAGCCCCTTGCGCAGCTCATCCGGCAGCGGCATCGGCCAGAAGGCCTCGCCGGCCCGCTTGGACGCGTCGAAGACCCGGTCGCGAGTCGCGTCGTCGTTGCTCATGATCGCCGACGTGCGGCTGCCGAGCGCGACGATCTGCGCACCGGTCAGGGTGGCCACGTCGACCAGCAGGTCGGGGTGCTCCTCGGCCGCGCGCACCAGTGCGTCGGCCATGACGAGCCGGCCTTCGGCGTCGGTGTTGAGCACCTCAACCGTGCGGCCGCCGTACGTCGTGAGCACGTCGGACGGGCGCTGCGCCGAACCGGACGGCATGTTCTCGGCCATCGCCGCCCAGCCGGTCACGTTCACGACGGACTTGAGCGCAGCGACCGCAGCGAGCACGGAGAGGACGGCCGCGGCCCCGGCCATGTCGGACTTCATCGCCTCCATGTGCAGAGCCGGCTTGATCGAGATGCCACCGGTGTCGAACGTGATGCCCTTGCCGACCAGCGCGAGGTGGCGGGTGGCCTTCGGGTGCCGGTACGCGATGCGGACCAGGCGAGGCGGGTGCGCAGAACCCTGGCCCACCCCCATGATCCCGCCGTACCCGCCGCGCTTGAGCTGCTTCTCGTCCAGCACGGTGATCTCGAGCCCGGACGCGCGCCCGACCCGTTCGGCCTCGGCCGCGAACGCCGCCGGGGTGAGCACGTTGGGCGGGGTGTTGACCAGGTCGCGGGTGAGCGTCATCGCGGTGGCGACGGACTTGGCCCGGGCCAGCGCTGCCCGGGCCGCCTTCGGTTCGGCGTCGACGACGAGCAGGAACGAGCCCACGGGAGCGGGACGACCCTCGTTGGTCTTCTTGCGGAAGCTGTCGAACGCGTACGCGCCAAGGAGCGCTCCGGTCGCCACCGCCTCGGCCTGCTCCGCAGACGCCGCCGGCAGCGCGAGCGCGACCTTGGTCTGACCGGCCAACGAACGGGCTGCGGTTCCGGCCGCCCGGCGCAGGGTCTCGCCGTCGTAGGTGCGCCGCCGCTCACCGAGCCCGACCGCGACGACGAAGGTCGCCGCCACCCCTGCTGGCGCCGGGACGCGGGTCAGCTCCTCGACCGCACCTGTCGCGCCGAGCGCCGAGAGGGTACGGAGCAGGCCGCGCAGGGCCGTCGGGGCGTCGGAGCCGGCAGCGAGCACCGGACCGTTCGGCCCTTGGGCCAGACCCACCACCAGTGCTCCGGCAGCCACTGACGACGCGGGCGAGCTGGTCAGGCTGATGCTGGGCACGGAAGGGCTCCTTCGACGGACTGCGGTGCAGCAGAGCCTACTCGGACCGGGGTTTAGTACCGTCGCACGGATGACGACCTCCGCTGCGCCCCTGCTGCACTCGCCCCTGCACGAACGCCACGTCGCGCTCGGGGCCAAGCTCGCCGACTTCGGTGGTTGGGAGATGCCGATCGAGTACCCCGGGGGTGGGGTGCTCAAGGAGCACGCTTCGGTACGCGAGGCCGTCGGGGTCTTCGATGTGTCCCACCTCGGCAAGGCGTCCGTGGTGGGGCCGGGCGCGGCCGCGTTCGTCAACTCGGTGCTGAGCAACGACCTCGACCGCATCCACCCCGGTCAGGCCCAGTACACCTTGTGCTGCGACGAGACCGGGGGCGTGGTCGACGACCTGATCGCCTACCTGGTCGGGCCGGACGACGTCTTCCTGATCCCCAACGCTGCGAACACGGCGGAGGTGGTCCGCCGGCTGTCCGCCGCCGCGCCCGCCGGGCTCACGGTGACCAACCTGCACCAGGCGTACGCGGTCCTCGCCGTCCAGGGGCCGCGGTCTGCCGAGCTGCTCGAGGCCGTAGGTCTGCCCACCGACCACGGGTACATGTCGTTCGTCACCGCTGAGCTCGACAGCGGTCCGCTCGTCGTCTGCCGCACGGGCTACACCGGCGAGCACGGGTACGAGCTGCTGCCGTCCTGGGATGCAGCGCCGGCCGTGTGGGACGCGCTGATGTCGGCCGGAGCCGACCTCGGGGTCCGCCCGTGCGGCCTCGGCGCCCGCGACACCTTGCGCACCGAGATGGGCTACCCGTTGCACGGCCAGGACCTCTCGCTCGACATCACGCCGGTTCAGGCGCGGTCCGGCT
>Ga0302299_10001240_pt1 | contig 15251 bp, 9 predicted proteins | sample III_Fen_N3_4_FD_198795 | JGI IMG/M metagenome (GOLD analysis project Ga0302299, IMG submission 198795) | Peat permafrost microbial communities from Stordalen Mire near Abisko, Sweden - III_Fen_N3_4 | ecosystem: Environmental > Terrestrial > Soil > Wetlands > Permafrost | place: Sweden: Abisko... | reverse complement strand
GGCCGCGGCCCTGGCCGAGGCCGGCATCCCGGCAGCGCTGTCCCACAGCGCCGGCACCTTCGTCTGCAACCACGTGTTCTTCAGCCTGGCGCACCACCTCCACGGCAGCGGCCTGGCCTGCCGGGGCGGGTTCCTGCACCTGCCCCTGCTGCCGGCCCAGGCCGCGGCCCTCAAGGGCCAGCCCTCCATGGCCCTGGAGACCATGGTGGCCGGCCTCAAGGTGGCCCTGGAGGCGGCCGCCGGGGCGGAACTGCGGGCCGTGGGCGGCAGCCTGTCCTGATCCGTAAACGCCTGCTAGCATGGGTCATCCCCCGCCCCATCCAGGAGTCCGGCCCATGCGCCCAACCCTTCTCCGCCTCTGCACGGCCATGGCCGCGCTCATGCTTTCCCTGACCCTGACGGCCCAGGCCCTGCCCAACCCGGTCCAGCCCTACCGCAAGCTGAGCCCCGGCCCGGCCCGGACCGTGACCGGTGCCACCCTGGCCGTGGGCAGCGCCCGCCTCACCTTCACCGGCGCCTGGGCGCCCCTCCTGTGCGAAGGCAAGCCGGTGGGGCTGTTCCTGGACGGCCAGGGCACCCTGGAGTACCGGAGCGGGTTCCTGGCCGAGGAGCCGGTCTTCGCCCGCAATCTCAAGACCTGGTCCGGCCTGACCCCGGTGAAGACCCCCCAGGGGCTGACCGTGTCCCTGCCGTTCAAGAGCGCGCGCATCCTCTGGGTGGGCCAGGCCCCGCCCCCCTGGCAGGGACAGCCGGCCCCGGCCCTGGAGGCGGACCTGGCGGGCTTCCAGGACCGCTTCCAGCGCCTGGAACTGCACAGCCCGGGCCCCAAGCTGGCCCTGCAGGCCGCCAACGCCCCGGATCGCCCCCTGGCGATCATGGAGCTGGAACAGGGGAAAACCCGCTGGATCTACACCTACGACGGCTTCGACCGCCTGGAGGAGACCCTGGCCTGGGTGGAGCCCATCCAGAAGGCCCAGGCCCTGGAGGACGGCCATCTCTCCCTGGAGCGCGTGTCCTGGCAGCCCCTGGGCTGGGATCCGCGCAAGGACGCGGGCCCGGTGCCCTTCCAGGTGCTGGACCTGGACCTGGACCTGCGCACCCAGGACCAGCTGCAGGCCCAGGTGGTGGTGAAGGAGACCCTGCTCGCGGGCATGGACGGCATCCGGATCATGGATTTCGGCCTGATGCATCCCCGGCTCACGGACCAGGGCCTGCTCCGCCTGGAGGTGGCCCGGGTCACCGACGGCGACGGCCGCGACCTGGCCTTCGACCAGGACTGGAACCACCTCACCGTGCGCCTGGCGAGCCCCACGCGCACCGGCCAGCGCTTCACCCTGACCTTCCAGTACGGCGGCCGGTTCCTCTACCACCCCGGCGGCAACAACCTGTGGGAGTTGGCCGTGGGCGGCGACTGGCACCCCAGCCTGCCCTACGCCGCCGGGGAGTTCTGCACCTTCCACGGCACCGTGCGCACCGGCGGGGACTGGCTTGCCTTCCTGCCGGGGGAGACGGTGCGCCGGGGCCGGGACGGCGACTGGAACCTGGTGGAGACCCGCAGCACCAGGCCCCTCAACAACCTCACCGTGGTGGGCGGCAAGTACTTCACCTCCGAGGACACCCGGGACGGCCTCACCGTGCGCATCGCCACCTATGCCTTCAAGCCCGGGGTGGCCAAGACCGTCCTGCTGGACCAGGCCTTCAACATGGTGAAGTTCTACCAGGGTTTCCTGGGGCCCTTCCCCTTCAAGGAATTCCAGATCGTGCAGAAGCCCGAGTGGGGCCACGGCCAGGCCCCCCCGGGCATGATGTACATCACCCGCGAAGCCTTCGAACAGCTCTCCTACCACCAGCGCGCGGTGCAGTCGGCCACCACCGAGGCGGAGTACTTCGCGGGCGCCGGCACGCCGGGGCTGCCCTCCGTGGCCAAGACCTGGGACATCCGCAAGGTCTTCGCCCACGAGATCGCCCACCAGTACTGGGGCACGGTGGTGAAACCCGCCGCCTTCACCGACTACTGGCTCAACGAAGCCTTCGCCGAATACAGCGCCGCCCTGTACCTCCGCACCGCCAAGGGCAAAAGCTACTTCGACAGCGAGATCGGCGGATTCTTCACCCGGGCCGCCATGGCCGCGGCGGCCGCGCCCATTCCCCTGGTCCCCCTCCTCAACCCCCGGGACGGTTTCGAACATTTCTCCATGGGCCAGAACCTGCTCTACAGCAAGGGCCCGGCCCTGCTAAGCGCCCTGCACCGGGACCTGGGCGAGGAAGTCTTCCTCACCTGGATCAAGTCCATCCAGTCCAATTTCCGGTGGAAATTCGCCTCCTCCAGGCGCGTCTTCGACCTGCTGGAGTTCATCGCCAAGCGGGATTTCAAGCCCTTCCAGGAAAAGTATTTCTGGGGCCTGGAGCTGCCGGCCAAGGGCCTGCCCAAATAGGTTCCGCCCGTCAGGATGGCCGCCGCTTTGGACCCCGTGGATGAATTTGCCCGGGGATGCCGAATGACCGCCCCATGGCAGATCCGGGGAGGAGGCTTCGGTTTTGCCCGGGCCATAGGGAATCGCGGCCAAGGACCGCATGAACCATAACTGATATAAGTATAAATATTTTCAATATTTAAGCATAGCGAAAGGAAGGCATTACGGATTAGGCTGGAGCCCGATTCTGGAGCCGAAGCCCATGAAGCCGTACGCGCTGTTCCTCCTGCTCACCTTCGGGTTCGCCCCCGGTCCCGCTTCCGCGCAGGCTCCGGCGCCGGCCCTGGCCGCCCCGCAGATCGTGTATTTCTATCCCCGCTCCGGCCCCGCGGGCACCACCGTCACGGTCCTGGGCAGCGGTTTCGACCAGGCCACCCGGGTGGCCTTCGGCGGCGTCCCGGCCACCTTCAAAGTCGCCTTCGGGCGCCTCATCACCACCACCGTGCCTGCCGCGGCGGCCACCGGCCCCATCACCGTCACCACCCCCCAGGGCCTTGCTGCCTCGGCCAACCCCTTCACCGTGCCCGGCCATGCCGGCCCCACCCTCACCGCCTTCACGCCCAGCCAGGGCCCCGTGGGCACCGTGGTCACCCTCACCGGCACCGGCTTCACCACCGCGGCCAAGGTGGCCTTCAACGGCACCGCCGCCCCGGCGGTGACCTTCGTCAGCGCCACCCAGCTCAAGGCCTCCGTGCCGGCCGGGGCCAGCACCGGCTTCCTGACGGTCACCACCAGCGCCGGCACCGCCACCTCCGCCCTGGCCTTCACCGTGCCCGGCGGCACCCCCGGGGGCACCGATCTGTTCGTGGGCGGCTGGTACCTCAGCCAGGGCGTGCAGACCCTCAGCCGCAGCGTCCCCCTGGTGGCGGGCAAGACCGGGTGCCTGCGGGTGTTCGCCCAGGCCTCCGGGGCCAACGCCCTCAGGCCCGCCGTGCGGGTCACCGTCACCGGCGGCAGCCCCAGCCCCTGGGTGCAGACCATCCCGGCCCCCGGCGCCGCGGTGCCGACGGCCCTGGCCGAAGGCACCCTGGCCTCCTCCTGGAACCTCACCGTGCCCGGGGCGGTGCTGGCCCCGGGCGCCACCCTCAAGCTGGAACTGGACCCCGCCGGCGCCGTCCCCGAGGCCAACAAAACCAACAACGTGGTGCAGGCCGCCCTGGACGTGCGCGCCGCGGCGCCCTTCAAGACCACCCTCATCCCGGTGATCCAGCAGGGGCTCACCGGTACCGTGGTGGGCGGCGGCCGGACCCTGGCCACCTGGGTGGCGCGCTTCCACGCCATGTATCCCGTGCCGGACGCCATCGACGCCCAGCTGGGCGCCCCCTACACCACCCAGGCCAATCTCAACGACGCCTCCGGCAGCGGCTGGAGCACCCTCCTGGGCGAACTGGACCGCAAGCGCGTGGCCGAAGGCACCGGCCGCTACTATTTCGGCGCCGTGAACGTCAGCTACTCCGGCGGCATCGCCGGCCTGGGCTACGTGGGCGGCCCCACCGCCATCGGCTGGGACAAGACCGGCTACGGCGACGGCGGCGACTACAACGACGTGTTCACCCACGAGGTGGGCCACAACCTGGACCGGCAGCACGCCCCCTGCGGCGGCCCCAGCGGGGTGGATCCCAGCTGGCCCGCCGACGCCGCCCACGCCGGGGCCAAGATCGGGGTCTACGGCCTGGACGTGGCCAACGGCATCCTCAAGGCCCCGTCCGCCTTCACCGACGTCATGGCCTACTGCCACCCGGTGTGGGCCAGCGACTACACCTACAAGGGCATCCTGGCCTGGCGCAGCGCCCGCCACCTGGAGGGGATCCAGAAGGAGGGGGCGCAGGCGCCGCCCTTCCAGCAGTGCCTGCTCATCTCCGGCGCCATCCGGGACGGCCACCTGCAGCTGGATCCCGCCTTCAGGCTGTGCACCCGGCCGGCCCCGCCCAGCCCCGGCCCCTACACCCTGGAACTGCAGGACCGCCAAGGCCGCACCCTGGTGCGGGTGCCGTTCACCGCCCACCGGGTGGCGGACGGGCCTCCGGGTGACGACCGCCACTACGCCTTCGCCGTGCCCCTCGCCCCCGAGGTGGACGCGGCCCTGAACGGCCTGCGGGTGTTCGGCCCCACGGGCGGCATCCTCTCCCGCACCGGCAGCCCCGGCCCGGTCTACCAGCGGCCCCAGGCCTTCGCCGCCGGCCCCCACCGGGTGCGCCTCCAGTGGGACCACCTGGCCTTCCCCACGGCCATGGTGCGCGATCCCTACACCGGCCAGACCCTGGCCTTCGCCAGCGGCGGCACCGCGGAAGTGGCCACCGACGCGCCCCGTCTGGAGGTGACCCTCTCCGACGGCGTCCTGAGCCACCGGTTCATCCTCCGGCCGGACTAGAGGCGTTTCTCCCAATAGCCCACATCCACCCATTGGCCCAGCTTGAAGCCCACCTCCCTGAGGTGGCCCACCTGCTCGAACCCCAGTTGCTCGTGCAGCGCCACGCTGGGGTCATTGGGCAGGGCGATGCCGCCCAGCACCGCGTGGATGGACCGGGCCCGCAGTTGCACGAACAGGGCCTCGTACAGCTTCCTGCCGATGCCCCGGCGCCCATGAGTCGGATCCACGTAGATCGCGCTCTCCACGGTGTGGCGGTAGGCGCTGCGCGGCTTCCATTGGGTGGCGTAGGCGTAGCCCGCCAGCACCCCGCCCACCTCGAACCCCAGCCACGGCAGCGTCGCCGTCACCGCCCGGATGCGCGCGGCCATGTCGTCCGGGGTCACCGCCACCTCCTCGAAGGTGACCGTGCTGGCCAGCACGAAGGGATTGTAGATGGCGAGAATGGCCTTGGCGTCGACGGGGGTCACGGGCCTGATCATGGGGTCTCCTCCTGCTTGGGGCCATGCGCACGGCCCAGTTGTTCCACGACCCAGCGCGCCACCGGCAGGCTCAGGCCGTTGCCCAGCACCCGGTAGCGCTGCTCCAGGGTGAGCTCATCCGGGAACCGCATGGCCCCCTGGCCCAGCAGACGCGCCACCTCCCCGGGGGAGAACCGGCGCACGCCCCGGGCCGTTTCCAGAAAGGAGCCGCTGCCCACGAACTTCTGCCCGTAGCCCCCGATGAAGCAGGCCGTGCGCCGGGCCTCGGCGGTGACCAGATCCAGGCCCCGCCAGTGCCGGTCCAGGACCTCGGCCGGCACGTAGAGCCCCGGATCCTCCTCCGCGTCCAGGAAGGCCGCCACCGGCTCCGGCGCCAGGGCCGGCGCCGCCAGGGCCGCCAGGGGCCGGCGCGAAGCCAGGATGTACACCCGGGGCCGCAGATTGGGCAGGCCGAAGGTGGAGGGGCACAGGGCGTATTCCACCCGGTGCAGCCCGGCCTCCTCAAGGCGCCGGCCCAGCAGGGCGTGGGCATCGGAACCCAGGAACCCGGCCACGTTCTCCAGGGCCAGATGCTCCGGCGGCGCCTCCCGCAGGCAGTCCATGAGGTGCAGGAAGGCCCGGCTGCGCGGATCCTCCAGGCCCTGGTGCCGGCCCATGCGGCAGAAGGGCTGGCAGGGCGGGCTCAGCAGCCAGGTATCGGCGCCGTGGGCGGCCAGGACGCTGCCCGGCACCCGGGCCAGTTCCTTGGCCAGGGGCCGCTGGCCGTGGTTGGCGAAGTAGGCGGCGTTGGCCGGAGGGCTGATATCGTAGGCGGCCGCCACCTGCCCCAGGCCGCCCAGGGCCAGGCGCCAGCCCCCCAGGCCGGAAAACAGTTCCAGGGCGCGCAGGGGCCTCAAACCGGCTCCGCCAGGAGCAGGGACAGCACCTCTTGCGCCACCCGCAGCCCGAACAGGGCCGGCATGTAGGAGACGGTGCCGATGGGCGTGCGGGGCCGGCCCGTGCCCACGTGCTCGCCCACGTCCTGGGGGTCGTGGGGCAGCCGGTTCTGGGCGGGCTCCACGGAGTATACGCAACGGATCCCGGTGCGCACCCCGCGCCGGCCCAGGCGCTGGCGCACGGTGCGGGCCAGGGGGCAGATGCGGGTCTCCGCCAGGTCGCCGCAGAACACCTGGGACCCGTCCAGGCGGCCCCCGGCCCCCATGCTGGACACCACCTTCAGGCCCCGGGCCACGGCGGTCTCCAGCAGCAGCACCTTGGAGGAGAGGGAATCGATGGCGTCCACCACCACCTCCACCTCGCCGTCCAGGAGCCCCGCCACGGTCTCCGGATTGATGAACACCTGCCGGGCCTCCACCTGGCACAGCGGGTTGATGTCCAGCACCCGGGCCTCGGCCAGGGCCACCTTGCTCTGGCCCAGGGTGGAGTGCACGGCGAACAGCTGGCGGTTGATGTTGGTGCTGTTGGTGCAGTCGTAATCCACCAGGCGCAGGTGGCCCACCCCTGCCCTCGCCAGGGCCTCGCAGGCGAAGGAGCCCACCCCACCCAGGCCGAAGATGGCCACCCGGGCCTGGGCCAGGCGCTGCAGCGCGTCCACCCCCAGCAGCTGCTCAGTGCGCGCGAACCATCTCATGGAAGAAGCCTCCTGAAAACCCGCCGGGCGTTGCGGTGGGTCACCTCCGCCACTTCCTCCAGGGATCGATTGAGCATGCGCGCCACCTCCCCCGCGATCCAGGGCAGGCGGCCCGGTTCATTGTCGCCCAGGTCCCCCGGCGGCGCGAGGTCCGGGGCGTCGGTTTCCAGCAGCAGGCGCTCCGGGGCCACCGCCGCCACGGCCCGGGACCCGCGCCTGGACCCGGGCCGCGCCACGGCGGCCGAGAAGGACACGTGCAATCCCAGGGCCTGCAGCTCCACCGCCACCTCCGCGGAGCCGGAAAAGCTGTGGGCCACCGCCCCCGCCGCCGGGATGCCGTGCTCGCGCAGCAGGGCCGGGAAACGCTCCCAGGCCCGCACGCAGTGCAGGGACACCGGCAGGTCCAGCTCCCGGGCCAGTTCCAGCTGCAGCCGGAACGCCGCCTCCTGCAGGCCCTGCTCGGGCCGTCCCGGGGCGAAGTCCAGGCCGAATTCGCCCAGCCCCACCCCGCCGGCGGTCAACACCGCCCGCAGCCGCAGGTCCCAGCCCGGCGCCGCCCGGTCCACGAACCAGGGATGCAGCCCCGCCATGGGCAGCACCTCCCGGTGGCCCCGGGCCAGCGCCAGCACCGGGCCCCAGTCCTCCTCCCGGGTGCCGCAGCACACCATGTGGGTCACCCCTGCCGCCCGGGCCCGGCCCAGCACCCCCTCCAGGTCCGGCGCCAGCCGGGGATCCTGGAGGTGGCAGTGGCTATCGAAGAGGGCGCCCATGGGCCTTTATCTTACTGATAAAGTTCCGAGTTCACCGCCAAGGTGCTGGCCCCCTGCCCGCCTGAGATGAGCACCTTGCCGTTGGGCAGCAGGGTGGCCGTGCCCAGATACCTGGGGATGAGCATCCCGCCGGTGTTGCCGAAGGTGCCGGAGGCGGGATCGTAGAGTTCGCCCAGGGCCGGCGGGCCCGCAGCGCCGTGGCCGCCGGCCAGCAGCACCTTGCCGCTGGGCAGCAGGGTGGCGGTGTGCAGGTAGCGGGCGGTGCCCAGGGTCCAGGTGGCCGAGAACACCCCGGTGTAGGAATCGTAGAGTTCCGCGGTGTTCAGGTAGCCGCTGCGGAAGCCCCCGGCCAGAAGCACCTTGCCGTTGGCCAGCAGGGTGGCGGTGTGGTAGGCCCGGGCCGAGCCCATGGGCAGGTTGCCCAGGAAGGCGCCCGCGTTGGGATCGTAGAGTTCGGCCGTGGCCGGCGGGGCCAGGGTGCTGTTGCCCCCCGCCACCAGCACCCGGCCGTTGGGCAGCAGGGTGGCGGTGTGGTTGCCCCGGGGCGTGGTGAGGCCGCCGGTGGTGGTGAAGTTGTTGGTGACCGGGTCGAACACCTCCGCGGAGGTGAGGTAGCTGGCGCCGTTGTTGCCACCCACCACCAGCACCTGGCCCTTGGGCAGGAGCGTGGCGGTGTGCAGGTAGCGGGCCTGGGCCAGGGGCCCGGCGCTGGTGGTGAAGGCCCCCGTGGCCGGGTCAAACAGCTCGGAGGAGGCGAGGTAGCCGGTGAGGTTGAGGCCGCCGGTGATGAGCACTTTGCCGTTGAGCAGCAGGGTGGCGGTGTGGTTCTGCCGGCCCGTGGCCATGGCCCCGGTGGGGGTGAAGGCGGCGGTGGCGGGGTCGTACAGTTCCGCGCTGGTGAGGTAGGTGGTGCCGTTGTAGCCCCCGGCCAGCAGGACCTTGCCGCTGCCCAGGAGGGTGGCGGTGCAGCCGCCCCGGCCCGTGGCCAGGGCCCCGGTGAGGGCGAACACGCCCGGCGCCGGATCCTGCGGATCGAACAGTTCCTGGGTGGCCAGCACGGCGGCGCCGGCCCAGCCCCCGGAGAGCAGCACCTTGCCGCTGGGCAGCACCGTGGCGGTGTGTCCGGCCCGGGCCACGAGGGCGGGGCCCATGCCGGTCCACACCTCGGTGCCGGGGTCGTAGACCTCGGCGCTGGCGTGGTAGCCGCTGCCGTTGAGATCGTTGCCGCCGTGGGCCAGCACCTTGCCGTTGGGCAGCAGCACCGCGGCATGGTACTCCCGGGGCGTGCCCAGGGCGCCGGTGCCGGTGCAGGTGCCGGTGGCGGGATCGAACAGCTCGGCGCTGCGCAGGGTGGTGCCGGCGTTGTCGCCGCCCCCGGCCAGCAGCACCTTGCCGTTGGGCAGGCGCAGGGCGCTGTGGCCGAGGCGGCCCGTGACGAGGGGGCCGGTGGCGGCGAAGGTGCCCTTGGTGAAATCGAACAGTTCGCAGGTGGCCAGGACCCCGGCGCCGCCGGTGCCGCCGGCCAGGAACACCAGGCCGCTGGGCAGCAGCGTGGCGCTGTGCCCCAGCCGGGCGGTGCCCAGGGTGCCGGTGGCGGTGAAGGTGCCGCCGGAGGGATCGTAGAGCTCGGCGACGTTCAGCGCGGCCCCGCCGGTGCCGCCGGCCAGCAAAACCTGGCCGTTGGGCAGCAGGGTGGCGCTGTGGGCGGCCCGGGGGGTGATGAGGGTGCCGGCGGCGGCGCAGGTGCCGGTGGCCGGATCGTAGAGCTCGGCGTAGCCGCCCAGGGCGTCGCCTCCAGCCAGGAGCACCTTGCCGTTGAGCAGGAGCGTGGCGGTGTGTCCGCTGCGCGGCGTAGCCATGGGGCCGGTGGCGCTGCTCAGGCCCGTGCCCGGGTCGTACAGCTCCGCGGTGGCCAGGGCGACGCCGTTGCTGCCGCCGGCCAGGAGGATCCTGCCGTTGGGCAGCAGGGTGGCCGTGTGGTCCTTGCGGCCCGCCAGCAGCGCGCCGGTGGCCGTGAAGGACGGCACCGTCACCGCCACCGTGGCCGCGACCGAATCGCCCACGGCGTTGGTGACCGTGAGCAGGTAGGAGGTGGTGCCGGCCAGGTTGCCGGTGGCCACGCCGGCGCCGCCGCTGACGATGACCCCCAGGCCGTGGTCCAGCAGGCCGGTGCCGTTCTCGAACTGGGCGGTGAGCACCGCCGCCCCGCCCGAGGCGATGGTGGAGGGGGTGGCGCTGAAGCTGGTGATGTGCGGTGCGGGCAGCACGGTGAGGGTCACCGTCTGGGTCACCGCGTCGCCCACCACGTTGGTGACCGTGAGGGTGTAGGTGGTGGTCACCAGGGGCGCCACGTTGGTGGTGCCGCCGTTGACCACGGTGCCGACGCCCTGGTCCAGGACCCCGGTGCCGCCGGAGAAGGCGTAGTTGAGCACCGTGCCGGTGCCGGCGGTGATGGGGTTCTTGGCCACGGAGAAATTGCTGATGGAGGCCGGGGGCAGCACCGTGGCCAGGGCGGTCCTGGTGACCGTGTCGCCGGCGGCGTTGGTCACCGTGAGGGTGTAGGTGGTGCTGGACAGCAGCACCGCGGTGGGCTGGGCCAAGCCGCTGGTGACCGCGCCCACGCCGTTGTCCACCACCCCGGTGCCGTTGCTGAACACCCCGATGGCCGAGGTGGCGGTGCCGGTGGTGACGAACAGCTTGGTGAGGGTGAAGCTGGCGATGGTGGGCAGGGCCACCACGTTGATGGTGGCGGTCTGCATGACGAAGTCCCCGGCCGCGTTGGTGACGGTGAGGATGAAGATGGCGTTGGAGCCCAGGGTCGGGGTGGCCGCGGGCACGCCGCTGGTGACCACGCCCACGCCGTTGGAGACGCTGGCGGTGCCGCCGGTGAAGGCGGCCAGCAGGGTGGTGCCTGAGCCGATGCTGACGGTGCCCTTGGCGGGGGCGAAGCTGACGATCACCGGCGCGGCCACCACATTGACCGTCACCGACTGGGTGGCGATGGCGCCCACCGCGTTGGTGACGGTGAGGGTAAAGGTGGTGGTGCCGGCCAGGGCCCCGGTGCCCTTGGCCGACCCGCTGGTGACCGCCCCGAGGCCGTTGTCCACGGCCCCGGTGCCGCCCACGAAGACGGGGGTGAGGGTGGTGGCGGTGCCGGCGGTGATGGACAACTTGCCCACGGTGAAGGCCAGGATGGCCGGGGCCGCCACCACGTGCACGGTCACCGAGGCGGTGACGGCGGTGCCGGAGCCGTTGGTGACGGTGAGGGTGTAGGTGGTGTCCGCGTTCAGGGACCCGGTGGGCACGGCGGTGCCGGAGGTGGGGGTGCCCAGGCCCTTGTCCAGGGTGGCCGTGCCGCCCACGAACACCGCCGTGAGGGTGGTGCCGGTGCCGGTGGTGACGGTGCCGCTGGCGGCGGCGAAGCTCACGATGGTGGGCGCGGCGATGACCGACACGGTCACCGTGCTGGTGGCCACGGCCCCGGCCAGGTTGGTGACGGTGAGGGTGTAGGTGGTGTTGGCGGCGATGGTGCCGGTGTTCACGGCCGTGCCCGAGGCCACGAAGCCCAGGCCCTGGTCCACCTGGCCCGTGCCGTTGGAGAAGATGGGGATGAGGGTGGTGGCGGTGCCGGCGGTGACCTGGCCCTTGGAGGCGGTGAACCCGGCGATCATGGGCGGCTGCACCACGGTGACGGCGATGGTGGCGGTGACCGCCACGCCGGCGGCGTTGGTGACCGTGAGGGTGTAGGTGGTGTCGGCGATGGGGGTCACCGACACCGGGATGCCGCTGGGGATGAGGCCCACGCCGTGGTCCACCACGGCGGTGCCGTTGCTGTAGACCGCCGAGAGGGTGGTGTTGGAGCCGGTGGTGACGATGCTGTTGCCGATGGTGAAGGCGGCGATGGCCGGGGCGGACGCCGCGGCGGACGCCCCGCTGCCGGAACCCTCCCCCGCGCCGCAACCGGTCAGGCCCAGGGCCAGGACCAGACCCGCCAGGGTCCAAAGGGCACGCCAAGCTCCAAGCAGTTTCATGGGGTCTCTCCGCAGGGACAAGCCGGGCCTGGAAGCGGCACAGGGGTCCTGTATGGGTCATCGGCAGGAACGAATATTTCCAGTATAGACAATCTGAGGGGCTTCCGCGGCCAACCTGCGGCCCCGGAAGCCCCTCGAATTACTAACAGCTAGTAGCGGTAGTGCTCGGGCTTGTAGGGCCCTTCCACCGGCACGCTGATGTAGGCGGCCTGGTGGGCCGTGAGTTCGGTGAGCTGGGCGTTGAGCTTCTTCAGCTGCAGCCGGGCCACGCGCTCATCCAGGTGCTTGGGCAGGGTGTAGACGCCGATGGCGTACTGGCCGGGGTTGGCCCACAGTTCGATCTGCGCCAGGGTCTGGTTGGCGAAGGAAGAGCTCATGACGTAGGAGGGGTGCCCGGTGCCGCAGCCCAGGTTCACCAGCCGGCCCTTGGCGAGCAGGATGATGCGCTTGCCGTCGGGGAAGATGATGTGGTCCACCTGGGGCTTGATCTCCTCCCACTGGTACTTCTCCAGGGAGGCGATATCGATCTCGCTGTCGAAGTGGCCGATATTGCAGACGATGGCCTGATCCTTCATCTTCGCCATGTGGTCGTGGCCGATGACGTGGTGGTTGCCGGTGCAGGTGACGAAGATATCGCCCTTGTCGGCGGCGTACTCCATGGTCACCACCCGGTAGCCTTCCATGGCCGCCTGGAGGGCGCAGATGGGATCGATCTCGGTGACCCACACCTGGGCCGAGAGGGCCCGCATGGCCTGGGCCGAGCCCTTGCCCACGTCGCCGTAGCCGCAGATCACCGCCACCTTGCCGGCGATCATCACGTCCGTGGCCCGCTTGATGCCGTCCACCAGGGATTCGCGGCAGCCGTAGAGGTTGTCGAACTTGGACTTGGTGACCGAGTCGTTGACGTTGATGGCGGGGAACTTCAGCTCGCCCTTCTCGGCCATCTGGTAGAGGCGGTGCACGCCGGTGGTGGTCTCCTCGGTGACGCCCTTGATGGCCGCCAGCTGCCGGGAATACCAGCCGGAATCCTTGGCCAGCTGCGCGCGGATGGCGCCGTAGAGGGCCACCTCCTCCTCGCAGGTGGGGTGGTCCAGCAGGGTGGCGTCCGTTTCGGCCCGGGCGCCCAGATGCACCAGGAGGGTGGCGTCGCCGCCGTCGTCCAGGATCATGTTGGCGGTGCCTTCCTTGAAGGCAAAGATCTGATGGGTGAAGGCCCAGTAGTCGGCCAGGCTCTCGCCCTTGTGGGCGTAGACGGGCACGCCGGTGGCGGCGATGGCCGCGGCCGCGTGATCCTGGGTGGAGAAGATGTTGCAGGAGGCCCAGCGCACCTCGGCGCCCAGGGCGGTGAGGGTCTCGATGAGCACCGCGGTCTGGATGGTCATGTGCAGGGACCCGGCGATGCGCGCGCCCTTCAGGGGCTGGGCCGCGGCATACTCCTCGCGGATGGCCATGAGGCCGGGCATCTCAGTCTCGGCGATGGCCATCTCCCGGCGGCCCCAGGGGGCGAGGGCCAGATCGGCGATGTGGTAGTCGTGGGTGGTGGCAGTCATGGCGGACTCCTAGGGGGGAGGCTGGCATGACGACGGGGTCCCGGACGTGCGGCTTACCCATGCATCAAACCCAGCGGAGTTTGTCAGGTGAGCGCCGTTGGAACCTTGGACCGGCCGGAACCGGGTACCGAGCCTGGGACACCGGGGTGTCTTGCAACGCTTCTCGGACAGGTATGATGGTAAGGCATAGCGCTGTTTCAGGAAAGTGCCGGGCTCCAGGAGACGTGAATGCAGGTTGGTGAGCCAATATATGACGTAATCATCAAGAATGGCACCCTGGTGGATGGCACCGGGGCCCCCCCCAGGCGGGCCGACGTGGCCCTGGTGGGCGACCGCATCGCCGCCGTGGGCGACCTGGGCGCGGCTTCCAGCGCCGTGACCCTGGACGCCACCGGCCTCACCCTGGCCCCCGGCTTCATCGACGTCCACACCCACGACGACCAGGCCGTGCTGAACCGGGGCACGATCCTGCCCAAGCTCACCCAGGGGGTCACCAGCGTGGTGGTGGGCAACTGCGGCATCAGCCTGGCGCCCCTCACCCTCCAGGGCGAGCCGCCCCCGCCCATCAACCTCCTGGGCGGCCGGGAGCGCTTCACCTACGGCACCTTCGCCCAGTACGCCGAGGCCCTGGAGGCCACGCCCCTGACGGTGAACGTCGCCGCCCTGGTGGGCCACGGCACCCTCCGGGTGCAGCACATGGACGACTGGTCCGGCCCCGCCAGCCACGCCGAGATCGACACCATGGCCGCGGCGGTGGGCGAAGCCATGGCCGCCGGCGCCATGGGCCTCAGCTGCGGCCTGTCCTACCCCACCAACCGCGGCGCGGTCACCGGCGAGGTGGTGGCCCTGGCCCGGGCCGCGGCCGGGAGCCAGGGCCGGTTGTGCATGCACATCCGGGACGAGTACGACGGCGTGGCCGGGGCGGTGCGCGAGGCCTTCCAGTGCGCCCGGGGCTCCGGGGCGTTCCTGGTCCTCTCCCACCAGAAGGTGGCCGGCACCGCCAACCAGGGCCGCAGCGCCGAGCTGATCCGGATCTACGAGGAGGAGGGCGCGGGCCTGCCCTTCGCCATCGACTGCTACCCCTACACCGCCGGCTCCAGCGTCCTGGACCCGGTGTCCGTGGGCCATTCCGCCAAGGTGCTGGTGACCTGGTCCCAGCCCCATCCTGAGATGAACGGCTGCACGCTGGAGGCGATCGCCGCCGCCTGGGCCTGCCCGCAGAGCGAGGCCATCGACCGCCTGCAGCCCGCCGGGGCCGTGTACTTCCACATGCTGGAGACGGACGTGAGCCGGTTCCTGGGCTGGGACCGGTGCATGGTGGGCTCCGACGGCCTGCCCCACGGCGAGCACCCCCACCCCCGCCTCTGGGGCGCCTTCGCGCGCATGCTGGGGGTCTACGTGCACGACCGGGGCGAATTCACCCTGGCCGAGGCGGTGCGCAAGATGACCGCCCTGCCCGCCGCGGTCTTCGGCCTCACCGGCCGGGGCCGGGTGGAGCCGGGGTGCTTCGCCGATCTGGTGCTGTTCGACGCCGCGCAGGTGCGCGACTGCGCCACCTACGAGCACCCGGATCGCCCCGCCGCGGGCATCCGCGCCGTGTTCGTGAACGGCAGGCAGGCCTGGCCCGACTCCGGCGAACCGGGTTCCGGAAGGTATCTCAAAGGCGGTAGCATCTAGGAATGGGAGCCAGCCGATGATCGATGCCGCTGCAGTGAAAGCCATGGCCCGGGCCCTGGGCCGTCGGGGTTGAGGAGCGTCCTTGCTGGCTGACCTGAAGAAGTTCATGGACGAGGAGCTGCTGCGGCCCACCCTCAGCCGGGCCTTCCGGGCCACGGTGGCCTTCATGGTGCCGCTGTTCCTGGCCGCCCTGGGCCACCTCACCGCCACCCAGGCGGTGCTGGCCTCCTTCGCCGGCCATGCCATCGCCGGCCTGGATATCCGCGGCG
>Ga0302299_10001239_pt1 | contig 15258 bp, 12 predicted proteins | sample III_Fen_N3_4_FD_198795 | JGI IMG/M metagenome (GOLD analysis project Ga0302299, IMG submission 198795) | Peat permafrost microbial communities from Stordalen Mire near Abisko, Sweden - III_Fen_N3_4 | ecosystem: Environmental > Terrestrial > Soil > Wetlands > Permafrost | place: Sweden: Abisko... | reverse complement strand
CGAGCGCCTGCAGGCCGCCGGCGACGAGGGCGCTCAGCGCGAGTTCCGCGCCTTCGCGGTCGAGAAGGCCGTCGAGCACGCCACCATGGCGGTGCCGTCCACGATGGTCGACCGCGAGTCTCACCGTCTCTACCACCAGCTCGAGGAGCGGGTGGGCGAGCAGGGCCTCACCATGGAGGTCTACCTCGGCGTGCTCCAGAAGACCGAGGAGGAGATCGAAGAGGAGATGCGCCCGCAGGCCGAGTTCATCATCAAGCGGCAGCTGGTGCTCGAGGCGATCGCCCAGGCTGAGGGCCTGGAGGTCACCGACGACGACATCACCGAGGTGATCAAGCACGACGCCGAGGCACTCGGCCGTGAGTATCTGCAGCTCCTGGCCGATCTCGAGAAGTCGGGGAGGCGTGAGGCGCTGCGCGACGAAATGCTAGTGGCCAAGGCCGCCGACCTCGTCGCCGACGCTTCTGTCGCGGTGCCGATGACGGAGGCCGAAGAGGCCGCGGCCGAGGAATCCGCGGACGCCGTGGACCCTGAGGCCGACTGATGCCCGCAGGGCACGAAGTGCACGAAGGCTGTTGAGCGGCTCGCGAAGGGCTCAGCCCGGACGAGGCGGACTAAGGGTTTCGAAGCGGGGAAACCACAGTGGTAGAGAAACGCAAGAGAAGAGGGTGAGCACGTGACTCCACTTGTTCCGTTCGTGATCGAGCAGACGAGCCGCGGCGAGCGGTCGTTCGACATCTTCTCCCGGCTGCTCAACGAGCGTGTCGTCTTCCTTGGCACGCCGGTGGTCGACGAGATCGCCAACCTCATCGTGGCGCAGCTCATCCACCTCGAGAGCGACGACCCAGACAAGGACATCAGTCTGTACATCAACAGCCCGGGCGGCAGTGTGTACGCCGGGCTGGCGATCTACGACACGATGCAGTTCATCAAGCCGGATGTCAGCACCATCTGCGTGGGCAGCGCCATGAGCATGGGCGCGCTGCTGCTCGCCGGTGGGGCCAAGGGCAAGCGCTTCGCGCTGCCTAACGCCCGCGTCCTCATCCACCAGGTGGCCGGCGGCTACGAAGGCCAGGCCACCGACATCGAGATTCACGCGAGGGAAGTCCTCAACCTCCGCAAGCGCCTGGACGAGATCATCGCCGACCACACCGGTCAGGAGATCGCCAAGGTGCGGTCGGACACGGAGCGCGACTACTTCATGAGCGCGGCCGAAGCGAAGGATTACGGCATCATCGACGAAGTCATCGCCCACAGATGATGTGGGCGGCGGCGACCTCGCACTAGGAGGAGAGCACGGTGGCAGGAACGACCGAGGGCAACGACCAGCTGCTCTGCAGCTTCTGCGGCAAATCGCAGCGGCAGGTCAAAAAGCTCATCGCCGGCCCGGGCGTGTACATCTGCGACGAGTGCATCGACCTGTGTAACGAGATCATCGACGAGGAGCTCACGGCTCCGGCGACGCTCGACCTCGAGCAGCTGCCCAAGCCGCGTGACATCTACGGCATCCTGAACGACTACGTCGTCGGCCAGGACGAGGCCAAGCGCTCTTTGGCCGTGGCTGTGTACAACCACTACAAGCGCGTCCAGGCAGTGTCCAGCGGCGAGACGGACGTCGAGCTCGCCAAGAGCAACATCCTGCTCCTCGGCCCAACGGGCTGCGGCAAGACGCTGCTCGCACAGACCCTGGCGCGCATCCTCAACGTCCCGTTCGCGATCGCGGACGCCACGGCGCTCACGGAGGCCGGGTACGTCGGCGAGGACGTCGAGAACATCCTGCTCAAGCTGATCCAGGCCGCCGACTTCGACGTCAAGCGCGCGGAAACCGGCATCATCTACATCGACGAGATCGACAAGGTCGCCCGCAAGGCGGACAACCCGTCGATCACCCGTGACGTCTCCGGCGAGGGTGTGCAGCAGGCGCTGCTCAAGATCCTCGAGGGTACGGTCGCCAGCGTGCCGCCGCAGGGCGGGCGCAAGCATCCGCACCAGGAGTTCCTCACGATCGACACGACCAACGTGCTGTTCATCTGCGGCGGCGCCTTCTCCGGCCTCGAGAAGATCATCGAGCGCCGCATGGGCCGCCAGGGCGTGGGCTTCATGGCCGACGTGGTCAGCAAGGCAGACAAGGATCCCGGCACGATCTTCACGCACTCACTGCCGGAAGATCTGCTCGACTTCGGTCTCATCCCCGAGTTCATCGGCCGGCTACCGGTGGTGAGCGCGGTCCACAGCCTGGACGAGGCCGACCTCAAACGCATCCTCACGGAGCCCAAGAACGCGCTCACGCGCCAGTACCAGAAGTTCTTCCAGCTCGACGGCGTCGAGCTCGTGTTCGCTGAAGAGTCGCTCACGGCCATCGCCATCAAGGCGCTGGCACGGGGCACCGGCGCGCGCGGCCTGCGCTCCATCATCGAAGAGTCGCTGCTCGGCGTCATGTTCGACCTGCCAAGCCGCACTGATGTGCGCAAGTGTGTCATCACCAAAGAGACCATCGAGAAGGGCATCGACCCGACGCTCGTCACCGAAGCGGACAAGTCGCTGCCGGAGCGTGACGCCGAATCCGCCTGAAAAGAGCGTGACGACTCAGGAGGGGCAGGGCAGCCCGGCGGCCGCCCTGCCCCTCTTGCCGACTCGCGACCTCGTCCTGTTCCCCAAGATGGTCGCGCCGATCTTCGTTGGCCGCGAGAAGTCCGTCTCGGCCATCGAGACGGCCTACTCGGAGCAGACCCAGCTGATCCTCTGCGCGCAGCGCGAGTCCGGCGTGGAAGATCCCTCCTTCGACGACCTGCGCCCGGTCGGGGTGCGCGCCCGTGTGCTGCAGCTCTTCAAGCTGCCGGACGGAAGCGTCAAGGCTCTGGTCGAGGGTGATGCGCGCGTCCGCGCCGAGCGCGTGGTGGCGGACGCGCCTCACTTCCTGGTCGAGTACGCGGCGGTCGAGAGTACGGGCGCCGGGTCGGCGCGCGCCCGCAGCCTGGCGCGCCGCGTGGCCGACGAGTTCGTGCGCTACGTGCTGTTGCACCCGCAGCTGGCGGACGAGGCGCAGTTCGTGGTGCAACAGGCCTCCGGCCCGGACGAGCTCGCGGACATCGTCGCCGCCCACCTGCAGACCGAGGCGGGGGAGAAGCAGGCGCTGCTCGAGATCGTGAGCACGGAGCAGCGCCTTCTCGCTCTGCTGGAGAGTCTCGCCGAGGAGAACGCGGTGCTCGGCATCGAGCAGGAGATCGGCCTCAAGGTCCAGCAGCGCATCGAGGGCGCGCAGCGGCAGCTGCTGCTGCACGAGAAGCTGCGCGTGCTCCGCGACGAGATCGAGGAGGCCGGCGACGAGACCGACGAGGACATCTCCGGCTTCGCGCGGCGCGCCGCCGAGGCCGACCTCTCACCGGGGGCGCGCAAGCTGGTCACCCGCGAGCTCGCCAAGCTCCGCCAGGCGCCGCCGATGAGCCCTGAGATCGGGGTCATCCGCGGCTTCCTGGACACCGTCCTGGAGCTGCCCTGGGGCAAGCTGGCGCCGGCGGACGTCGACGTGCCCCGCGTAGCCCGCCACCTCGAACGCACGCACTACGGGCTCAAGGACGTGAAGGACCGCATCCTTGAGTACCTCGCCGTCTGCCGGATGCGGGCGGACGCGGCGGGGGCGGCCGGAGGCGCGGCGGCGGACGCCGCCGACCAGCCGGCCACCATCCTGTGCCTCGCCGGCCCGGCCGGGACCGGCAAGAGCAGCGTCGCGCAGAGCATCGCCGAGGCGCTCGGCCGGCCGTTCGTGCGGGTGGCGCTCGGCGGCGTGCGCGACGAGGCCGAGATCCGCGGGCATCGCCGCACCTACATCGGGGCGATGCCGGGGCGCATCGTCGACGGGCTCGCCAAGGCGGGCGTCGACAACCCGGTGATGCTGCTCGACGAGCTCGACAAGCTCGACAGCGACTGGCGCGGCAACCCGGCGGCGGCGCTCATGGAGGTCCTCGACCCCGCGCACAACCACGCCTTCCGCGACAACTACCTCGAGGCGGAGTACGACCTCAGCCGCGTCTTCTTCATCGCCACGGCCAACGACATCGACGCGATCCCGGCGACGCTCTACGACCGGCTCGAGGTCATCCACCTCAGCGGCTACACGCTTCCGGAGAAGCTGGCGATCGCCAAGCGGCATCTGCTACCGCGCGTGGCCGCGGACACGGGGCTGCGCCGTGCGGACGTCCGCTTCGCGCGCGGCGCGCTCCAGGGCATCGTCCGCGGCTACACGCGAGAGGCGGGCGTTCGCGAGCTGGAGCGCGCGCTACGGCGTATCGACCGCAAGGTGGCGCGCAAGCACCTCGAAGACGGCCTTGCGCTGCCGGTCACCGTCGCCGCGGACGAGCTGCGCGGCTACCTCGGCGAGGCGCACTGGCTCGAGGAGGAACTGCCTCGCGCGGGGCGCGTGGGGGAGAGCCTCGGCCTCGCCTACACGTCGGACGGCGGCGAGGTGCTCACCATCGAGGCGACCATCGCCCGCGGCCGCGGCGAGCTGGTGCTCACCGGCCAGCTCGGCGAGGTCATGCAGGAGTCGGGGGCTGCGGCCTGGGGCCACCTGCTCTCGCACGTCGAGCGCGATGAGACGCTCCGCCGCGTGATCCGCCGGTCGCCGTTCATGACCGCGGACGGGCTCGACCTCGCGAACCAGGACGTGCGCGTCCACGTGCCCGAGGGGGCCGTGCCCAAGGACGGCCCATCGGCCGGCCTCGCGCTCGCCGTCGCCATGCTGTCCGCCCTCGGCGGTGTGCCGGTCAAGCCGCGCGTCGCGATGACCGGCGAGATCACGCTCGGCGGGAGGATCCTCCGCGTCGGCGGCCTGAAGGAGAAGCTGCTGGCGGCCGGCCGCTCGGGCGTCCGCACCGTCGTCTTGCCGGCCACCAACCGCGCCACGGTCGCCGAGCTCCCGGCAGAGCTGACGGCGAAGCTCGAACTGGTGTATGTTGCGAGCTTCGAGGAGGCACTGCCGCACGTCTTTGGTGCCAAGGTGTTTGCGGAGCGGGCATCTAAGGGTCACAAGTAACCGTCAGGTACCTGGGGGAAGACATGCACGACCACGATCACGAGCACGACCACCAGACGCCCGGCTCGGCTGAAGAGCCCGGCGTGGACGCCAAGTCCGGCCACCTCGAGGAGCACTGCTCGCAGTGCGGGTCGCTGATCGAGGGTTCGGACGAGTTCTGTCAGGTGTGCGCCATCGAGTCGAGCGGCGGAGAAGTGCCGGACGACGACTGAGGCGCCATCACCAACGCGAGGCCGCCGAGGGCCGCCCCTTCGATGCGGATCGCGCGGTAGCGCGTCGCCGCTTCACGCCAGACGGCGACGGGGCCGGCGACTCGAGAGAGCAGCCGGCCCCGTCGCCGTACGCACGCCGTCTCAGCGCTCGTACCAGCCGACGCCGGCGTTCCACATCTGCGGCTGGTCGGAGACCGCGCCGACCACGACCAGCCGTCCCTGGCCGCAGAGTGTGCACGCGGTGGCCACGGCCCCCTCGAGGGGTGACAGGGTCGGGATGCCGGCCCACTGCGCCTTCCACAGGCGCTTTCCCGAGGCAGAGAGCCTGACGACCTCCCACTGCTGGATCCCGTGTGCCTTCACGGTGCTGGCCACCCAGGCGTTGCCTGCCGCGTCGACCGCCAGCCGGCTCGCAGGCGGGATGTAGTACGACGGCTCGCCGGGGACGTCGCGGACCCACTGCAGACGGCCCGTGCCGCTCCACTTGGTCAGCACCCAGCGCGCGTGACTGCTGAACTGGTTGGTCTGTCGCGTGCCGAGGACGTACAGCGAGCCGTGCCCGTCCAGCCGCACCGTCCTGGCGTTGTCCTCCAGGTGGGCGTGGCCCCAGACGTGTTGCCAGCGGAGGTGCCCCGCGGTCGTGTAGCTCCGGACGGTGAAGTCGGTGCCGCCGGGAGAGTCCAGCTGGTCGCCGCACACGTCGAGGGTCGTGCCGCGCAGGACCATCGACTGCGCCACCGCGGATTTGACGCCCTTGCGTCTCGTGCCGAGCCAACTCCGTGCCCAGACCAGGTCGCCGTCGGTGCTGTAGTGGTACAAGAAGGCCCGGCTCACCTTGAGAGCGCTGCGATACATTCCGGCGGCGAACACCCCGCCGGAGCGTGTGATGCAGAGCGCCGTCGTCCCGGTGTCCCACCAGTCACCGACGGCGGGGATCTCCTTCTTCCACGCGAGAGATGCCGCGCCCCGTGCGACCGTCGGGGCCGCGAACTTGGCGACCCAGGCCGCCTTCGCCGACGAAGCGGCGACTCGTCCCCCGGCGACGTAGACGTTGCCGAGCTCGTCCATCCCGATGTCACGGGCCCAGTCCTGGTCGCCGTACGCGCCTGCCATCGTCTGCGACCACAGGAACGCTCCGTCGGCGCTCCACACGTTGACGCAGACGCCGGCGCCGGTGGCGCTCATGTAGTCGGCCACGACGGCCACCTTGCCCGAGGGATCCGCGACGACGGCGACGGGATCGACCTCCGCAACGGCGATGTGCGGCACCGTGACGTCGTGCTGCCAGGCCTTCGAGCCGTCGGCCGCGTACTTCACCACGCCGGCTCCCAGGGGTATCTGCAGGGAGTCGCCGTCGAGCCCGATCGTCGCGACCACTGAGCCGTCGGGAGCAGTCACGACGTCCGTGAAGGCGTCATAGGTGTGGTGCGTCCCGTCGATCATGGACCAGCCATCGAGCCGGCCGGACGTGGCGCTCGCCGCGGCGGGCAGCATGCAGGCGCCGGCGAGCGCCAGCGTGAGCGGAAAACAGAGGAGTACGACCGGTACGATGGGGTGACGGCGACGTGCGTGAGTTCCTCCGACCATGACGGCTCCCCTCCGAGGTCACGACTCGTACTGCTGGCAGTATAGACCCGCCGGAACCGGCCACCGAGTGCCGACGACTGGTTCGGTATACTTGAGCCTCCCGCGACCAACGAGGCTTGATGAACGACTACCTGCAGCAGACCACGCGCTTCGAGCCGGCCGCCGTCGAGGCGCGCTGGATGAAGCACTGGCTCGACGAGCATCTCTTCCACGCCGAGGCGGACCCGGAGCGGCCGGCCTATTCGATCGTCATCCCGCCGCCCAACATCACCGGCGTGCTGCACATGGGTCACGCGCTCAACGACACCGTCCAGGACGTGCTGACGCGGTACCACCGCATGCTCGGCGAGAACGCCTGCTGGCTGGTCGGCACCGACCACGCCGGCATCGCCACGCAGAACGTGGTCGAGAAGATGCTGCGCAAGGAAGGCCTCACCAAGGAGGACCTGGGGCGCGAGGAGTTCGTCAGCCGCGTGTGGGAGTGGCGCCGGCAGTATGGTGGCACCATCATCGAGCAACTCAAGCGCATCGGCTGCTCCTGCGACTTCGAGCGCGAGCGCTTCACCTTCGACGAGGGCTACGCGCGCGCTGTGACCCACGTCTTCGTGGCGCTCTACGAGAAGGGCTACATCCACAAGGACAGCTACCTCGTCAACTGGTGCCCGCGCTGCGGCACGGCCATCAGCGACCTCGAGGTGGCGTACCGTGACATGCCCGGGACGCTCAACTACGTCCGCTACGAAGTCGCCGGCGGCGGCAGCGTGACCATCGCGACGACGCGGCCGGAGACCATGCTCGGCGACACGGCCGTGGCCGTGCACCCCGACGACGAGCGGTACAAGGACGTCGTCGGCAAGACGGCCCTGCTGCCGCTGCTCGGGCGCGAGCTCAAGATCGTGGCCGACGAGCGCGTCGACCCCGCGTTCGGCACCGGCGCCCTCAAGATCACGCCGGCGCACGACCTCACCGACTTCGACATCGGCCGCACGCATGGGCTGGAGTCCGTCCAGGCCATCGGCCAGGACGGCCGCATCACCGAGGCAGGCGGCCCGTACGCCGGCCTCGAGGTCGAGGAGGCCGCCGAGCGTGTGGTCGAGGATCTGCGCGCGCTCGGCGCACTCGTCAAGGTCGAGGACTACCCGCACAGCGTGGCCACCTGCGACCGCTGCGGCACGCCCATCGAGCCGCTCATCAGCGAGCAGTGGTTCATGACCATGGACGAGCTCAAGAAGCCGGCCACGGATGTGGTGCGCGACGGCAAGGTCAAGTTCACCCCCGAGCGCTGGGGCCGCGTCTACGTCGACTGGATGGACAACCTGCGGCCGTGGTGCATCAGCCGGCAGCTCTGGTGGGGTCACCAGCTGCCGGTGTGGTACTGCCCGGACGGCCACCTCACGGTGGCCGAGACCGAGCCGCAGGCCTGCGCAGAGTGCGGCTCCGCTGTGCTCACCCGCGAGACCGACGTGCTCGACACGTGGTTCAGCTCGGCGCTCTGGCCGTTCGCCACGTTCGGCTGGCCCGACCAGACGGCCGACCTCGCGTACTTCTACCCGACCAACGTGCTCAGCACGGCGCGCGACATCATCTTCCTGTGGGTCGCGCGCATGATCATGATGGGCCTCGAGTTCATGGACGACATCCCCTTCGACGACGTCTATATCCACTCGGTGATCCAGGCTCCCGACGGGCGCCGCATGAGCAAGAGCCTCGGCACAGGCATCGACCCGCTCGATTTGATCGACGAGCACGGCGCCGACGCCACGCGCTTCGGCCTGCTCCTCATGAGCAGCACGCAAGATGTGCGCTTCAGCGAGGAGAAGATCGCCATGGGGCGCGGCTTCGCCAACAAGCTGTGGAACGCGGCCCGCTTCGTGCTGCTCGGCACGGAGGGGCACGCGGCCGAGCGCAGCGATGCCGCCCAGGTGGACCGCTGGATCGCGAGCCGCTTCCAGCGCTGTCTGGCGACGGTCGAGGAGGCGGTGAGCGCCTACGACTTCACCGCCGCGGTGGACGCGCTCTACCACTTCGTGTGGGACGAGTTCTGCGACTGGTACCTGGAGCTCATCAAGGTCCCGCTCTACGGGGAGGACGAGGCGAAGAAGGCGCAGGCCGCCGGTCACGCCCGCTGGATGCTCGACCAGGTCGTGCGCCTGCTGCACCCGTTCATGCCCTTCGTCACCGAGGAGATCGCCGAGCAGTACGGCGCTGCGCCGCTGCTCAAGCAGCAGCATCCGCGCCAGGACGAGGCGCAGCTGGCGCCCGACGACGAGAAAGCCGTCGGCCAGCTGCAGGCGGCAGTCGACGCACTGCGGCGGTTCCGCGCCGAGGCGGAGATCCCGCCGGGCAAGGTGCTGGCGGCGGTGTTCGTGGAGGACGTCGCCGGCGTGGGAGAGCACTACGCGCACTACGCCGGCGTCTTCCGCGCTCTCGCGCGCGCCGAGGTCGCCTTCGCGGGCGAGCCCGCGGAGGACGCGACGGTCGTGATCGTGCCGGGCGGCCGGCTCGAGGTGGCGGCCGCGGTCGATAAGGCGGAGGAGATCGCCCGCCTCGAGCAGCAGCTTGCCAAGGCCGAGGCTGAGGTCAAGCGCGGCGAGGCCAAGCTCGGCAACGAGAAATTCGTGAGCCGGGCGCCGGAGGACGTCGTCGCCAAGGAGCGCGAGAAGCTCGCCGGCCACGCCGCCGAGCGCGACGGTCTCGCGGCGAGACTGGCTCAGCTGCGCGGCTCGTGAGGGCGGACGCGTGAGCGGCGCGCACGGGTACCGCGTGTGAGCGGCGCGAAGCGGAGCCTCGCGTGAGCCACATGCCGGACCAGCCCGACTGGGCGGCGTACCTCGAGTCGCTCGCGGCCTTCGGCATGCGGCCGGGGCTGGAGCGCGTGAGCGAGCTGCTCGCGCGCCTCGGCCGGCCTCAAGACGCCTACCGCGTCATCCACGTCGTCGGCACCAACGGCAAGTCGTCGACGACGCGCTACTGCGAGGCGCTGCTGCGGGCCCACGGGCTGCGCTCGGGGGCTTACTTCTCTCCGCACATCTCCGGCTGGACCGAGCGCGTGATCGTGGACGGGCGCCCGGTCGGCGAGGATGTCTTCGGGGCGGCCGTCTTGCGCGTCCAGGCCGAGGTCGCGTGCCTGCCAGGTGAGCTGGGAGAGACCACGCAGTTCGAGGTCCTCACCGTCGCGGCCCTGCTCGCCTTCGCTGAGTGCGGGGTGGAGGCGGTCGCGCTGGAGGCGGGGCTCGGCGGCAGGCTCGACGCCACCAACGTGGTGAACGCGCCGGTGGTCGTGCTCACCAACATCGCCTTGGAACACACTGAAGTCCTCGGCGACACCAGGGAGCTGATCTTCGCCGAGAAGGCGGCGGTCATCAAAGGAGGCGACGCCGTGTTCGGCGAGCTCGACGGGCTCGAGGACGAGGCGCGTCGGGCCTGCTCCGCCACCGGCGCCGCGCCGCACTTCCTTCGCGCCGCGGCGCGACCGGGCGACCTCGTCGTCGCCGGCGGGCCGAATGGCTTCGCGGTGACGTTCATGCCGGCGGGGCATCTGGAGCGCTGGGCCGGCCTGCGTGTGCCCACGCCGGCCCTGTATCAGGTCCAGAACGCGGCGCTCGCGGTCGCCGCGGTGCGCCTGCTCCTCGGCGGCCTCGACGAGGCCGCCGTGCGGCAGGCGCTGGCCGGCACCGCGGTGCCCGGCCGCCTGCAGGTCGTCGGCGAGCGGCCGCTGGTGCTCGCGGACGGCGCCCACAACCCTGACGGCGTCCGCGCGCTCGCGCAGAGCCTCGCCGCCGTGCACGTGCCGCGGCCGGCCGTCGGCCTGCTCGCGATCATGCGCGACAAGGACTATCCGGCCATGATCGCCGGCTTGCTGCCGCTGCTGGACCGCGTCGTGTGCACGCAGGCCAGCGAGCCGCGCAGCCTCGCGGCCGGCGAGCTCGCCGATGCCGTCCGCGCCGCTGCGTCGGACGCGGCGCGTGCGTTGCCTGTGGAGGCCGCCGCCGACCCGCACGCGGCGCTCGCCCGCGCCCGTGAGCTCGCCGGCGAGGGCGGAAGCGTTCTGGCCGGCGGGTCGCTGTACCTTCTCGAGGACCTGCGCGACGTGCTGACGGGCGGCGCCTGAGCCCGGCTTGCCTCGCTCGGGGTTCGGATATACTGGCGCAAATCCGTGGAGAGGTGAATGGCTCAGCAGAAGGCTCATCCGGTCGTGCGTTTCCTGGTCGCGTTCCTCATCGTGATCGCCGTGGCCGCCGTCGCCTTCTTCGTCGGGTACCTCATCGGCGGCCGCCTGGCCTGACCGCACGGCCGCCTGGGTATCCTCCGGGCACCACGTTCAGGTGCAGCTTCACCGGCGGGGAGGGACCCTGATGCGCGCGGCACCCCACGACCCACTCGTTCTTGTCACCGGCGCGACCGGCTACGTCGGCGGCCGCCTGGTGCCCCGTCTGCTCGACGCCGGCAGGCGCGTCCGCGTCCTCGTGCGCGACCCCGTGAGGCTCGAGGGGCGCGACTGGGCCGGCCGCGTCGAGATCGTCACGGGCGACGTGCTGCGGCCCGAGACGCTAGGTGCGGCGCTGGCCGGGGTGGGCGTCGCCTACTACCTCGTGCACTCCATGGCCAGGGGTGAGGGCTATCGCGAGCGCGACCTGGCAGCGGCGAGGACCTTCGGCCGCGCCGCCGCCGAAGCGGGCGTCGGCCGCCTCGTGTACCTCGGCGGCCTCGGCGACCCCGCCGCCGACCTGTCGCGACACCTGCGCTCGCGGCAGGACACCGGCAAGGCTCTTCGTGAGGCCGGCGTGCCGGTCACGGAGTTCCGCGCCGCGGTGGTGGTCGGGTCCGGCAGCATCTCGTTCGAGATGATCCGCTACCTAACCGAGCGTCTCCCCGTGATGGTCTGCCCCCAGTGGGTGTACACGCGGGTGCAGCCCATCGCCGTGGACGACCTGCTGCGTTACCTGGTCGCGGCGCTGGACGTGCCCGAGAGCGCGGGCCACATCGTGGAGGTCGGCGGCTCCGACGTGCTCACCTACGGGGAGATGATGCTCGGCTACGCCAAGGCGCGGGGCCTGTGGCGCCACCTGCAGCCGGTGCCGGTGCTCACGCCCAAGCTGTCGTCGTACTGGGTGCACCTCGTCACGCCCATCCCGTCGCAGATCGCGCGGCCGCTCATCGAGGGGCTCCGCAACGAGACCGTGGTCCGTGACCACTCCGCCCACGACCTCTTCCCGGCGATCCATCCGGTGGGCTACGAGACGGCGGTGCGCGCCGCCGTGGCGAGTCTCGACACCGGAGAGGTGGAGACGAGCTGGGCGGACGCGCTGGTGACGAGTGGGGGAGACGTGCAGCCGCGCGTGCTCACGACCCAGGAGGGAAAGCTCATCGAGCGCCGGCAGGCGCTGGTCCCGGCGACGCCGGAAGAAGTGTTCGCCGTCTTGCGCACCATCGGCGGCCGGCGCGGCTACCGCGCCTGGGACTGGGCCTGGGAGCTCCGCGGCGCCGCCGACCGCCTGGTCGGCGGCGTGGGGCTGCGCCGCGGCCGCCGGGACCCAGAGGACCTGCGCGTCGGCGACGCGCTCGACTTCTGGCGGGTCGAGGCCGTGGAGCCCGGCCGCCTGCTCCGGCTGCGGGCGGAGATGAAGGTGCCGGGAGCCGCCTGGCTGCAGTTCGAGACGCTGCCCCGCGAGGGAGGCACCCTCCTCGTCCAGACGGCCTACTTCGCGCCGCGGGGCGTGCCCGGACTCGCGTACTGGTACGGGCTGCTGCCTGTCCACAGCAGGATATTCTCGGGTATGATTGCGGCGCTGGCCGCCGAGGCCAGCCGGCCGGCTGCGCCGGCGGGGGGCTGATCGTCTCCGCCTGCGTGCACGGCCGCCATCGCGTGGAGGCGCCGCGGGGCGCCCATGACGGAGCTCTCCTGAGGAGGAACGGTGCCTCACTGGATCATCGCTGCGGCGGCCAAGACCACGACGACCACTGACACCAGCAGCAACCCGTTCCAGTCGGTGCTGGACTTCTTCAAGTCGCCGACCTGGCACTTCATCACGCTCATGGTCTACTTCTTCGTGGTGGTGCTCTGGATCGCGTGCGCTTACTGGGTCTTCAAGGACGCGCGGCGGCGGATCGACGACAAGATCGTGCTCGCCGTGGCGGTGCTCACCGGCATCGTGTTCGGTCCTGTCGGCCTCATCGTGTACGCCATCGTGCGTCCGCCCGTGACCCTCGCCGAGCGGCAGGAGCACGACCTCGAGGTCGCGATGATGGAAACGCGCATCGGCGACGAAGAACGCTGCTCGTTCTGCAAGACCCCGGTGCGCGAGGACTACCTCGTGTGCCCCACCTGCGGCCGGCGCCTGCGCACCTCGTGCCCCTCGTGCCGCAAGCCCATCGACCCGCAGTGGCGGGTGTGCCCGTACTGCGAGGCCGACGTCCACGCGATGCCGCCGGTCTTCGACAACGTCTGATACCGATCTGTCGGGGCGCCGTCGGCCGTGCGGCTGGCGCCGCCCCGTGACCTCGCTCGCTCAGCTCTCCGGAGGATCCTCATGGAACGCACGTTCATCATGGTCAAGCCCAACGGCGTCGCCCGCGGTCTGGTCGGCGAGGTCGTCGCGCGCTTCGAGCGCCGCGGCTTCGTGCTGCGCGGCATGAAGGCGCTGCGCATCGACCGCGCCCTCGCCGAGCGGCACTACGCCGAGCACATCGGCAAGCCGTTCTTCGAGAGCCTCGCCGAGTTCATCACCTCGGGTCCCGTCGTGGCCATGGTGTGGGAAGGCCGCGAGGCCATCACCGTCGCTCGCACCATGATGGGCGTCACCGACTCAGCGCAGGCGGCGCCGGGCACCATCCGCGGCGATTTCTCCCTGAGCAAGGAAGAGAACGTCGTGCACGGCTCAGACGGCCCCGAGAGCGCCGTCCGCGAGATCGCCCTGTTCTTCGACGAGGCCGAGCTTGTCTGACCCCGTCCCCCAGCACTTCTGGGACCGGGCGCTCCCGGATATGGCGGACGAGGCCGTCGGCTTCACGGGCCTCGTCCTCGCCTCCCGCTCGCCGCAGCGCAAGCTGCTGCTCGAGCAGCTGCGGATGCCGTTCCGCATCGTCGTCAGCGAGCACGTCGAGGGTGTCAGCGACGGCGACCCCGCGCACACGGTGCAACAGAACGCGCGCGGCAAAGCCGAAGAGGTGCTCGCCCGCACCGAACTGCAGGCGGGCGAGGTGGTCCTCGGCGTCGACACCGTCGTCGTGAGCGAGGGCGAGATCCTCGGCAAGGCGCGGGACGCGGAAGAGGCGGCGAGCTACCTGCGCCGGCTCGCCGCCCGCCGCCACGAGGTCTACAGCGGGCTGTACCTCACGTCGCGTAAGCTCGCGCTCGCCTCGCACGCGATCACCGGTGTCACGTTCCGCAGCCTCACCGACGGCGAGCTGGACGCTTACGTCCGCTGCGGCGAGTGGCGTGACCGCGCCGGCGCCTACGCCATCCAAGGCATCGGCTCCGCGCTGGTGCAACGCGTCGACGGCGACTACTTCAACGTGGTCGGCCTTCCGGTCGCGGAACTGCTGCGGTTGCTCGCAAGCTTCCGCGTCACGCCGTTCTCCTGGCTGCGCACGTAGCCGCCCCAGCTTCTTCGTCGCCGGGGCGAGGGTACGCCTCCCGGGTGGCGAACTCCCCTCTGCGCGGCCTCCGTGCGGCGCTACCCGCGGGCCTGCCCTCCGGTGGCCATGCCCGGAGGCACCGTATACAATCGTCGTTCGAGATTCGCTTCGAAAGGAGCTCGCCATCAGCTTCCTCGGATTCGTAACGGGCTTTGGCGCCCGTGACATGGCGGTCGACCTTGGCACCGCCAACACGCTCGTCTATCTCCGCGGCAAGGGCATCGTGCTCAGCGAGCCGTCGGTCGTCGCCATCGATCATCGCTCCGGCGAAGTCCACGCCGTCGGCGCAGAGGCCAAGCGCATGCTCGGCCGCACGCCCGCCACGATCAGTGCGGTGCGGCCGCTCAAAGACGGCGTCATCGCCGACTTCGATGTCACGGAGCAGATGCTCCGGCACTTCATCCGCAAGGTCATGCAGAACCGCTGGGCGCACCCGCGCGTGGTCATCTGCGTGCCGAGCGGCGTGACCGGCGTCGAGAAGCGCGCCGTCGAAGAGGCTACGTACTCCGCCGGCGCGCGCTGGGCGACGCTCATCGAAGAGCCTATGGCTGCCGCCATCGGCGCCGGCCTGCCGGTCGCTGAGCCGACGGGCAGCATGATCGTCGACATCGGCGGCGGCACCAGCGAAGTCGCCGTCATCTCGCTCGGCGGCATCGTCGTCAGCCAGTCCATCCGCGTCGGCGGGGACGAGCTCGACGAGGCCGTCATCAGCTACGTCAAGAAGGAGTACAAGCTCCTCATCGGCAGCCAGACCGCGGAAGAGATCAAGCTCGAGATCGGCTCGGCCTATCC